>Ga0080007_1099059_pt1 | contig 12879 bp, 12 predicted proteins | sample OctOCTMetagenome_FD_69210 | JGI IMG/M metagenome (GOLD analysis project Ga0080007, IMG submission 69210) | Hot spring and microbial mat streamer communities from Octopus Spring Streamers, Yellowstone National Park, USA - OCT_B (SPADES... | ecosystem: Environmental > Aquatic > Thermal springs >...
AACCCAATTTCGCCGCTGCCTCCAACACCCGCCTTTGCACTTCCTCGCTGACGGGGCGCGGGTTGTAAGCACCCCGCAAAACCCGCGACACGGTTGTCGTCGAAACCCCCGCTAACTTGGCAACATCGGCGAGGCGAACGCTTCTACTCGTTCGTCCCATCGTTTCATTCGTCCCATCGTTCTTCCGCTAACGGCGTCCTGTCCCATGTTCTGGTGTTGGCGCTTTAGGTGTCTGTTCAACTGGTAAACCTGTTAGCGGATTAACCTCCTGGGGCGGAGGTGGTTGCGTTCCGCGATAGAACAAATACCCAATGATCGCCACGACAGCGATCAAAATCACGACAACGACTGCGATAGGGATTTCCCGACGCATCTTTGGTCCCTCCTCCATTTATTGTGGGAAATCAGGATAACTTCGCCCCACACGACCTGTGGAGTCCCAGTTGCGCCGACGGCTCATGCGCAACCACTTAGCGTGTCCGTCCACAAAGCCAGCATTGAATCCCTCGTTGTGGCGAATGTTTACAGAGCCTTTCATCGGACCCCAAACAGAACTGGTCCAGGTGTTGTTGGGGATGTAATCTGTGCCGTGTTGATGGATACCAGCCCCGAAATCGTAGGACTCAGCCCAGATCTGCAAAGTGCCCGCATCCAGCAGAGTGATCTTTTCCGCTGGCTCAGCAATGTTGGCATCAGTCGTCAGGCGATAGGGATAGCGCCTCAGCGTATCCCCATACCAACCAGTGGTTGCAGGGTCCGCAATGGGAAAAGCATGGCAACAAGACCAAGCATTGTTGCACCCGTAGGAGAATTGCAATTCGAGAAAGCCAGGCCCTCTTCCAGGAGGCAAGTGAGCACGGCGCCAAGTCGTTATAGCAGAGCGTGAAGGGCAAACCCAAATTTGGGCATTTTTGACATAAGGGTTTGCAATGTCCGCATACCAGTAAAGTCGCGCCCACGAACCATCACCCCAAGGGGCAGGCCAAGTTTCATAGTATTCAAAGCAAGGCAAGGAGTGACCGTCGTAGTCCTGCATATACATGCTGTAGGCAAGGCTGACTTGCTTCATGTTGGACAGGCAAGAAGCCTGTCTTGCCTTCTCGCGAGCCTGGCTGAACACGGGGAACAGGATGGCAGCCAGGATCGCGATAATCGCGATCACCACGAGCAACTCAATCAGGGTGAAGCCGACACGAAAAGCGACGCCCTTAGCGGTTGACTCCCTAACGACGCCGAAGCGCTGCAACATCTTACATCCCTCCTTGCTTGGTTTTTGTGCAACCGTTTGCACACCCACAGTTTAGCGCAACGCCGTCACCGTGTAAAGAGGCGCCTCGTCTATGGGCATCCCCGCTTCTCAACTCGCCTTGTGCAACCGATTGCACAAAGTCGGCGGCAATTTTAGCGGTCGGACGGGTGGTTGTAAGAGCCCTTTACGGGGTCGGTGGGGCGCGTTACTTTACTTTGATGCCTGCGAGGACGGCGGTGGATTGAGTTGCCGCTTTGCGTTCCCTTTTGACGGCAAAGGTGAAGCAGTGGGCGGGTGGCGGAACCTGGTAGACGCGCTGGACTTAGGATCCAGTGGCTTTAAGCCGTGCGGGTTCAAATCCCGCCCCGCCCACCAAAAGAGAAGATGCTTTCAGGTGTGTCGTCTCCCAACCCAGAAGGGTTTTGCTTCCGCCCTTCCTTGACCCCTTAGATAGCCGATCACATGAGCAGCGTGATGATGCCAGCGAGGAGGAGGGCGATGCCCCAAAGCAAATCAAAGTTGAGCCACCAACGGCGCAAGAGCGCCACGCCCAATTTCTCGTAAACGAGCCATGCCATCGTCGCCATCGTCATCAGCATGCCGATCGTGTGGATGAGGGTTGCCAGCAATGGGGGCGTGAGGAAAGTTGGGAGGGCGCTGAAAGTTTCGCCAAATTGCCCGCTGAACATGGCGACGCCCCATCGCCCTTGACCTTGTGGCAGGCACAAGGCGAGGGGGGTGAGCATCAAGCCTGCCCCGTGAGCCGTCGCCATCAAAAACGACCACCATCCCAGTTCCCACCATGCCACTTTCATCCCGACCCAGCGAAAATGGCGTTGGCGCAAAAGACGATAAGTGCCGAAAATGAGGAGCACGAAGGCAATGAGCCAACGCAAAACCGTCGCGGGTAAAGACAATCGCAACACTGCGACGAAAATGAGGAGGCAGGCGACGGAAAGGGCGTGTCCGACGGTGATGGGCAAGAGGGCAGCGAAGACGGCGCGTCGGGAGCGTTCCTGCATGCCTAAGGCGACAGCGAAGAGCCAACCCATAGCAGGGTTGATGCCGTGATAAGCGCCGAGCGCCCACAGCGTTGCCCAAAGTCGGATGTCGCCCCAAAAGTCTGCGCCCATTTTGTCAACCGCCCGACATCACGGGAAGCAGAAGGAGTCGGAGGAACTGTCGCCGCCTTCCAAGCGCACTTGGTGGGGGCGCAAGTAATCGGGCAATTCGGGAAAGAAGTCGGGGTCTAACTGCAACCCGCCATCGGGGTCGGCGTGCGCCAGTGCCATCCAACCCTTGATGCCGTCGGGATAGAAAATCGGGTCCCACGCCGCATAGAGGGAATTGGTGAAGTAGACGCGTCGTCCGTCCCTTGACACTTCCACCATTTGCGGACCGCCGTTGACTGGACCGACTTTGGGATGGGGTGCGCGAGCGACGATGCCGCCGAGTTGAACGCTGCCTGTCAACTTGGGGTTGAAGGGGTCGGAAACATCATACTGGCGCAATTCGCCTGTGCCCCAGCAAGACACATACAAAAAGCGGTCGTCCAGCGAGAGGTTGATGTCGGTGACGAGGGGCGGGACGGCTTTGAAGGGTTTCAGGGCGGGAGGCAATTGGTCTTCGTCGGCGGGTTCGGCAGGGATGCGGATGATTTCTCGCACTGCCCATCCGCCGTTCTCGCGATACCAGACGAAAATGCCGCTGGAAAGGTCGTGCAAGTTCAGGACAGCGTTGACGAAGCCGTAAGTTTTCGTCGGGTCGTGAGCGGGGCGAAGTTCCAACACCATTTGCCAGCCATCGCCCAAGTCAACGGCTTGGAGATGCTTTCGTCGGCGCAAATCCCAAAAGTGCAAGCGTCGCCCATATTGCTGCGCCATCAAGGCGTCCAAATCCACGCCCTTCTCAATGTGTCGGGGCGCGCCCCATTCGCTGGTGACGCCGATGTCGTGGGCGATGTGCCACCAGAAATCGTAGGCAAGGCGTTGCGGACCGCGTGCCACTTCCCATTGCCCCAGCACTTCAAAATCATCGTGGTCCAACATCAGCAAACCGCCAGGCAAGTCGCCATCGGCGCTCCCTAAGGCGCTCAGGTAAATGGCGTCGGGACCACAGTGGACGGTGTGCAAGCGGGTGTAGTTAGCGCGCTCTTTCACTTCGTCAGGTTCAATGACTTTGACCAGTTTGGGGGCATAAGGGTCGGGCTTGGTGTCCAGCACATAGATGCGGGACGAACGCAAACCGGGCACGAGCAAATAGCGGCGCTCCACATGGGGATGGGGCGCTGAGGGGCAAAGGGCGGAACTGCAAGCGTTCCAGCCGAAGTGATGCAGTTCGTCCCCCGCGTAGGGCAAATCCACCTTGTTGACGACTTTGCCGTAATCGGGCGAACGCGGGTCTACATCCACAACGAGCAAGGCATCGGGGCGATTGTCGCCTTCCCCCAAAGCGGCTTTGGGGTTCATGGCAGCGACATAAGCCAGTCGCTCGCGCGGCGCTTTCATTGCCAAGCGCGGCGACGGATAAAAAGTCGGGTCGGGACGAAACAAAGGCACAACTCATCACCCCCATCCGTTCGCTGATGCGCTTTCAACACCTTTGCGCCAACACAGGTTCGCTGAGCACCTCTTCAGGCAGGTAACCCAGCGCCAAAAGCGCTTGCCAAATTTTTTTTTCCACGCTCTCGTCCACTGTCTCCTTGTCCGTTTCCACGATGACTTCGGGGTTTTCTGGTGGCTCGTAAGGGTCGCTGATGCCCGTGAAGTTGGGGATTTCGCCTTTGAGTGCCTTCGCATACAGCCCCTTGACATCGCGCTCAATTAAGACTTGCAGCGGGCATTGGACATAGACTTCCACGAAGTCGCCGATGAGTTGACGGGCGTAATCACGCCCTTCACGGTAAGGCGAGATGAGGGCTGTGATGACGACGACGCCGTTGCGGGCAAGCAAGTGGGCGACATACGCCACCCGCTTGATGTTTTCAATGCGGTCTTCCTTGCTGAAGCCCAACCCTTTGCTGAAGTGTTGGCGCACGGCATCGCCATCCAGAATTTCCACGCGGTAGCCCGCCTGCCGCAGGCGCTCCGCCAGGGCGTGGGCAATCGTTGTTTTGCCTGCCCCCGACAAACCCGTCAACCACACGACAAACCCACGACCGTTGACCATCATCGCACCTCCTTTGAGGGTGGCGAGTAGCGAATGGTCAAACGGCTGACTGATTCCGTCGTGGCTGTTTTTGTCGTGGCTAATAGCCACTCCAACAGTCGCAGCCGCTCCAACAGTTCACTACTCGCTATTCGCCACTCGCCATTCGCTGCTGTTTTCGCTGTCGTTTTTGTCGTGGCTAATAGCCACTCCAACAGTGGCTGTTTTCCGTCGTGGCTGTTTTCCGTCGTGGCTAATAGCCACTCCAACATTTGTCATTGGTCATTGCCGTTCATTGGTCATTGCCTCATTGGTCATTGCCCCATTGCCTTTCATCCCAACCCCGCTTCGCCGCCGACAGAAACGCTGTCAACGGTCACGGCGTCGGGACGAATGGCGAGGGTGATGACGGCACTGTCGGTTTCTATCGTCACCGTGAAATGCCCCAGCGTCCGCAGGGCGACACGGATGCCCCGAAGGGTTTGCCCTTCCAACACGGACAGGGCTTTGTTGACCTCGTGCAAACTGCGAACGAGTTCCTGACCGCTCGGCGTCTTGCGGAAAAGGTCAGTCAAGATTTGTTCGCCCTCTGCCCGATAAAGCCGACGCGCCCGCCCCGTTTCCAAAGCGAGTTTCGTCACGCCCTCCAGCAGTGGAAGCAAATCAGGCGGGACGGCACTTTGCGCCACTGCCTCGGCAAGGGCTTGATAGGCTTCCCGCCGATCCGCCGAAAGGGCGGGCAATAGCGCCGTCAGTTCCGTTTGAAGCAATTCCCGCTCCTCATCGGTCAGTTGCAAGGTTTCGGTTGTTGGCTCAGGCAAAGGAGTTCACTCCTTGTCATCGTCGCTGCCATTGATGCGCCCATGAGCCTCGCCCAAGATGGCGTGGACTTCGTGTTCAAAACCGCCCGTCTCAATGGGGCAGTGGATGCCGCACTCTTTGGGGGCATTGACTTCCCACCACCAACGCCCTGCCCGATCGTCCTCGCCTGGCTGAATGGGACGGGTGCAAGGGGCGCAACCGATGCTGGTGTAACCCTTGTCGTAAAGCGGGTGGTAAGGGACGCCATTCTCGCGGATGTAATCCCAAACCTCTTCCTTCGTCCAATCCGCCAACGGGTTGACCTTGACGATGCCGCCATGGTCGTGGTCCAGTTCCACCTTTTTGATGTTCGCCCGCGATGCCCATTGCTCCCGCCGAAGCCCCGTGAACCAAGCGTCCAAGTTTTGAAGTGCCCGCAACAAAGGACGCACCTTGCGGATGTGGCAGCACAACAAACGCAGCGGCACCGACTTGTAAAACAAGTTGACGCCATGTCGCCGCACCATCGCCTCCACTTCCCGATAGTCGGGAAACAGCACCTCAAAGCGGGCGTCAGGGTAATGCTCCCGCACGCGGTCAAGGAACTCATAGGTTTCCTGCGGCAACCGACCCGTGTCCACCGTGATGACACGGATGTCGGGCTTGAGTTGGTAAGCCATGTCCAAAACGACCATGCCTTCGGCTTGCAGCGCCGTGACGACGGCGATGCGATCGCCGAAAGTGTCCAACGCCCAAGCGATGACTTCCTGCGGCTCTTTGTCGTCCAGTTCAAGGGCGATCTCGCCGATCTCCAAGTCATCAAAGACGACCTGATGCGTTGCCATCTGTCCATCCCTCCAGAGTTGAAGCCTTCGTCCGCCGAAATTATAACAAAGCCGAACGAGTAAGTCAACATTTGATGCGAGGGGTTCGGGACACGGCGGGATGACGATGGGCAAGGAAGATGGGAAACGAAGGGGCGGGGAGGGAAGCGTCAAAATAGTTGCGGGCGCAACGATGATGCCATTGGAGGCAAACGAGCATGGCAGGTTTGCTGTCGCCGATCGCTCACCGCTGTCGGTTCATCTGGCTCGCTTGGCTACTTGCCCTGCTGGTGCGGTGTGGATTGGCGGCTCCGTCGGTGCCGCCTGATGCCACGCCTGAAGAGAAACGGTTGGGCGAAGAAGCCGTGCGGGAGTTTGAAGCGAAAGTCAAGCCCCTCGCTGACCATCCTGCCCTTCCCCAATTGCGCGCCATCGTGGCGCGCCTTGCGGCGGTAACGGAGCGACCGAAGATGGCTTACACCATCAAAGTCGTGGACGACCCTGAACCCAACGCCTTCACCTTCCCTGGTGGCTTTTTGTATGTGACGACGGGGTTGCTGAAATTGGCGCAGAGTGAGCACGAGTTGGCTGCCGTCCTTGCCCACGAAATCGCCCACAACACGCGGCTACATGCTTTGCGGATGGCTCGCAAAGGGAGCCAACTTTCCTTGCCCCTCTTGCTGTCCATGCTGGCGGCGATGTTCTCGCGAGGTGAGAAGACGGCGCAGGTCGCTCAGATCGTCTTCGGCGTCTTGAAAGTGCTGGTGTTGGGCTACTCAAGGGACATGGAGCGGGAAGCGGATGAAGCGGCGTTCCGTTACTTGCGGGAAGCAGGTTACAACCCTGTCGGGTTGCTGACCCTTCTTGAGAAACTGCAACAGGTGGAGGAGCGGACGATGCCGCCCGCCGTTTTGCCCGGCTACTGGACGACACACCCCGCCCTTAGCGAACGCATCGCTGACATCAAGCGGTGGCTGCAAGCCAGCGGGTTGCCGATCAACCGCCTTCCCATCACAGGGGCACTGAAGGTGACAGCGAAAGAAACGGAAGGGAATGGGCACAAAGTGGGCATTTTGTTGCTGGATGAGGACGAACTTTGTCGGTTTGCCCCCCTTGACAACAAGAGTGGTTTGCAGCGTGCCCAAGAGGCTGCCCGCCGTCTGGACGCCGCTTTGGACGATGGGGTGAAACCCTCTTCCTTCCGCCTGACCGTTTCGGAAGGACGCCTCATCGTCGCCGTTGACCGCCAAGTGCTTTGGGAGTTGACGGAAGCCGACGCGCAGGCAAGCAAACGGTCGCTAACTGACCTCGCCCGCCACATCCGCCAAACCCTTGCCCGCGCCTTTTTGCGCGAGCGCTTGAACGGTCAACTTTGATGCCCCTCGTCGTCCTCCCTCGCCCTTTAGGCGTGACGGGGTTGTAGTGGCGAGGGGAGGCGGTGACAAAAACCGATGAAGGAGGTGAAAGGGCGCATTTGCCTGTCGCTTTTTGGCGACAAGCCCTTGCGCTCGGTGTCATGGTTCGGCGTGGATGGCTGATGATGGTGTTGCTGTTCGGTTCGGTGGCAGTCGCCCAGCGGGTTTGTCAATCCCCCGACGCCCTCTTCGTGGACAGCACCCGTCCTGCCAACACTCTTCACCTGTTCATCTATGTCCCGCCGACGACTTCCAACTTCACCCTCGCCCTCTTTGACCAAAGCGATGACACGGAAGTCAGCCAACCGTCCACCTTCGCCCTTTACGCGCCTGATGGCAAGGAAGTGATGCGCTTGGACAAACCCCAACGGAAAGCGTGGTCAGAGTATCCCATCGCTGTCAATGGGCGCTGGGGCATTTGGCGGTTGACCGTCACGGGACCGCAGCCTCCTTCAGGTTCACCTCAAATCGCCCGCAACTTTTTCCTCGCTCGCACCGTCGGGGAAGTGGACTTGTTTGTCAAGCCCGAACCTGCCGTCATCGCTCGCGGGTTGCGCTTCTCGGAACCTCGCTTCGGCGGCACTGCCATTCATCGCTTCACCTTGCAAGTGCCTGAACTTTCCCGCTTGCGGTTGCATTTCCTTCGCCCTCGCGAAGAAGGAACGGTGCAAGCGCAATTGCAAGCGCCTGACGGCGTTACCGCCGAGCAAAAATGGGGCGGGTTGCCTCGTGGTTCTGTGGAAGTTTTGGAAGTCGTCGGCGCCAATTTGCAAGGGTTGTGGCGGCTCACCATCAGCGATGTCAAGGGCACTTACGCCCTCGGCATAGAGCAAGAGTTGCGCCTCTTTTTCACCGATGCCCCCTTGATGCCTTTGCCCCGACGCGTGCCCGTCGCAACTTTTATCGCCGACGAAAACGCCCTCGTTCCTGCCCGACTGGAAGTGACCTCACCGCAAACGGCGAACGAACCTTATGTCACCTACACCGACCGAAACGGCTTGGGCAACCTGTTTTTGCTGCCCGACATCACCTATCGCGTGACGGCATCGCGGGGTTTTGAGTTTGAGCCCCAGACTGTTTTCGTCACGGCGGAAGGGAGCGAGTTCAGCATCCCTGTCCGCCGCCGTTTCGCCCGTCCCGCTGGCTGGTATTGCGGCGACAACCATGTTCACACCGTTTACTCCGACGGCACCGACACGCCCGCCCAAATGGTGGAAGCGGCGCGGGGCGAAGGGTTGGACTGGGTGACTTTGACCGATCACGGCGTCGGTCCCGTCATCCAACATGTCCTCACGGCACATCAGGAAGCCTTGCCCCTTTCCGAACCGGGCAAGTTCGTCGTCATCCCCGGCGAAGAGTTCACGACGCCTAACTATCACGCCAACATCATCAACGGGACGGTTTTGGAATTGCCGACGGCGCCGCTGCAACAAGTCATTGACACTGTGTTGAAGATGGACAACGAAAGTCATCCTGTGACGATCAAACTCAATCACCCCACATGGAGCGGGACGGCAAAAGCAGCCGATTTGGCGCGGCAACTCGCTCGGTTGCCCCTGATAGAGTTGTGGAACAGTCCCGAACCGCAAGCGACGCAACTTTGGTGGGAGTTGCTCAACAATGGGCTAAAAGTTTTTGCCGAGACGAGCACCGACACCCACAACCGCAAGACGGCTCGTTTGGGAGGTCGGCGCACTTACATCTACCTCGGCGACGAACCCTTGACAGCCGAGAACATCGTTCGGGCGCTGCGGAGCGGACGAAGTTTCCTCAGCCGGGGCGCTTTGCTGCTGTTTACCGTCAATGGGACTTTGCCTGGGGGCGAGGTTGCTCTTTCCGACAAGCCTGTGACCGTGCGCCTTCAAATGCTCAGCGCTTTTCCCGTTGACCGCATAGAGTTGGTGCACAACGGAAAAGTCGTTCACACCATCCCTGTCGGCGGTCAACGGGAGTTTGTGAGGGAAATGCCCTTGACAGTTGGCGAGGGGTGGCTATTGGCGCAAGCGATGGAGCGCGAAAATCCCGTGCCATTGGCGATGACCAATCCCGTTTTCCTGCGCAAAAGCCAACCCGTCACGACGGGGGCGGCTCCTCCATCGGCAACCGAACGGCGCCCTTGAGCAACTTCCGCAAAGCGGCGCGGGCGGCTTCCTGCTCGGCTTCCTTTTTGCTATGCCCTTTGCCCCGCCCGACGGGAATGCCCTGAATGCGCACCTCGGTCACAAAAGTCTTCATGTGCTCAGGACCGACGGCGCGCAAGAGGTGATAAGTCGGGACGGTGTGGTAGCGGCTCTGAGTGAACTCTTGCAATCGGCTCTTGAAGTCCAAAATCAATCGGTCCCTCTCCACGAGGCGGATGCGGCTTTTCAGGTGCTTCAAGACGAACTCCGCCGTCGTCTTCAATCCCCGATCCAGATACATCGCCCCGACTAAGGCTTCAAAGGCATCAGCCAACACCGACGGTCGGTCACGCCCACCCATGCGCTCTTCTCCCTTGCCCAAAAGCAGGTATTGACCTATGCCCAACTTTTTGGCGATGCCATACAAAACGGGCTCGCTGACGGAGACAGCCTTGATGCGAGTAAGTTGCCCCTCGTCCATTTCGGGATAGGCATGGTAAAGGTAGTCGCTGACGACCAAACCCAAGACGGCATCGCCGAGAAATTCCAAGCGCTGATTGGACGGGACGCTCCCCTGATTGAATTCGGCGCAAAAGGATGGATGGGTCAGGGCGATGTTGAGCAAGTCCAAACGACGGAAGGAAATGCCCAACTGTTCGCAAAAGGTGCGGAGCGCCTGACGGCGTTCCGAAGAAAGGCGCAAAGCGACGCCGTTGCGTCCCTGCACCAATCGCACGGGCGGTCGCAACCGAACCCTCACCGAGCGTTTCTTCGCCTGCCGCACGCGTCGCATAGCCTTCCCCTTCGTTGGCACTTTAAGCCAACCTGCGATCAGACTTCTGGCTTCTCCCACTTGCGCACGACGACGGTCGCATTGTGCCCCCCAAAGCCGAAGGAATTAGAAAGCGCCACTTCCACCCGCGCTGGTCGGGCTTGATTGGGCACGACATCCAAATCGCATTCGGGATCGGGCGTCTCGTGATTGATGGTCGGGGGCAAGATTTGGTCGCGCATCGCTAAAAGGCAAACGATCAACTCCACCGCCCCTGCCGCCCCCAAAGTGTGCCCATGCATGGACTTGGTGGAACTGACAGGCACTTTGTAAGCGTGTTCGCCGAAGGCTCGCTTGATCGCCCGCACTTCGGCGGGATCACCCAGCGGCGTGGAAGTGGCGTGGGCGTTGATGTAATCCACCTCCGCTGGTGTCAAGCCCGCCGTTTGCAGCGCCATCAACATGCTACGGGCGGGTCCATCCCCATCCTCACACATCGCCGTCAAGTGATAAGCGTCGCCCGTCATCCCAAAGCCTGCGACCTCGGCGTAAATCTTTGCCCCTCGTCGGATGGCATGCGAAAGCCGCTCCAAGATGACGATGCCCGCCCCTTCCGCCATCACGAACCCGTCCCGCTGGGCATCAAAAGGACGGGACGCTTTTTCAGGTTCGTCGTTGCGGGTGGACAACGCCTTCATGCTGCAAAAGCCTGCCAGCGATAAAGGCGAGATGGCTGCTTCCGACCCACCCGCAATCATCACATCCGCCATCCCCATCTTGATGGTCATCGCTGCCATCCCGATGGCATGACCAGAAGTGGCGCAAGCGGTGATCGTCGCAAAGTTGGGTCCCTTCGCCCCTGTCAAGATGGCGATATGCCCTGCGGCGATGTCGGCGATCATCATCGGGATGAAACGGGGCGAGACACCGCGCGGTCCCTTTTGCAGCAAGTTGGTGTGATTTTCCTCCCAAGTCCACGCCCCGCCGATGCCCGACCCGATGCAGACGCCGACCCGCTCGGCGTTGTGCGGTGTGACGCTCAATTCGGCGTCCTGCAACGCCATGAAGGTCGCTGCCGCCGCAAATTGCACATAGCGATCCATCTTGCGCACTTCGCGAGGGTCAATGAAGGCTTCGGGTTCAAAGTCGTGGACTTCGCCAGCGATTTGGGAGGGGAAAGGCGTCGGGTCAAAGAAGGTGATGCGGCGGATGCCCGACCGCCCCTCCTTCATCGCTGCCCAACTCTTTTCCGCGCCCGTCCCCAATGCCGTGATCAGCCCGATGCCTGTGATGACGACGGGTTCGGTCTCCCGCCAAAGTTGCATCCTCAACACCTCGTTACTTTGAAGCGTTCAGCGCTTGGGCATGACGGTTTGCCCGAAAGCGCCCTTAAACGCCCGCCTTCTCTTTCAGCCGCCGCTCCACATAGGCGACGGCGTCGCCGACCGTCCGAAGTTTCTCCACATCCTCATCGGGGATGGTGATGTCAAAGGTCTCTTCCAGTTTCATCACCATCTCCACGATGTCCAGCGAATCGGCGCGCAAGTCTTCCACGAAAGCGGCGTCGGGAGTGACCTCGGACGGGTCCACCTTCAACCGCTCCACGATAATCTCCCGCACCTTCTCCATCACATCTGCCATCGCCATTCCCTCCTTCTCGCAGGTTGGGATGTCATCTCCCGCATCCCCTCGGCATGACCGCTGTGCCCTTTCGGACACACACACATTTTTCCATCCCACGCTGTAGATGGAGAGATGCCGAAAGGGGCGTGCAAATAATAGCCAAATCGTTCGCCGTCGTAAAGGGTCTCACACTAACCCACCGTCCACGACGATGACTTGCCCCGTGATGTAACGCGCCGCTTCCGATGCCAGAAACGCCACGACTTCGGCGACCTCTTCGGGTTGACCGAACCGACGCAAAGCGATTTGGCTCAGGTAAAAATCGCGCCGCTCCTCCGTCAAGGCTGCTGTCATGTCGGTGACGATGAAACCGGGGGCGACGGCGTTGACCGTAATGTTGCGACCGCCCAACTCCTTCGCAAGGCTCTTGGTGAACCCAATCAGCCCCGCTTTGGCGGCGGCGTAATTGGCTTGCCCTGCGTTCCCGATCAACCCGACGACGGAAGAGATGTTGATGATGCGTCCCCATCGCTTCGCCAGCATCATCGGCAAAACTGCCTTCGTGCACAAAAATGCTCCCCGCAAATTCGTGTTCAACACCTCGTCCCATTTGTCGTCACCCATGCGCAACAAAAGGGTGTCACGGGTGATGCCCGCATTGTTGACCAAAATGTCCACTTCGCCCAACCCTTCCCGAACCCTCTGCACCATCGCCGCCACTTGTTCAGCATCGGCGACATCGGCTTGAAGGGCAAGGACTTTCTGCCCCGTCTCTTCCTGCACCTGTTGAGATAGTTGCTGCGCCAGTTCCGCTTGTTGGCGGTAGCAGAAAGCGACCGAAGCACCTCGTTTCGCCAAAAGTCTGACGATCGAAGCGCCAATGCCCCTGCTTCCTCCCGTGACCAAAGCCACTTTTCCCTCAAGCGAC
>Ga0080007_1068615_pt1 | contig 12847 bp, 17 predicted proteins | sample OctOCTMetagenome_FD_69210 | JGI IMG/M metagenome (GOLD analysis project Ga0080007, IMG submission 69210) | Hot spring and microbial mat streamer communities from Octopus Spring Streamers, Yellowstone National Park, USA - OCT_B (SPADES... | ecosystem: Environmental > Aquatic > Thermal springs >...
AAAAACGACCAGTTGCACGACCCACTTATATGTGCAGAACACATAAGGCTTTTGAACCTGGCAGAAGACTGGCAAGTCCAAAGTATGAAAGAAATGGCACTGAAAACCAACCAGGTGCTCAGGGAGTTTTTCAAAGAACATGGACTATTGCTGGTGGACTTTAAGCTGGAGTTTGGCATACTTCCCGATGGAAGTTTGGCGATTATCGATGAAATATCTCCCGATACTTGCCGGCTCTGGGATGCAAAAACAGGGGAAAAATTGGACAAAGACCGCTTTAGGTTTGACCTAGGAGACCTAATGGAGGGCTATAGAAGGGTTTTAGAAAAAATTCAAGGGGGATAAACCACCAAACCCACCTTTCCCATCCTTCCCCAGATTTTATCCAGCCTTTGGGAAGGGTAAAACTTCATCTCCTCGTAGCCCGTATGGGCATAAAAACCCTCTTTGTCAAAACCCAACACCACCAAGTAGTGGTGCGCGCTAACAAAAAGTGCACCCAGATCTACGAGGATTATCACAGGTAGCCCTCTGCTTATATACTGTCTAAGCTTTTCAAGATCCCCTTTAAAAAGCTCCGTCTTGAAGCCTTTCTTTTTTGCGTAGTTCTCAAGGTCTGTGATAAGGGCACCCTTTAGCTTGGGAATATAAACTTCCTTGGCTATTTCATCTTGGTCTATGTATAGGTTATAGTAGGCAAAAACACTGCTGAGGGAGGCGGGACCGCAAAACTGGTCCCGTTGTTTTACAAATGGAACTTTTAGGATTACCTTATTATGATCTCCTTGTTGAGGAGCTTCAGAAGGATCACCACCAGTATGGCGATTACCAAAACTGCTATAACCGTCCCAAGCCCATCCCCACCTGCCAGCACCTTCTCCGATGCCCTGGCTAAGATGTGTATTTGCTGGTCGTCCATCTCCGAGAGCTTTTTTTCTATTTCCTCTTTGCTGAGCCCATAGGCTTTCAATTTCTCTTGAACTATCTTGCTCTCCAGAGCCCTCTGAATGGTTCTTATGTCCTCCTCCCTGTTTATCTTTGACACCTCCTCAGAGGCAGGCTTGGAGCCTACAAGTCCTGCAACCGCAGGAGCTGAGTTAAAAAGGAAAAACCAACCAGCTATTGCAAGGGCTAACGCAGGATTTCTCAGCCTTTTCCACATACTTTTAACCTCCCAAAAGATATTATAAAAAGTCCTCCAACTGAGGATTGACGGGAAGGGTTCCGTAGGTGGCACCCTTTACCACGACCCTTCTGCCCTCCACCTCCACGCGACCTTCAGATAACCACTTTACCGCCTGAGGGAGTATTTTATGCTCAAACTCAAGGATCCTTTGGGATAGGCTCTCTTCTGTGTCTTGGGGTAGCACGGGCACGCACGCCTGAACGATCACGGGTCCGTTGTCAAGTTCCTCAGAAACAAAATGCACCGTGCAACCGGTGAGCTTTACCCCATACTCTAAGGCTTGCCTTTGGGCATGCAATCCCTGAAAGGCGGGAATAAGAGAAGGATGGATGTTTATAACCCTCATAGGAAAAGCTTTTAAAAATTCTCCACTGAGCACCCTCATAAAGCCCGCAAGGACCACCAAATCCACGTCCTTTTCCTTCAAAAGCTCTACCATCTTCCTTTCAAACTCCAACTTGCTCTTAAATTCCTTCCTTTCCACCACCGCATACTCAATCCCATGCCTTTTGCATCTTTCTATAGCGTAAGCCTGAGGGTTGTCGGAAATAACTAAGGCTATCTCTCCCTTTATCTTTCCCTCGTTGTAAGCGTTTATGAGGGCTTGGAGGTTGGAGCCCCTGCCGGATACCAAAATACCCACTTTCATGATTTTTGCCTGAGGGCAGGAAAGAGTATTACCTCCCTTATAGAATCCACATCCGCCAAAAGCATTACCAGTCTATCTATACCTATACCCTCGCCAGCGGTGGGTGGCATACCATACTCCAGAGCCCTTACAAAGTCCTCATCCATAGCCATGGCTTCTTCATCTCCCATCTCCTTCTCTTTCAGTTGTTCCAAGAACCTCTCCTTCTGCTCCACAGGGTCGTTTAGCTCTGTGTATGCGTTGGCTATCTCTTTGCCCGCCACAAAGAGCTCAAACCTCTCCACCAAATCTGGGTCCTCTCGGTGGGTTTTTGCCAAGGGTGAAAGCAGTTTTGGAAAGTCTATCACAAAGCAAGGTCCCCAGAGTTCATCCTCCACCAGCAAGTCAAAGACCTTGTCTATTAGCTTGGCATGGGTTAGCGTTTCAACCTTGGGCACTCCCACCTCCTTTGCCAACTTTCTAAGCCCTTCAACATCTTTTAAAAAGAAATCCTTGTCTTTGCCCGTCTTTTCCTCCAGAAGTTCAAAGTAGCGGTATCTTTTAAAAGGCGGTGTAAAGTCTAGCTCCTTGCCCTGGTAGGTTATCTTTAGCCCACCCACAAGCTGGTTTAACAGGTAAGAGAAAAGTTCCTCGGTGAAGACCATAAGGTCCTTGTAGTCCCAGTAGGCACAGTAAAACTCAAGCATGGTAAATTCCGGGTTGTGGGTGGTATCTACACCCTCGTTGCGGAAGTTCTTACCAAGCTCATAAACCCTGTTTATGCCTCCCACAATGAGCCTCTTTAGGTAAAGCTCAGGAGCGATCCTCAGATAGAGGTTTTGCTCAAGGTAGTTGTGATAGGTTATGAAGGGCTTGGCGTTTGCACCAGACGCTATGGGTTGGAGGATGGGAGTTTCCACTTCCAAAAAGCCCTTGGAGTCTAAAAATCTCCTTATTTCGCTTATAAGCCTGCTCCTTAGGAAAAAGACCCTTCTGGCATGCTCGTTGGCAATCAGGTCCAAGTATCTCTGCCTGTATCTAACCTCTACATCCTTCAATCCATGCCACTTTTCCGGTAGAGGATGCAAACTCTTTGCCAAAAGGACCCACTCCTTTACCTCAACGGTAAGCTCTCCCGTGTTTGTTCTGAAAAGCTTTCCTCTAACTCCCAGTAGGTCCCCTGGGTCTACAAGCTCCTCAAAATCTTTAAAGGAAGCCTCTCCCACTATGTCCTGCCTTAGGTATATCTGAAGCTTTCCGGTAGCATCCTGAAGGTGTGCAAACAGGGCTTTCCCCATAGGGCGAAGGGTTATCACCCTACCCGCCACAGAAACCTCCACATCCTCCGGGTTCATGTCGTATCTTCCTTTTACTTCTGAAACATCAAAGGCATCTCCTTCCGAAACGACTGCATAGTCTAAAGTTAGCTTGCCCTCCCACCTTGTAAGAACTCCTTCAAGAACTACATCCTCTCCCTGCCTTAGCTCTTGAATGGTCCTTACCAACATCTCCACCCCACCCTTTTGATCCTCAAGCCTAATTAAAAAACTGTCTTCGTGTTTAGAAACCCTTTTGACCTTTCCCTTTATCTTTACCCTTTCCCCCTGTGGTTTTCTTTCATACTGTCTTCTTAGCTCTCCAAGGTTATGGCTGACCTCGTATCTGTATGGATAAGCCAGACTCCTTTCCCTGAGTTTCTTTAGTTTTGCTAGCCTTGATTCTTCCATAAGGCAGTTATTTTAAATTATTCCAGCGAAAGACCGCTTTCAAAGTCCTCTGGGCTCAAACCTTCACAAGCGGATTTCACCTTTTCTATGGCGGTGTAGAAGTCATCGGGGATAACCCTAACACGCATACCATAAGCCTTTTGCACCGCCTTTTTTATGATCTCTCCCTTCATAAGGGCATTGTCCCATCCAAACTCTGCGTATTTCTCATTCACCAATCTGTTCAGTTCAAAGAGGGCTTTAGCCCTATTCTTTCTTTCCTCCACCGCAGAGCTGAGGGGAAGTCGTAGGAATTTATCTATCTTTGAAACAAAGCTTTCGTAAAAGCTGGCGGAGAACTTGGGCTCAAACTCTTCTATGGTAAAGCCAAGGGTTATGTATTCGGGTTTTTCAAAGTAGTCTATAAGGTCCTCCTCCAACTTACTGTCGTTCTCTTTAAAAAGCTCCATATAGAGCCTGTAGGCTTGCTTGGATTTTTCTTTCACGTTGGGTGGCTTTTCGGTGTTCAATTCCAAAAAGTAGTGATAAAGTTCTTCGCCCACCACAATAGCCAAAATCTCATCCACTCCAAGCTCCCTTAGGGCGAAAAACCTATGCTGACCATCTATCACATAGAACTTGCCCTCCCTCTGCACCACAATTATTGGCACCAAAAAGCCCAACTTTTCTATGGCGGTCTTTAAACGCTCTTTTAAACCCTCTGAGATGTCCCTCTGAAAATGTGGAATTTCAACCTCTTTTACATCCAACAAACACAAGGACAGCGTCCTGTTCCTTACTGGTTCCTGAAAGCTTGCAATTTCCCTCATATTTAAAAATATTATACTTCGGGCGAGAAATTACACCCACATTTGAGACTTCCTGAAAAAGCTACAAGCCTATGGCGTAGCCTTAAAGGTAAGTAAGCAAGATCGTCCCTCATGCAAAAACTTTTTCTTAAGAGATTTCCAGCAACTCTAAGTTTCTCACCCAGCATATAATTTTATTTTAGGTAATCGCTCAATACATTGGAGGAAGTAATGAAGCTAACAAAGCAAGAAGAATTAGTGGTTCGGAAAGTTATTAAAGAAATTTTAGACTCTGCTAAAGCTGTTTTCCAAGATTTAGGAGAAGGTTGGCCTGAGGCAGTCTACCAGAAAGCTATGGAAGTTGAACTCAGAGAAAGAGGCATAAAATACGAAGAGCAAAGAGTTTTACCGATTTATTATAAAGGTAAATACGTAGTGGGTGAGGGAAAACCAGACCTAATTATCTTGATTGAGTTAGAAAGTGGTAAAAGGGTAAATATTTTAATTGACTTAAAAACTGATACAGATATCAAAGAAGACCATAAGATACAAATACAAAAATATATTAAAGCCCTAAATAAAAGCTTACCATCAGAAAATGACATTGTTTATCCAGCAGGTTTCATTATAAATTTCATTAAACCTTCAAAGAGAAAATTAGATGGAAAAATAATACAACTTAATGATTCCATGATACAGCTGTTAAAAGTTGATGTTGAGATTTAAATATAAGCAAAGTTTAAGAAGAGTAAGCAGAGAATACTTTGTGTATTATTTGAAGGAGTTCGAGTTCAGGTATAATTTTAGTGCTAACTTGGATGGAATGTTGTATAATGTGCTTGCCAGAATAAGACGAGGAATTACTTTATTTTATAATGAGTAGGGTGAGGCACAGTTTATCTCCTTTAGAATCTGGAGGAATAGCCCAATGAAGGACCTTTCTAAAACAACTTACATAACATCCTTAAACTTGGCACAGCAGAGAGAGTTAGTTAAAAGCCTTGGGTGGGAGCCTTACCGGGCAGACCAAATTCTAAACTGGGTTTATAAAAGGTTCATCACCAACTTTGAAGAGATGACAAACCTATCAAAGGAGCAAAGGAGATTTTTAAGCGAAAATTACTCTATCCACTCCTTAGAGCTTGTGCAAAAGGTGGAGGGTGGAGATTCTACAAAGTTCTTGTTCAAAACCACCGATGGACATCTTTTGGAGACGGTGCTAATATACGAGCGGGACCATCTTACCCTGTGCGTATCTTCCCAAGTGGGCTGTGCGGTGGGATGCACCTTTTGTGCCACTACCCAGGATGGGCTCGTTAGAAACTTAAGGACCGAAGAGATCATAGACCAATTTTTGCAAGTGCAGAAGCATGCACCACAAAAGATAAGAAACGTAGTCTTTATGGGTATGGGTGAGCCCTTGGCTAACTATGAAAATGTTAGGAAGGCGGTGGAGATTATGGTTAGCCCATGGGGGCTTGACCTGTCCAAAAGGAGGGTTAGCATATCCACCAGCGGGCTTGTCCATCAGCTCAGGCTCATGGCTCAGGACCCACTAATGAGAGAGTTAAACTTGGCAGTTTCCATAAACGCACCCACTCAGGAACTTAGGGAAAAGCTCATGCCCCTTTCAAAGACAAACACTCTCCAGGACCTAATGGAAACCCTCTATCAGTTTCCTTACCCCTCCGACAGAAGGATCATGATAGAGTATGTGCTTTTGGAAGGGGTCAATGATGAAGAGGTGCACGCAAGACAGCTCGCAAACCTTCTCAAAAAGAAGAGAAACAGATTCAAGGTAAATCTCATACCCTTTAACCCAGACCCATCTTTGCCTTACAAGAGACCATCAATGGAGAGGGTTTATAGATTTCAAAAGATCCTTTGGGAGGAGGGTATATCTACCTTCATAAGGTTGAGCAAGGGGGTGGATATATTTGGCGCCTGCGGTCAGCTGAGAAGGAAAAGACTTGTGTTAAGATAAAAGTTCTATGGAAAAGAAAGGTAGATGGATCACCGAACTTATTGTGATAGTTATAATAGTCCTTCTCATTAGAACTTTTGTAGCCCAAGCCTACAACATTCCCTCGGGTTCTATGAAGCCCACACTATTGGTGGGAGATTTCATACTGGTAAATAAGCTGGTGTATAGGTTTTCGGAACCCCAAAGGGGCGACATAGTGGTCTTTAAGTATCCAATAGACCCAAACATAGACTTCATAAAAAGGATAATTGCCCTGCCGGGGGAAGAAGTTGAAGTAAGAAACAATCAAGTTTTCATAAACGGAAAACCTTTACCTTTAATTGAAGTAGGAAGAGGTGAAGAAAACGGTGTAAGAAAAGTTATTTACGAAGAAGTCCTGCCCGAGGGCAAAAAGCACAAAGTCCAGTTCTATGAAGACTTTCCCTTTTCAAAAAGGGACTTTGGACCTGTTGTGGTTCCACCCAACCACTATTTTGTTATGGGAGATAACAGAGACAACAGCGAGGACAGTAGATACTGGGGCTTTTTGCCAAAGGAAAACATAGTAGGGAAAGCCTTTGTAATATACTTCTCTGGAGATGTTCCGCCTTTGCAGACCACCGATGTTAGCATTTTCACCGGAATAAAACAGCTAATACTTGCAATATTAAATCCAAGGTTTGAGAGGATCGGGAAGCCTCTCATATGATAAATACGGGAATTCCCAATCTTGAGAATCTTTCCAAGGCCAGCAAAAGCACCTCTGGCGGTACCTTCGCAGAATGCAGGGTGTAAATAAACAGTTCTGGAAGTTTTTTAACATCCACAAAGCTCTCAGAAATGATTCTAGCCTTCACATCCACATACTCACTCAGTTCATCCAATATAAGTTCGTATTTCTCCTTGGGTATTCGTCTTTCCATTTCAAAGAGCATGCTACTCAAAAGACCAAGGATAAGGGTTTCGTCCTCCAAGTTTGCCAAGTTAAAGGTATTCTTTTGTTTGGAAATTCTTTCAATAACCTCATCTACGCCCTCCAATATTGGATTTCCAAAGGCTGGGCGTATTACAGAAGGATTCAGAAGCCTAATTTGAGCAAGGCTTGTGGCGTCTTCAATGCTAGGAAAGTTAAGCCTGTGATAAAGGACAACCCTCTCAATTTTAGCGGTTTTATCAACAGAGTATTCCTCTGGAAGACAGTAGGAGCTAAAGAGCTTGGAGGAAAAGAGGATTTTTGTTTTTTCTTCAAAGACTACAAAGCTTCCCTTCTCCGGCAAAAAGGGAGTTTTTATAAACCGAAGAACATCACCCGTCCCAAGGTTAAGAAGACCGTCTGGAAAGCTTTCCACAAGCTTTATCCGCCTTTCTGGAACACCCAAGTCTATTAAGCTCAGTGCTATGGGGAGGCTCGTGATAACATAAAGCTTGTGGACTAAATTCAGCAAGTTTAGAATGCTTTGGGTATCCTCTGGAAACAGGTCCATCAAAATCAAAGCCCTCAAGTTTTCTATTCTACCTACAACCTTTTCTATCTCATCCCTTACAGTAGAAAGCTTGTAGCATGGTAGCACGCTGAAGAGTAGGGAGACATGATTGCCCCCCTTTTCGTAAATTCTCAAGTACATATTCCTCTGTAGCAAACCCTCAGGGTCTAAAGCGTTTATCAAAAAGAGCCCTTCTCCCAATGATAACATGCTGGGTGCAGACGGTTGAACCTCCTCACAAACCTCCTGCAGGACTGTGTTTTGAAACACCTCCAGACAAGCGGTAGAAGGTTGCACTTGAACCTCTTCAAGCAGCATGGAGAAGAATTCTGCGTTGTTCTTAAAGTATGTGATCAGTTTTGCGTCCTCTGTGTATGGAAGGAACTTGACACTAACATTATCCGATTTAATTATTTCTTTGAAATGCTCAGGGTTACAGGAAAGCCCTTTAACCGCACCGGCTTTTAAATACACTTCACAGGAAAGACCATCCGCATCAAAGAAAATACCAGTGAATGTATTCCTTGACAGAAGGTTTATGAACACGTTCATTATTCCCAAATCCGATGGAACATTGTCATAAAGTCCCTCAAGGGTCCGATAGAGCTTGGCAGATTTGTTAAGAAACTCCAAGGGGTTGAAGGGTAACATCAGTATGTTGAAATCGCTAAAGCCAAATTTTTTGAGCTCTTCCTCTTGCTGATAATCTTCCACCAAAAATATGGGAACAACAAAGTAGCCTTTCTTAATTAGCTCCCAAAAAAGGTGTATATCCCTCCATCGGAGTATTAGAAAGTCTGGTGGGATCGCTTTCAATAGGTCCTTAGCCTTTTTCTCGTCCAATGCCACCATAAGCTTGTGTCCTGTTATTTCTAAAATGTCACTAAAAACAGGATAAAGCTTCTTCTCTTTGTCAAACAGCAAAAACCTCATTACACCACCTCCCTTTTTTGGGATGCTACAATTAAAAGGTTAAGCTGTTCTCTGAGGATGTTCATGGAATGCACCACCATAAAAAAACCATGCTCCACGTTCAAAAGGGCAGACTGAAATGCTAAAGAATCCTCCAAGAGCCTGAGCTCCCTTATTCTCCTGTAATACTCATCCAGTTCGGTTCCGCACTCTAAGAGCCTTTTTACCACCTCTTGGCTGAGCTTCAGGGCTTGTTCCCTTGTATCCAAAGCCTGCCTACCTCCTTTCCTCTTCTCTTTGGGATATTATACCTGCTAAAGAGGATAGATTCTATCTTTTTTAGGTCTATCTCCTCCAAGCCTTCAAAAATAAGGGCATTTTCCTCCTCCTGATGGACCACGCTTACATTACCCTCTCCCACTACCACATCACCCCCACCCGCCATAAAACCCACCGCCAAGGACATGGTGGCAAAATCAAGCACATTAACTCCCAAGATAGGTTTTTCTTCTCCTTTTATGACTAAATAGGTACAAAGGGCTAAGCCGATTCTAAACAGGCTCTCTGCGGTAAAGGGATAATCGCCCAGATTTCCGTAGAGCTTTTTGCCCTCAAAGAGGCTCTTTGACAGCATTCCAAACCTCACCCTCAAGGTTTTCTATGCCTTCTTCTCCTTTTTTTGCAAACAGAAAGAACTCTTCGTTTCCCTTTGTTCCCCTTGGCTTTGCCTTAATAACCCTTAGCACGGAAAAACCAAGATCCTTTAGAAAGTTTGCCACATCCAACACCGCCTCTGCCTTCTTTTCGTCATCCTTCACCACACCCTTTTTGACGAACTTTGGAGGAAGCTCAAACTGAGGCTTAACCAAAACCAACAAAAAGCCCTCCTTCTTTAAAAATTTTACCACCACTGGCAAAAGTTTTTTGGAGGATATAAAGGATACGTCCATGGTGATTAAATCCACCTTTTCGGGAATATGCTTCTCTGTAAGTTCTCTTGCGTCCGTCTCTTCATAAAGGACAACCCTTGGGTCCCGCCTTAGTTTTTGGTCCATCTGAGCCCTTCCCACGTCTACCGCATAGACCCTTTTGGCACCCCTTTGTAAAAGACAGTCTGTGAAGCCTCCCGTAGATGAACCCACGTCCAAAACGGTAAAACCTTCCACTGAAAGTCCAAGCTTTTCAAGGGCATGTTCAAGCTTATAGCCTCCCCTTGAAACATACCTAAAGGGCTCCTTTATTTCCACCTTTGCGTTTTCTTTGACCCGTTGTCCGGGCTTGTCTACCACCTTGCCATCCACAAGGACCAAGCCGGACATAATCAGGGCTTGTGCCTTTTCTCGAGTGGGGGCAAGGCCTTTTTCCACAAGATACTGGTCAAGCCTCAAAGCCTAAAAAGATGCTTTATAAGGTAAAGAATAAGCAAAAGAACAAGGGGAGAGAAGTCAATGTTTCCGTACGTGGGGAGAACGCTTCTTATGGGTCTCAAAAGGGGCTCAATCAACGCATCCAATTTCCTGTAAAAACCGCTCTCCCTAACCTGAGGGAGCCAGGAGCCTATGGCATGAACTAAAACTAAAATGATCAAAAGGTTTATAAGAAGGGAGAGCAGTCCCTTTATCATTCAACCAGTTCTAAGATGGCAAGCTCACAGGAGTCTCCAATCCTTCTAAAGGGAAGTTTTATAATGCGTGTGTATCCACCGTTCCTTCCCTCAAAGCGAGGACCTATCTCCTCAAAGAGTTTTTTTATCGCCTTTTTGTCTGGCAGTAGCTGAAGGGCTCTCCTTCTGGATGAGAGGTCTCCTTTTTTGGCAAGGGTTATGAGCCTTTCCACAAAGGGGCGAACCGCCTTTGCCCTCTGCAAGGATGTTTCTATTCGCTCTTCAAGGATAAGGGCTCTGGCTAAGGACCTGTAAAGGGCAAGCCTCTGCTCTTTTGTCCTGTCAAAGTGTTTCTTTTTAACCCTATGCCTCATCTTTTACCTCCTACCCGTTAAATCCATGCCTAAGTGCAGACCCATCTGCTTTAGGGCTTCCTTTATCTCGTTTATAGCCTTTCTCCCTACGTTTTTAGTGCTTTTTAGCTCTTCCTCTGTTAGCTTTACCAGGTCCCCTATGGTGGTTATACCCATTCTCTTTATGGAGTTAAGAGCCCTTTGGGAGACGTCAAGCTCCTCAATGGGTAGGGCGAGCTTCTCTATGAACTCGTCTATAGGAATGGGCTCCTCTATCACCCGAGGGATCTCGTAAGAGATGTTCTCCAGTAAGGAGAAATTCTTGATCAGTATTGCCACCGCCTCCTTAACCGCCTCCTCTGGGCTTTTGCTTCCATCTGTGTATATCTCCATTATGAGCCTGTCGTAATCGCTTCTCTTTTCTACCCTGGTTTTTTCTACTCTGTAGGCAACGTGCTTTACAGGGTTAAAGTCTCCATCCACCAGTATCCAGCCCACCTCTCCAAAGGACTCCATCTCCTCCGTGGGCACATATCCTACACCCCTCTCAACTCTCACTTCCATGTTTAGTTCCACGTTTGGGTCTGTAATGGTTGCTATCTTAACCTCTGGCGTGATCAACTCCACGTTTGGGGGTAGAGAAAAGTCCTTAGCATAGACAGGTCCCTCTCCCTTCTTTTTAAGATAGAGCACCTCCACATCAGAGTTCGTCATTCTAAACTTAATCTCCTTGAGGTTTGCAAGAATTTCCAAGATGTCTTCCTGCACTCCGTCAAGGGCAGAAAATTCATGATAGACACCGTAAATCTTCACTCCCGTTATTGCACAGCCTTCTATGGAGGAAAGAAGCACCCTTCTTAGGGAATTCCCTACGGTTATGCCAAAGCCCCTTTCCAAGGGCTCTATCACAAGGCGACCGTAGGTGGGGCTCACTTCTTCCCAAAATATTTTGTTAGGATAAATAAACTGCCTTAGCATACCCTTTCCTCCTTAAACCCTTGAGTAAAACTCTATCACGTATTGCAAATTGATTGGGATCTCCAGCTGAATATCCTTGGGCAGGTCTATAACCTTTCCTCTAAAGTTCTCCTTGTCAAGTTGCAACCACACGGGCACACTTCTTGGGTCTTTGTTCTCCAAGTTCTCCTTTATTTGAGGAATATCACGAGAGGAGGGTTTGACCTCTATTACGTCTCCCACGGATACCAAGTAAGAGGGAATGTTAACCTTCTTGCCATTTACTAAAATATGACCATGCACCACAAACTGCCTTGCCTGCCTTCTGGTGCTCGCAAAGCCAAGCCTATAAACCACATTGTCCAACCTTCTCTCCAAAAGCTGGAGAAGAACTTGCCCTGTGTTGCCCTTTGACTTGGATGCCATCTCAAAATACTTTTTAAACTGTTTTTCCCTTATACCACCGTAGAGGAACTTTAGCTTTTGCTTTTCCATAAGCCGAAGTCCATATTCGGTAAGCTTCCTTTTCCTTCCCTTGATCCTACCATGCTGTCCGGGTGGATAGTTTCTCCTGCTCAAAATTTTGGGTGCACTTTTCTTACCCGATACTACCACACCAAACCTTCTGTCTATCCTTACCCAAGGACCTATGTACCTACCCATGCTTCATACCCTCCTTCTTGCGGGTGGTCTGCATCCGTTGTGGGGCAGAGGAGTTACATCCCTTATCTTGGTAATCTTCAGTCCCGTTGCATAAACTGCCTTCAGGGCTGACTCTCTTCCCGCACCCGCTCCTTTGATCCACACTTCCGCCTCCTGCAACCCATATTCTTGCATAGCCCTCTTCACCGCCTTTTGGGCTGCAAGCTGTGCAGCGTAAGGAGTGCTCTTTCTGGTACCCTTAAAACCCACGGTGCCACCGCTTTCCCAGACCAAAGTGTTCCCTTGCGTGTCCGTTATGTTTACTATGGTGTTGTTAAAGGTGCTAAGAATATGAACTATACCCTGCGTTACAATTCTCTTTTCTTTCTTTGCTGACTTACCTTGCTTTTTCTTTGCCATAGCTCTCCTCCTTATTTAGCTACTCTCTTCCTAGTGCCACCAACTGTTTTCCTTTTACCCTTCCTTGTCCTTGCGTTGGTCCTTGTTTGTTGCCCTCTAACAGGAAGACCTCTTGCGTGTCTTATACCTCTATAACAGCCTATGTCTATTAATTTTTTTATGTTCAACTGTACCTCCCTTCTTA
>Ga0080007_1048597_pt1 | contig 12815 bp, 7 predicted proteins | sample OctOCTMetagenome_FD_69210 | JGI IMG/M metagenome (GOLD analysis project Ga0080007, IMG submission 69210) | Hot spring and microbial mat streamer communities from Octopus Spring Streamers, Yellowstone National Park, USA - OCT_B (SPADES... | ecosystem: Environmental > Aquatic > Thermal springs >...
CCTGAGTCATGTACCTGAAGGCGCTTATGTTCCCGACTGCTATCGCCGCCGCGTCCTGGTCCACCTCCGTCACGGGGTTGTGCGCCAGTATCTCGGCCTCCTCGGTGCATATGATTACTGAGGTTAGAGATCCATTCGATAAGGCCACGAGCCTCCTGCAAAGCTCCTCTAGCTCAGGCCTCCTCACCTCGCTCACGCTCTCACCTCCTGCCTCAGAACGTCGCCGAAGACCCTCTCTATCGCCGACTTTACGTCCTCACCCCGTGGGGGTCTGGTGCCCGGCCTTATCGCTGCCGCATAGACAGTCATGCTCCCGGTCTCCATCAACCTGACGACGGTCATCGTCACGCCCTTCCCCCACGTCCGTACCTCCACGACGCTCTCCATACCGAGCTCCGCGAGGTTCCTGAGGGCCTCGGTCACGAAGGGAGCTAGTGCCTCCCCCTCCACGCCCGAGCTCGCCACGACCCTTCCCTGATCGGTGAAGACGACCAACGCAGCGGCAGAGAGGTCCTCAGAGGCCTCGACCGCTTCCGCCTGCGTCTGGTCCCTCACGACGTATACCACCTTCCTGACCCTGAACCTCCAGACGAGGAGCGCGACGAGGGCGAGCCCAAGGGTCACGATCTGGAGGGCCAACAGTATGGTTAGGGGGTCCGCGAACCAGTCGAGGCCGGGCACCAAACCCGAGTTCATACCGATGTTATATTACTTAAGCAGAATCAGGACCTTCCCTTCTTCGAGAGGATCTCGACCCAGGGGTTATCCTTCAAAAAGTTGGGGATTTGGAAGCCAGCGTCGAGATTTGCGGCGGCATCAACGGCATCCGAGCCGATGTCAACCTCCTCAGCCTCCCTCCTCATCGCGGCAACCTCTTTTCTCCGCCCGCCCTCCCCTGCGTCCTTCTGCTCCATCGCCGAGACCTTCCTCCTAAGCTCCGAGAGCTCCTCCCTGAGCAGCCCTATAGCCCCCTCCAACCTCGTTACCGCCCCCTCAACGGCCTTCAGCTCCTCCCTCATGAGCTCGAGCTCGTCCCTTAAGGGCTCGACTGCCCTGACGGTCCTGAGCATGTACTCCTCCGCCATGGCTTCCATCCTCTCGAGGGCTTCCTTCTCCCTTTCCTCCTGCGTCCTTTCCTGCTCCAGCATCCTTCTGATCGCTTCTCTGATGAACTGGGAAGACGAAAAACCCCTTTCCTTCGCTACTTTCCTGAGCTTTTCGAACTCCGAGTCCTCGAAGGAGACCTTAATCCTCCTCATTTTCTTTACACTATCGCTTGAGCTCAAGGAGCCCAAGGGTCTCCGCCACCCTCCTCATCCTCGGGGGCACCTCCTCGGGCCTCAGTAGTCTCCTCTCACCTACCAGCACCCTTACCGCGTCGCTCAGTAAGGAGATGTAGCCCCCGTCATCGGCGGACCTCAGGATGTCGCCAATGGTCCTCGAGGCCTCCTCTGCTACCTCTCCCCTAGTCCTTCCCCTAACCCTCGCCACCCTCGGGAAGAGCATCAGGACGTTGGTCAGGGCCATGAAGACCCTGTGCTCGGCGCCCTCTCCGAGAAGCCTCCTGGCTCCCTTCTCAGCCTGCTCCCTGACTTTGTGTTGGGCCCTGACGACCTCTATTTCCTCCCTCACCAGTGTGCGCTCGAAATCGCTGTCGAAGAAGCCGAAGGCGACCAGCTTCCCCTCGCTGCCTTCCGCCAGATCCAACAGCCTCTCCTCGTACTCCCTCTTCATCTTGATCCCGTGGCCGATCTTCGGGACCAAGAGGACCGTATCATCTTCAAGGGCATGCACGCCCATGAGCTTGTCTATCCTGCGGACATCCATCGACGACCTGACTGGGATGTCTGCGGGCACCTCGTACCTCTCCCCATCTCCGAGCTGGACGGCCGCCCTGTAGGGGGCCTTCTCACCTTCCACCTCGAACTCGTAGTAGCCGTCGGGGTAGCTGTAGAGCTTCAGCCAGTCGCTCAGTTGCTCCACCTCGACCTCGCCCTCCACGTCTTCTAACGGCTCCGCCTCCAGCTCAGCCGCAGGCCTCGGCGCCTCTGGAGGCCTCAGGTAGATCAGCTGGGCCAGCTCGCCTACCTCCTTCACGAGCTTCGCATAGGGTGCGGAGATCGCCGCGAGCGGCATCGCCTGTATGTAGGCCCTCTTCAGCTCCTCGTCGGGTTTGTGGCAGGACACCATCGACATCAACGCGTAGACCAGCGAGCTCTGGAGGTCGCTGGGGTCCACCCTCTGGAGCCTCTCCGGGAGCTCGGGGTAGAAGAGGCTCGCTGACGTGACGGCAAGGAAGAGCTCTGGGATCGGAGGAAGCTCCGCCGAGGACCAGTAGGAGAGGACCGATGCGGCTGCCGCCGTCACGATATCGACCCTCATGGCCTCGGCACCTATTGAAGAAGCCAGCTCCCTTGCCCTCTCCCTGGATTTCACCGCGACGGCCTTTCCTGATCTCAGGGCCTCTGCCACCCCTTCCGGCTGATACCCCTTGTCGATGACGCATTCTGCCGACAGCGAGGAGGCGACTAGGCAAGCGAGGTGGTCGCTCCCGGCATGCGCCGCTATCCGGTCCAGGATCCACTGATCTCCCTCAGGGTAGTAGATCGCCGGAACGGAGGGCCTGTCGTCCTCGACCTCCCCTCCTATCATCTCCACCATGAGGATCCTGGAGAGGGATTCCCTGTCGCCCTCCTTAGCCGCCCTCAGCGCTTCCCCTGCGAGCTCGAGGATCCCCTTCTTCCTCCTCGGCTCGAAGCCCACCGCAACCGGCTCCAGGGAGCCTTCCCTGAAAGGCGCCGTCAACAGCTCAAGGAGCCTCTCGGCCTCTACCTCGTTCAGCCCCGTCCTCGCCCTGAGCTCCTCAATGGCCCTCGACTTCCCCATAGACGCGAGCCTCGCCAGGTCCACGGACATCAGGCCCGTCAGGAGGTTCCTCGGGACCCTGTGCCTCCCGCACGGAGAGACGGCCGCAAGGGCGTCGCTCAGGGACCCCGCCAAAAGCGCATCGGGAAGGCCCTCAAAGACCAGCGAGAAGCCCACCGCCAACCTGAGCTCAGCTGGCCCCAGCCTTCTTCCGGAGGACGCGAGGACCTTGTAGGCCAACAGCTGAGGGAGGTACTCTATCCTGAAGACCGGCAGGCCGCTAAGGGAGGAGAGCTCGAAGGCCCTCTCCTCAGACCAGGTGGCTATCCTCCTTCCCGAGGGCCTCCCTCCCATGTCGGCCTCGAAGCCCCTCCCCAGAGCCCTCGCGAGGACGCAGGCCAAGTGCCCCTCCTCGACGATCCCCGAGAGTAACGTTAGCGTCTCTCGGTCAGGGAAGTAGATCCCCTCAGGGAGCTCTTCCTCGTGTACAGTTATCTCTCCCGAGAGTATGCGCTGGATTAGGCCCCTGAACGCTGCCTCGCTGGCCTTCAGCGCCGCCGCCCCGACGACCTGGGGCGTTACGTCGGCCCTTATCCTGTCGCCCCTTACGATGTGGGCCAGGATTATATCGGTATCTGGAGTCACTTCCACAGGAGGTTCAGCGATGACGGGCTCCTGCTCCTCCACCGCCGGACCTGGCTCCGGAGGCTCTATCACGCTCACCTTAACGAGCCCTTCCCTGGAGGGATCGAGCCACCTGAGTTCCAGGACCGCAGCTGCCTGGTTCCACAGCTCGCCCATGTCCGCCCTCATGCCCTTCTCGACGAGCCCCTGCTGCATCTTCGCCGCTATCCTCTTCAGGGCCATGGTTATCTGCTCCAGCTTCTGGACAGCGTGGCAAGGCGTCACTTTCGCCGCATCTATGCTCCTGTCTGTGACTGGCGGCAGGAGCCTCGCCTTGAACTCCGGAACCAGGAGCGAGAAGCCGACGAGGGCCCTGAAGAGCCTCGGCTCCGCGGCGCCCGCAATCGAAAGGAGGAGTGCCGCCTCGACTTCCGGCAGGCCCCTCACCCCGATCGCCTTGACGCCCAGACGCGACGCGATGGCGATCGCCCTCTCCTCCGAGTAGGTCGCGACCCTCACGGGGTAGCCTCTGTCTTTGGCCGAGTTAGCTAGGGCCAGGACGTCCTCGTAGACGCCTCCGTCAACTATCACGGCTCCCTGGACGGGGGAAGCTTCCGGCCCCGCGTAAATGGGGATCCCCCCAACCGCGTCGGCCACCAGGCAGGCGAGGTGCTCCTCCGACGTCAACTGGACTACCGCTTCCTCAACCGGAGTCCTCTCGGCAGGGAAATAGACGGCGTCGGTCTCCAAGTCAACCGGCACGATGCGTATAGTCGAGCTCCTTACGGCATCAGCCAGCGCGTTAAGGGCTTCATCGTCTTCGTTGAAGGCCGCGATCAAGGCCGCGCCACCGACGATGACGGCAGGGACCGCCCCTTTGAGGGAGAGCTTCCCGCCCTTCGCCAGCTCGTAGAGGTCCCTCGGCCCCTTCAGCTCGATTTCCCTTCTCGTGGCTACCGGTACTGCGGGCGTCGGCTCCGACGGCGCTTCGGGCTCCGCGGGCTCTTGGGTTAGCCTTTCGGCCTCCTCAACCTCGTTTTCAACCTCCTCAGACTCGGCCTCCCTGCTCTCCTGCGGCTTCCGGATCTCCTCTTCCTTCCCGGCAAGCCTCCCGACCTCCTCGACCGGAGCCGGAACCCTCTCTCCGAGCTCCTCAAGGGCCGCGTCGATCAGATCCTGCACAAATGGGTGCCTCTCCTTCTCGACCTCCCTGATCTTCTCGGAGTAGAGGGCCTCTCTCGGGTCCATCCTCAGGCTCCTGACGAACTCCTTCGCCTCCTCTACGGCCCTCTCGTACCGCCCCTCCCTCACCATCCTCGCCCACCTCGGAAGGAGCTCGGTCCTCAGCCTGCCCCTCTTCTCGAAGGTCGCAGGGACCAGCCCAGCGGCTATCAGGTGGGCTGCCAGGTGAAGGGAGAGGACCTCATCGGAGTTGATGGCGTCGAAGGAGGCGAGGAGGAAGGGAGTGCCCCTGCGGCAGAGGTTGAGGCTGCCGAAGCGGGCCGATCCGATCTCGGCGGCCTTGAGGAGCTCGTTGATGCTGTAATTCTTCGTTGCGGCATCGCTCGAGAGGAGGCCGAGGACCACGGACCTCACGATCCCCCATCTGATCCAGTGCCTGAACAGCGACGGAGCGCCCATTATCGCGAGGGCCCTCCTCTCCCTCCTCTCCCTCAGGACCCTCGCAACTGCATAGGACCCGATGCCGGCGCCCACCGCCAATATGGAGACCGTCAGGAGCTCGGGCGGAATTTGGGGAAGCAAAGGAGAAGGCCTCTGGGGAGGTGGGAGAACTACTGTCGTTTCGGTTTCCTTCCTCTCCTCGGCTCCGATGACACTGAACGCGACCCTGACCTCCGCGTCCCTCGTCAGCCAGAGGTTGACAGAGGGGGCCCTGTAGGACCCCGGGATCCCGGTGACCGTCAACTGCACCACCTCGCACCTCTCGGCAGGGACGACGGTGAGGACGACGCTCGCCTCCCTGTAGAAGGGCCCGGCCCTCGCGGTTCCGTTGGAGATCTCTACCTTGGATTCCGGGTTTGTGGTCACCTTGGAGAGGCACTCCCTCGGCTCACCGACCACGGTGACGTAGAGCGAGGGTTTCTCGACCCTGACCTCGAACTCCGCGTCGTAGGTCGCGTACCAGAAGGCCCTGTCGGTCGGGGTGAAGAGGTTCCTGGCGACCTCCAGGATTCCCGTGACCTTGCAGGTCCCGTCTGTCCTGACCGAGATCTCGACCGAGTGCTCCTTCGGGACGACAAAGGTCCAAAACTCCCCATCCCATTCGCCTTTTATCGGCACCCGGGCCCTCTGGTCGAAGACGAAAACGGTGACGCATGGGTCGGCCCTGACCCTCAAGGTGACCGATTCCTGCTGGGCTTCAGCCGCCAGGAGGCCTATGTGTAGCAGGAAGAGGAGGAGAAGGACGGAGATCCCAATCCTCAACTACCTTATCACCCCTGGGACCTCCTCGTACCTCCCTTCCCTGATCAGCCTCAGGACCTTCCTCACGGCCTCCTCTGCCTTCTTCCTCGACGGTGGGACTAGACCCCTCGAGTAGGCGTAGTCTATGACCCAGGGGTACGTCCTCGAGAGCTTCCCGAGCCCTACCACCTCGAAGGAGATCTGGTTCGTTGCCGTCAGGAGGTCCTCGTACCTCATGATGGGGCCTCTCTGGCGAGCGGACCCGGAGAGCAGGACCGGATCGCCCTCCATGACGCTCCTGCACGCGTTCAAGAAGACGACCAGGTCCAGGAGGTCCCTGCCGCTCAGCTTTCCTGCCAGGAACCCCAGAGACCTCAGCTCCCTCGGAAAACCCCGTGACCTCGCCCTGACGCCCTTGGCCATGAGCACGCCTACCGAAGCGATCGGAGGGATGAGGAGCAAATACGCCAGGGACCTGTCAACCCTGATGGCCCTGTCTCCCAGATGGACAGTGAAGTAGGGGCATATCTCCTCAGGATAGCCCCTGAAGATCGCGACCACCTCCGTCGAGTAGTCCTCCAAAATGATCAGAATTTCGTCGACGTTTCTGTACGTCCTAAGCTCCCGTCCGGACTTGACCTCTATCCTGTCGAGCTCGTAGCACCCCCTGGGGATCGCCTTCACCTTGACCGTCATCCCCTGTTGTAGGATCTGTGGAAGCGGGTAGCCGTGTTCAGTTGTGAGGAAGAAGTATCCGGCTTCCTGGGGCTCGGACCTCACCTCGAGGACCGCGAAGCCGCCGGCGACCATGAGGGCCGTCAGGAGGAGGGCGACCGGTGCCAGGACTCCCTCACCTCCTGCGCTTCCGAGAGGTATAGCTGGACGAAGGAGGCGAACGGCCTCAGCTCCGCCTTCTCTTCCGCGTGCGCGACGACCTCGAAGGCCAGCCTCCTGATTTCCGGCCTGAAGACCATGTTTTCCGCCGATTTGAGCGCGGCGATGTAATCCTGGGAAAGCACCGTCAGCTCCTCGTAGTTGGTCTCTCCGAGGAGGTAGGACATGATGAGCCAGCAGAGGGAGACCAGCGGCTGCTCCGGCCCTATGAGCGCTCTGCTCAGGAGCCCGTAGAGGTCGTTATAAACCTCCATGGGGCTCCTCTTTTTCGCCTTCACTACGGCCTTATCAACCGCCGTGATGATCGCAACCTTATCGATCTCCCTACGCACCGGCACCTGCGGCGCTACAGGAGGCTTTTCCTTCGGAGCCTCGGGCTGAGGAGCTGTTGGCGCGTTCCCTGTGGTAATAGGCTCCGGCACCACCAGGGGCGGGGCGTCAGGTTCCGGAACTGCTGGCGACGCTGCTGGCGGCTCAGGCATCGCGGCGGTCTCAGGTTCGACCCCAGGTCTGGGCTCCACCACCTCTATCTCGTCAGCCGGCTGAGAAGGTGGCTCCCGCATGACCATTTCCGGCGCCTTCTCCGGAACGGGCACGGGCGGCTCCCCCGCCTCCTTGAAGTTCTCATTCAGGACCATCGAGGCCCACCTGCCCAGCTTTCTGTCCGTCTTCGAGAGCTTCTCGTCTACGTACCGGGCGATGGACGAGAGCTGCCCCCTGGCCAATACCCTCGCCATCTTGTCTGCCATCTCTACGGGATCGAGGCGCATCGCCAGCGCGAAGGACGTGTCGATCAGCTCGGGTTGCTCCTTCCAGAAGCGCACCAGCCTCCGGATGTACTCCTCAAGGGAGAGTTCCCCCCTTAAGAACGCCTTTGAGGCCGAGTACACCTCTTCCCTGTTCCTGACGATCTTCTCTACGACCTCATCGAGCTCCAATCCTCCATCACCTCCATTATGGAATCCAACCTCTCCACTACCTTCTCACGATATTTGAGCATCCTCATGGCGCCGCGGGCCTTCATGATGTTGACGAGCCAGCCCTCGAGGGCTTTCCTGCCCAGCCTCATCCCCGGTGAGTAATCCCGGATAACTAGGAGGGCAACCCCGAGCTTCTCGCTCTCCAGGTACTTGAGCGGGCGCATTGGGTTCTGGCCGAAGGCCCTCGCGAAGGCGAACTGGAGCCCCGGAAGCCGGGACGAGAGCTCGGCCGCAGTGTCCGCATTCGCGAAATTCGACCAACCCGCCTTAACCATCTCCGCCATCACGACGCTCCTGAGGAGGTCCTTGGGAGGAGCCTGTAACTTCACGAAATCGATAGGCGGCGCCGCGTCGGGGTCGTCGAAGAGCATCAGGAGCCTGATTTTCTCCGACGAAGCGGCGGCGGAAAATGCCAGGATTTCGTGGGGCTCCAGGAGGTCGCACCAGCTCAGGGCTATAACCGGAATTTCCTTCTTCTTCCTGGGACCGACGAGCTCCCTCAGCTCCTCAGGTCTCACAGACCAGCTTGGAACCACTTTTATCCCTTTGCTCCTCAGGAAGTACGACCTCCCATCGCCTCCTATCAGCGCGACGACGCCCTCCTCAGGGATTTCGAATGGAATCGGATCGGGCTCTCCCACCACCAGGACGCCGAGCTCGACCAGCTTCATCAGCTCCTCCTCCCTCAGCCCCTTCTGGACCTCCGAGACCAGGTCCCTGAACTCGACAGCTGTGCCCCTCTTTCCCTCCTCGAGGGCCTTCCTTACAGGGAGGGGTTTCGCGGTAAGCGCTGCCACTTGTTGCGGCCTGGTTTCAGCCCCTTTCCTCCTCATCTCCGCCACGATGACGTCCAGCTCAGGGTCCCTGGCCCTCCCTATTCCGAGCGTCTGCTCGATGATGCGGGAGTATCCCACCTGCCGCGGACTTTCCCTCAGGACGAGTTCGTCGAGCTCGACGTCCTCCTCCTTCCTCCTCTCCTTCCTGAGCCTCTTCGAAAGGTTGAGCCTCTTCGCAAGGGCCCTGACCGAGAGGGCCGAGCCCGCTGCGACGGCGGCGAAGGGAGCGATGGCGAGTATGTTGGGGAGCGGGTCGGGCATCGAGAGGACGGACTCCCCTATCGGGCTCGCGAGGATCAGCGCACCGACGCTCCTCAAAAACGGATGGAACCTGCTCAGCGGGTCGAACTCGTAAAAGAAGGTCAAAGTGATCGGGCTCCCGAGGTTCCTGACGACGCTGCTCTCTCCCTGGAGGACGTAATCCCCTACCCTCGGCTGGACGTCCACAATCAGAGCACCTTCCTTCACGTGGAGCTCCTTGGTCGGGGCAGCGACGTGGAGCTCTCCGTTGACGTAGACCTCGGCCTCAGGGACCCCTACCACCCATATCGTGACCAGGTAGTACTTCTCGTAGACGGGCTGGAAGTCGGGGAGAAGGTCCTTCGGGACGTAGACCTCACCCTTCGTTGCGCAGAGAGTCACGTTCAGCTTCAGGTTCCAGTAGCAGCTGGCCTTGCCTATTACACCTGGAGCCAGCTCGTGCTCTACATGCTGTAAGGCAACGCCCTCCTCTATCCTGAACCACTCCCCCATGAATTTGAACTCCTTCCTGTAAACTGCCGTTAGGTTGACGTTGGATGTGGCTATGAAGGAGACGACAGATGACCTGACGACGGTCCCGTTGAGGATCCAGGCCGAGAAGACGTACCTGATGTCGTCCCTCTCCTTTGAGACGAAGACCTCAGGGGCCGATATCACGACCCTCCTACCCTTGAGGACTATCTCCGGGTAGCTGATGGGGACGGGAGAGCTGACGGAGACCCTGACGAACTCGACCTTCTCGTAAAGCGGCCTGAAGGCGGCAGTTATCCTGGTCGACGTCGAGTTAACCCTGATCGTCAGGGGGTTCGCCGTGCTTCCGTTTATTGCAGGCTCGTCGCTGATCCAGCGGTCGAAGGCCCACCTCTCTTCGGCAACAGCCAGGAGGGTGATCTCGGCTCCGACAACGGTCCTGTAAATCCCCGGGCCCTCGATCACGATCGGGCCGGAGACCGAGACCTTCCCTCCCTCGGTGGACGAGACCGCCAGCACCGCGTCCGCTCCGAGGGCCGCTGGGATCAGGGCCAGTAGTACCAGAAGCAGGAGGAAGGCCCTCGCCCTCATCCTCCCACCGGGCTCTGGGGCATGAGGAAGCCTGCCAGCTGGTGCATCACCATTGGCTGGATCACTACGGCCACTATCAGGAACATCGAGACAACCGCGACCCTCCAGAGGTTGTAGAAGCTGAGGTCCATGGCCCTGCTAATGGCCAGGGTCAGAATTATCGAGGCCTCTGCCACCGAGAGCCACGCCAACTCGACGACCCTCTCCAGCTCCGAGGGCGTCGCGAACCTCACCTGCTGCTGGGCTTCAGCGAGGGAGGAAAGCTGGCCTGCCATGGCGAGGATCATGCTGGTCGCTATCAAAGCTATCGCCGGGAAGAAGAAGGCCATGAACATGTGGAGTTTCGCAGCGGCCGCTCCGTTCCTCCTGTTCATGTCGTAGGCGGAGAGTGTCTCTATCGTTCCCTCGAGGAGGACAGGGCTACCTCCTCCAGAGTTCTCTATCTCGTCGAGCATGAGGAAGGCCATCCTAGCGCTCCAGGACCTCATGACCTTCGCGCTCTCAGAGGCGGAGAATATCATCATCCCTGCCGCCACCTTCTTCAGGACCCTCCCGAAGGCGCCGGTGTACCTTCCGGAGAGGGCCGCTTCCCTGATGGCCTCGTGGAACTCCATCCCGCTCTTCCTCGCCTCCACCACCTCCCTCAGGAGCCTCGGGACCTGGGAGTTGGAGGAGAAGACCTCCTGGACCTGGTTCCTCATCACCAGCCAGACGGTTGCCGAGGCCGCTCCAGCTCCTGCCGCGAATGCTATCGGAAGGGCCTTGGCGCCGAAGGATGAGGCTACTATGTACCCGGCAACTCCAGCTCCGATCCCTGCCAGGAGCGCTAAGGGGAACAAAAACTTGGGAGGCTCGTAGATGTCGTAGACCTTGGGGACGGAGCCGATGACCAGAATCGTGAACATGAACCCGAGGACAGGGAGGCCGAGGAGGTTCATGACGAGGAGGCCCTGATAGGCTACCGATGCGAACGCTATCCCGGCTACAGCCAACGAAAGGGGCAGGAGCATGAAGACTATCACGGAGATCTCTCCGAGGCTCCTCATCCTGTTGGCGAAGGCCTCCCACCTCTGCCTCATCGCTGCCATAGCCTCCCTTCCCCTGTCTATAACGGCGGCCTTCACCGAGCCCCCTGACCTGCTGACGCCTGTTATCGTGTACATAAGGGACCTGAAGAGGGGTGAGGGGTGATCTTTCGCAGCCTCCTCCATCGCCTCCAAAAGCCCCATTCCAACGACCTCGACGTTCCTCACCACGAGCAGCGCCTCCTTCCTGACCTGCCTGAAGATGTAGGGGAGCTCGCTGGCCCTCCTCAGGACGTAGTAGAAGCTCATCCCGGCAGAGATCAAAGCCACGGCCAAGGTCGTGAAGAAGGGCATCTCGGCCTCGGTCCACTCCCTCCTTGAGGAGGCCTTCGAGCTGACGGAAAGGAACTCGAAGAGCGGGACGAACCCGATGACAGAAGCTATCGCCACGAGCGGCTCGCCCGAGATCGCGGCGGCAGCCAAAGCTCCGAGGGCCGATAGGGCACCTCCGACTATGACGAGGGAGATCTTGGCTGCGAACTCCTCGGACTCCCTGAAGGCCATCGCGGCCCTCACCATCCTCTGGGCCTTCGGAAGGACCCTCTGGAAGACGGGGGAGCCTAAGGAGCTGGAGGCGAAGCGGAAGGGAGCCTCAGGGCCGAGGCCGGAAGCCATCAGGACCGGCAGGGAAGAGGAGACCGCTACGGACCCTGCTATCAGGACCTCAAGCTCCAGGGACCCCCTCATCAAGAATACCAACAAAGCCGATAGGACGCCAGAAATCAGGAAGACGATGGGACTCATTGCTTCACCCTCTCGTATGCCCTCACGACGGCCTTGATTGAGGCTATCGTCTTGGCGACGCTCTCGTAGTCCGTTATCTTCTTCCTGACGAGGCTTTCGATGATCGACTTCTTCTGGGCCAGCTCGCTGACTATCTCGTCCTTGCCTATCCTCGCGTACTCGCTGTAGGCCCTGAGCCTGGGAGACCTCTCGAAGAGCTCTTCAGGCTCCTCCGGCTCGAAGGTGTCACCGGAGGGCAACCACTTGACAACCTCGACGGGCTCGACCTCGTTGGCTCCCACGGGCTGGAAGTCGGCGATCACGACCACCCTCCTCTTCAGGCTCGTCCCCTGCCTCTGGGCCGGAGCCGTGATGGCACAGCCCCACAGCTTCTCTACGGCCGCAGGGTCTATTCCCATAGCCCTCAGCCTCATCAGAAGGTAGTCCGGATTGGAGGCGTGGATAGTCGCTAAGCCCGAGTGCCCTGTCCCCGCCAGGTTAAGGAACGCGTTCAGGTCCTTGGCAGTCCTTATCTCTCCGAGGATCAGGTGGTCGGGCCTCATCCTCAGGTTCAATACCAGTATTTGGGTTGTATCGATCTCGACCCCGGAGGCCTCAGAAGACCTCTTTGTCGTGAACCCGATGTACCTAGCCGTCGGCGGATTTATCTCGAAGACCTCCTCTATCGTGTGGACGGTCTCGAAGGGATCCACCAAACCGAGGAGGGCGTTCAGTAGCGTCGTCTTCCCAGATCCCGTCGGACCTGCTATGAAGAAGAGCGCCTTCCTCTCGAGGATGAACCACATGTAGGCCGCCATCAAAGGCGAAAGGACGTTCTGCTGGACGAGCTGCGTGATCGAGAACGGAGTCTCCGGGAACTTCCTTATGCAGAGGGTCGATCCGTACCTCGTGACCTCTTTGCTCAAAGCTGCGGCCATCCTGACGCCCTCCTCGGTCGTGAAGTCCGCTATCGGCTGGGCAGGGTTTATCGGCCTCCTCCCCATCCTCGCGAACCTTATGATTAGCTCGTCTAGGTGCTTCGGGTCTGTGAATATCGCGTT
>Ga0080007_1033710_pt2 | contig 12814 bp, 10 predicted proteins | sample OctOCTMetagenome_FD_69210 | JGI IMG/M metagenome (GOLD analysis project Ga0080007, IMG submission 69210) | Hot spring and microbial mat streamer communities from Octopus Spring Streamers, Yellowstone National Park, USA - OCT_B (SPADES... | ecosystem: Environmental > Aquatic > Thermal springs >...
TGCCACTTCTTTCAATGGTACAAGTTTTCCTTTCCCTTTTTCAAGGATTTTGAAGAAGATTTCAGGTGCTCTCAAATATTTTCCCCATTTTGCTCCAACATATTTTTGTTCTTCTGAGTCAAAGCCTTCATCCCATAGTTCTTTTTGTTTTTTGGGGAAGATTCTTAATTCTTCATTTTCGTAATACTCATTATGAGCGAAGATTGTTTTTTTTAGTTTATCTATCGCATTTTTTCTTTCAATTTGTTTTTCCCATGTATCTTGTGCTGGGGGGATAAAGTGGCACAGAGGTTTTTTGAGATAAACAAAACGTACTAAGTTTTCGTTTCGTTCTTTTTCATTTTTGCACTTTTGGAGAATGACAATACAAGTATTGACATCTGCTTCTTCAAACCACCTTTCTACTTTTGATTCAATTATAGCAATAATTTTGTAGTTTTTTAAAAAGAACTCTTGAAGCCCTTTCCCATATTCAACATCAAGCCAAGAATTGGAAACAACAAAGCCAAAATAACCACCATCTTTTAAGAATTTAGTTCCATGAACAAAAAAGTATGCGTGAATTCCTGCTCTTTTGCTAATATCGGCGAGTTTTTTACCTGAAATGTCTTTTAATGCACTTTCAATTAATTTCTCTTTATCAACGCCGACTTTCGGTATTTCTTCCTGTCGTGTGTATGGTGGATTTCCTATGATAGCATCAAACCATCGTGGATATATAACTTCTCTTTCGGAAATACCAAGAGTTTTAGCTCTTGCTTTTCTCCACCCTTCGGGAGGAGTAAAGCCGGTTCCTTTTTCAGGAATGAGAGCGAAAAAGTCTCCGTGAATGATATTGGGATAGTTTTTATCTACACTGAGGTCTTGAATAGCCAAGTTTATTGTTGAAAGATGTGCTGGGAATTTAGCGATATCAACTCCCCATAGAGTTTCAAGAATTTTCTCGTGCCCTAATCTTTGGTTCATTAATTTTTTAAGATGATATGCTCTTACAAGAAATGTTCCGGCTCCGCATGCAGGGTCAAGGATTTTGTCATCTTCATGCTGTAAGCAAAATGCGAGGATTAAATCTACGATATCAGGATTTGTAAAATATTGTCCTAAACTGTGTCTTTCATCTTGTGGGATTAATCTTTCAAAAATTCTACCTATTACATCATAGCCGAGTTTTGAAAAGTCATATCTTCTGAGGATATTGATTAACTCTTTAATCTCTTGTACTACCTCTTTTGCATCCGGAAAGGCTATGACATCAATAAAATCAGTGGTATAGATACTTTCATAATCTATTTTTAGAGCTTGGTTGAAATATTTTTGAAGTTCTACTTGAAGAGACTCACCTTTGAAGAGGCTTTGTGGAATTTCAAGGGGTTCAAGTTCTTGAGGTCTTTTTGCTTGAAGTAAGTTATAAAATAGGATTTTGTTAACGAGAAGATAAGCTGCTTGTCTCGCAGCTTTATCAAAATCTTGTTGCTGTCCGCTAAAACTCCATCCTTGTTCTACAAACCAGTTTTTAAGCTTTTCTGCAAATTTATCGTCTTTATGACATTGATCTTCTATTATTCTTCTATAATATGTAGATAGGCGTTTTATTTTTTCGTAAAGTCTGAATACCAAAAATTCGTCTATGGGTATTTTAGGCTCTGGTTCTCTACCGGAAGCAACGGCATAAAGCTTAGTAAGGAAATCTTCAAGGGCTCTCTTTATTGGTTCGCTATATCTTGTTTGTTCAATATCATCAAGGTTTTCTATTTGTGAAAGGTTATATTTGTCAATGATTTGTTTTTCTTCTGGTTCTCCTGAGTTAACTTTTTCTGTATTGTACCATATAAGAGTTTTAAAGTTTGTAGTGCAGAAGTATTTTGCTTGTAGTTCGGTTGCTTTTTTTCTTGCTGGTTCTTTAAGTTCTTTTTCATCAAAAACATCATAGTGAGGTGGTTTTGCTTCAATAACGCAAAGAACTTTTTGGCTTCTTCTTGTTTCATAAATAACAAGGTCAGGGTACCTTCTACCTGGCGTAGAAATCTCAACATCTGGCAAACCAAGGTCAAGGTTTTTATTTTCAATAATATTTCTCATCCATGACATAAGGATTGCAACTGCTGTGCGTTCGGTTTTTCTTGCCTTTGTATCAAATGGACTTGATATTTTTGTGTCTTTGTCCTTAATCTTGCTCCTTTTCATATTCTTTGAGAACCTCATTTACAATTCTCCTTGCTATTTCAAAAGCTGCTGCAATTCTTATAATTTTAACATCGCCTAAACCTTTTATTTTAAGAAATTTACTTAAAGGTTGATTAGCCATACCTTTGAAAGAGCCAAATTTTGCAGGGATTTCCTCTGCTATCTTTTCCGCAGGCTTACCTTTTATACCAGTTGAGATTAAAATCGCAAGAAGTTCTGCGTCCGTAAGACTTTCGGGACCGAGTTCTCTCAGTTTTCCTCCGGGATGACGCCATCTCCGAAATTCAGGGCTTTTCATTTCGTTTTCGTCTGTTTTTCCCATAAATTTTCTCTTCTATATAATAAATTATAAATGGGAGATAAGCTTTTAAAAATTTATTTTTCTGCAATACAAAAAACAAAATTTTTGCTTATACTTTTTGTTTGTTTATTGTATATTATGAGAATGGAGGAAATTTTTTCGTCAAGTAAGAGAGCTTTTTCTCTTCTTGAATTAATAATAGTTCTCATTATAATTTCTGTTTTAGCATCTCTTGCTGTTCCGCAGTATAGAAAGTTCGTATATAAATCAAAAACTGCGGAGGTGAAAACTATTTTACCGGCTATTTTACATCTTGAAGAGTTGAGGGAAACCGAGAAAGGCAAATACATAACATGCGGATGGTATCCCGGTTTGGGCGGAAAGGATAAAAAAATTTGGAGCGATGAAAATTGCTTTTCACAACAGCTGAATTTCAGCGCAAAAGGAGGAACATACTGCGATTATGCTATTGCTCAGGGAGACTTTTCTTCTTCTCCGCAAACAGCTTCTCCTTCGGATGGATTAGAAGTTGAAGCAACTGCGGGAGTTGATATAACTATTTTGGCAAGATGTGATTTGGATGGTGATGGTAAATTTTCTTACTATGTTGTTACAGATGAAAACTCAGAAGTAAAAGGTCCTTTTGGTGATGACTTTTGATTTCTCAGTTTTAATTTTTTCACTTTTTACTTGTGAAGAAATCTATTTTTTCTATTGATGGAAGTTCATAGCCCATTTTCTGTGCTATCTTATAAAGGTTCTTTGGATTTTGTAAAGATGAGAGTTTTGCTGAGAGATAATCCCTCGTATCTTGTAGTTCTTCTAATTCTTTTACCATCTTTGCGATTTTATATCCCTGATTTATAATTTGTGATTTTATATATACCGTTGCAAAGAGAGGAAGGAATGTCAATATTGTTCCAAGAAAAAATCCAAAAATATTTGAATTATTATTATTTTTTTTGTTTTTCCCTTTCATTTTTATTCTCAGAACACTATCGCTTTCTACAAGCTCTTTTATATCTCCCATAGCATTTTCAAATTTTAAAAAAATTGCTTGATAATTTCCAAAAAATCGTATGCTTTCTTAACAATTCTATTACTTTTTTTGTTTTTTTTATTAGTAGTGGTTAGCATGAAGTTGTGGTTTTCAAAGTATGAAGCTCTTGGGAATGATTTTATCATAATTGATCTTCGTATTCCGCAGGGTGGTGAAAATTTTTCTATTCAAGATTTTGCGAGAAAATATTGCAGTAGAAATTTCGGTATAGGTGCCGACGGAGTTATAGGTCTTTATAAACCATCGGATCGGAATTTTGATTTCAAGATAAGAATAATAAATGCCGATGGCTCCGAGGCTGAAATGAGCGGGAATGGAATAAGGTGTGTTGCAAAATACATCTACGATATGAAGCTTTCGGATAAAGATAAAATCACATTTGAAACTCTGGCGGGAAAGAGAGAAGTAAAAAGAACTCAAAGAGGATTAGAAGTAAACATGGGAACTCCCAAAATTTTAGGGAAAGTCAAGTACGACAAGTTTGAGCTTTTTAGGGTTGATGTTGGAAATCCTCATCTTGTATTTTTGGGAGATTTTGATTATGAACTTTTTATTAATCTTGCTTCAAAAATATCAAAAGATGAGAATGTTAATGTTGAGTTTGCGAAAATTAGAAGTCAAAATTCCATAGAAGTTATGGTTTTTGAGAGAGGAGTAGGTGAGACATTAGCATGTGGAACAGGTGCGGTTGCGGTTTTTTCAGTGGCGCAAAATGAAAATCTTGTGAAAGACGAAGCAGAAATTATATTTAAAGGGGGAAAAGTTTTGGTATCAAGGAAAGGAGATGAGTTTTTTCTTGAAGGTTCAGCAAACTTCATTTTCTCCGGATATGTTGAAATCGGTTGAATTATTTTGAAATCAGTTGAATCTTTCCATCTGTAAGTTGTATTTGTTTTAATTTTATATCTTTCAATTCTTGTGTTTTTCCGTTTTTTACGAGGATTATTTTTTCTGACCATCTTATGGTTGAAGGTCTGTGAGCTATTTTTATGAGTGTTTTCCCTTTTGATATTTTTTCAAGTAGTTTTAGAATTTTCTCTTCTGTTTCTGGGTCTATGAAAGAAGTTGCTTCATCAAATATTATGATTTTGGGATCAAAATAAAAAGCTCTCAGGATAGCTATTATTTGCTTTTCTCCAGCTGACAAACCCGCTCCATCATCACCTATCTCTTTTTCAAGGTCAATTTCTATTCCAAGTTCATCTAACATATTCATTATTTTTCTTATCTTCTCTCTGTTTTTATCACCGAAAGTTATGTTTTCTATTACCTTTCTTGAAAATATGAATATGTCTTGATGTACTATTGCTATTTTCCTTCTTATTTCTCTTAAACTATAATTTTCTATATTTTCTCCATCTATAAGTATTTGACCTTTTTGGGGTTTATACATGCGTAAGATAAGATTTGCGATTGTTGTTTTGCCAGCTCCCGTCAGTCCAATTATTGATACATTTTCTCCTGCTCTTATTTTAAACGATACCGAATCTAAAACTATTTTTTCTCCGTCATAAGAAAAACTCACATTCTGAAATTCAATTTCTCCTCTTTCAATCTTCTTTTCTATCCTTACTCTGTTTTCGTCGTTTTTTATTTTTTGGGGTAATGATAGTTCATCATATTCTTCTGTTTGAGTTTCAAGAATTTTGAATATTCTTTGAGATGCCGCGATTGCAGTTTGAACTATGTTGTATTTTTCACTAAAATCCCATATCGGATCAAAAAGTTTATTTACTGCATACCAAAATGCAATAAATGTTCCAAAAGACAGTTCGTTTTCTAAAATTTTTACGCCTCCGAACCCCATTACAGCTCCCAAAGATATTGCAGAAAAGAAAATTATTGAAGAGAAAAAGAAAGAAAATAAAAATATTGCTTTTTCTGTTTCATCTGAGTAATCTTTGTTGAGTTTCCTGAATTTGTTGAATGAGAATATGTATGCTGGCAAAATTTTTACAGTTTTAATTCCCATTATGCTCTCGCTTATGAAAGAATTAAGGCGAGCTATTTTCCTTCTTATGTTAAGATAAATTTCTCTTGCTTTCTTTCTGAAAAATAAAGTTATAGCAATCATTGCTGGAAAAACCGAAAGGGTAATGAGTGCAAGTTTTACATCAAGAAAGAAAAGAATTGCTGAGATACCAATTATCAAAAGTATGTCCGCTGTAAAGGTTATAAGTCCTGAGATGAAAAGTTCTGTGATATTTTCCACATCGTTTGTTATTCTTATTACAATTTTGCCGCTTTGATTTTTGTCAAAGTAAGAGAGAGGAAGCCTCAAAATATGACTGAAAAGCTGATTCCTTATATCTTTTATTACATTTTGTCCAATTTTATTCGTAAAGTAAATGAGAAAATAATGGTTAAGTGATGAAATAATTATAGCAAGCAAGATAGCAGATGAAAAAATGAGAAGTTTTGAAATGTTTTTTGTTTCTATCGCTAAATCTACTGATTTTTTTAAAAGAGCTGGTATTGAAATTTCTGATATTATACCTCCCGCAAGAGAAACTATTGATAAAAATAGTAAGAATTTATATTTTGTGAGGTATGAAAAAAATTTGAGAATGAGTTCTAATTCTCCTTTTTTTGTTCTTGAACTTATCATATCAATTTCCCCCACGCAGAGCTTTCAATTTCTCTCTTGTAAAAACCTGAAAAAATTGAGCCTTCTTTTTTGAGGAGATTTGATGGTGAATCAAGGTTTATAATATAACCTTTTTCAAGCTCTAAAATCATATCAAAGTTGATAAGGTTCTTTGCTCTGTGAGTTGCAAAAATTAAAGTCATATTTTTTTCTTCTACTATTCTCAAAAGAGATTTTAAGATTTCTTCTTCTGTTTTTGTATCAATATTTGCGAACGCATCATCTAAAATTAATATTTTAGGGTTCTTAATTAGAGCTCGGGCAAGTGCAAGTCTTTCTTTCTGACCCCCAGATAACTTTATTCCTTTTTCTCCTATAATTTCTTCTATTCCTTTTGGGAAAGATGAACAATCAAAATTTGCTATTTTGAGGTACTTTTCAACCTCTCTTTCCAAATTAACATCATCATAATAATATTCTTTCCCGTTTTCATTTTTGTCCAATGGGAGTTCTTCTAATAAAAAGTCTCCCTTCCCTAAAATTACATTTTCTTTTATTGTTCCGGAGAAAAAGAAATTCTCCTGAAAAACAGCTGAGATTATTTTTCTGATTTCATATGTTGGCTTTTTACAAATGTCTTCTCCTCCTATGAATATTGTTCCCTCTGGTGGGATGTAAAGTTTCATTATAAGTTGAAGCAGAGTCGTTTTTCCTGAACCTGTCTTCCCTACTATCCCAATTTTTGTTCCTTCTGGTATTTGCAGCTCTATATTTTTCAAAATGCCATAATTTAGGTTTTTTATTCGGATATCGTAGGATATAAAGTCTGAATTTTCATTCTCCAAATTTTTAGTTGTTTGTTTATTATTGTTCTTTGCTCGGTTTTCAAATGAAATTGATATTGGAATTTGGGATTTCCTGTTATTATTCTCTATCTCATTCAGAAGGTGCTCTATATCTTGCTCTTTTTCTTGGATTTTTAGTTTTTGAAGTCTCCAAAGAGAAGCAAAACCTCTTTGAATTATCACAACAAGGTATCCCATAGCCATAGCCGGCCATATAAGGATTATCTGATATGCAATAAATCCTGCAAGGGTAGATTTTGAAATTTCATTATCTATTACCATCTTCCCACCGAACATTACAACAAAAAGCAGAGATATTTCAGCGAGTAGGAAAGATAGCACATCAAATTTTCCTCTTTCTTTTGCAAGCCTTAAATTTATTTTCTTGTAATCTTCTGCTTTTTCGTTGAATTTCTCTTGTATTTTGTCTTCTATTGCGAAGCTTTTTATTATTCTTATTGATGATATTTTCTCTTGGCTGAAATCGGAGATTTCTGATAGTTTATCTTGGGCTTTTTCTGATATTATAAAAATTCTCCTTTGGAAGAAAATTACAACGAAAGTTATACTCAAAAGTGGGATGAGAGATATTAAAGTGAGTTTTGGGCTTATTAAGAACTCCCCTATGATGCTCATTATGAACACAGGCATTATGTGAGAGATTATCACACCTCCGAATCCAAGCATCATTCTTATGTTTTCAATGTCATTTATTATTACTGAACTTATTTTTCCTGTTCCTTCTTTATCAAAGAATTCTGACCTTATTGATAGAGTAGATTTGAAAATGTCATCTCTTATATCTTTCTCAACAAGTCTTCCGGATCTTACTATGAGCGTTCTTCCTATGTAAAAAAGTGCGCTTCTTATTATGCCAAAAGATGCTATGGCTAACCCTATAAGAACTATAAAATCTTTTGTTGTCCCTTTTTCAAGAGCTTCTATGCCTTTTTTCACAAAGATTGGAGTTATCGCTGAAAAAAACGCAGAGCATATTGTGGCTACAATTCCTTTTATGTAGTTTCCAATATACCTTTTTATGAAGCTGAAAAGCCTTGTCGCAATCATCTTAAATTATAATTTCTTTCCTTTAAATCTAAAAAAATCTAAAAAATTTTGCTAAAATTTCTCTTTTAGCTAAAATCAAATTATTACTATTATTTCAATTCATATGTTCATAACTACATGTTTCAAACTCGCTGTAAATAGGGAAGAGAAAGAGCAAATTCTCAAACTTATGAGGAATTTCTCTTCTGCTGTAAGGTTCTCTTACAAAAGACTCCTTGAAGGTTTCACAACTTTGCGGGCTTACACAATAACAAGACAGAAGTTTCCAGAGCTTAACTCTCATTATGTAAATTGCGCTGTTGAGAAAGCAAGAGAAATTTTACAAAGTTGCAAAGCAAGAGGGCAGAATCCAAAAAAGCTTATATTCGGTGGCAGAACTCTATTTGAAAAGCTCAAAAAGAATCATCTTCAAGGGAAAAGATTAAAAGAACTCAAAAGAAAATGGAAAGAAAAAAGGCAGGGTAATTTGTTAAGTATAGGCGCAAAGCACATAACTCACAAAGGTAATCTTAACCTCAGATTTATCCCTGCTGAAAAAGGTAAAAACAATCTTCTGTTAAGAATAGCTTTGAAGAATAGGAAATTTATATTAGCAAGGGTAAAAAGAGATTTGAGTGGAAAATCAGATAAATGGGCTTTGTTTTTGGCAAAAATCTTATCGGGAGAGCAATTCCCTTACACTGTTGAGCTAAAATTAAAAGATGGTCAAATATACGGGTTCGTTAAATTTTCATTAGATGTTCCCCCTCAAACAATTACAAAATCAAAAGGGGTTGTGGGTATAGATGTGAATGCAAGACCTTTTCATCTCGCTCTTGCAGAGGTTTCCTCTGATGGAAATTTACAAAGCTACAAATCAATCTATCTTTCCCATCTTCTGAAATACAAGAGCAGGAACAGAAAAGAGTATGAGGAGTGGTTGATAGCCCATGAGGTTATAAAATTTGCAAAAGAAAAAAATAAAGCAATAGCAATTGAGGATATTGGAAAGCTTCCAAAAGGAAAGAGAGGAGACGGAAAAGCAAAGCTAAGAAAAATCCTACAATTTTTCTCTTATAGGAGAATACTGAAAAAGATAGAGAGCTTGGCAAATCGGGAAGGAATAGAAATAGTGAAGGTAAATCCAGCTTTCACATCAGTTATAGGTATGATGAAATATTGTCCGCAGTATTTTATAGATAAAGATGTGGCAGGAGCGTATGTTATAGGTAGAAAAGCACTAGGGTTTAAGGAGAAAATTCCAGAAAACTACAAAAAACTTCTTAAAAGCCAGATTTATATTCAATATGCGTTATGGAGATTAGGGAAGATAGAGGAGGATTTGAAAAATAAGTTAAATCAGGAGAAGAATAAATACAAGGCGAATGGAATAAAGAGAGATTTGAGGAGATTGAAAAGAGAGAAGAAATTTTTGGAGAAATTTTTGATTGAAGTAAGTAATAGAAAAAGCTCTCAGAGTAAGCCAGAGACCCAAAAGCAGGTGAACCTGAGGAAGGAACCTGTGAGGGGTCCGGAAAGCGGACAAAAACTCTGGCGAGTTCTGAGGGTAGCCTTAGCTATACCTCTCCTTGGGAAGTCTTTTGCAAGGGACTTCTCTCCTTTGCGCCCTGTGATGGTGCAAGGGAAGTGGGAGGGGATAGCGGGAAGGTTAGGTCCTGGTGGCTTTGCAGGGCCGCCCTAAATTGCGACAAAGCTAAGCTGAAAAGATATTTTGTTTGCTCTTTGTAATTTATGTTAATATTGCTTTCATCAAAAGAAAAATCAAGGCTTTCATTTTTGTTCTCCATTCACTATTTACTTTATTTTATATATTCAAAGTTCTTATTTGTTTTTTTACGGCTTTGTTTTTTAATTTTGAGATTGCTTTTACATCTTAATCTTGAAATTTTTTGATTTTAATGAAATTATTCTTTCTCCTACTATAAAAAAAGGTTATATATGTTGCAACCCGATTTAACTTTTGTTTTCAGTTTCATTATTTTTATCTTGGTGTATATTGTACTCTCAAAGTTTATTATAAACCCGATTTTGAATGAGGTTTCAGGATATTTTGAGGAGATAAAGAAAGCAGACGAAGAAACTGAAAGGCTTCTCAAAGAAGCCGAAAAACTTGAACAAGAATATCAGAAAATTATTGAGGAGGAAAGAGATAGAGCTCTGAGTGAGTATAAAAGGAGAGTTGATGAGGAAAGAAAGAGGGCATCAGAAATTATTGCTCAGGTTGATGAATATGCATTAAAAAAACTACAAGAGGAAACCGCAAAACTTGAAGAATATGAGAAAAAAGTATTGAATGAGATACCTAAAATGGCGGACGAAATTTCCCGGGGACTTTTAGAAAAAATTTTAGGAAGGAAGGTTTAAGAGGCTATGGAAGGACACGGAGGAGGCGAGTTTATAAAAACATTAATTTTTACATCAATAAACTTTTTCCTTTATATTTTTCTGCTTTTGAAGTTTGTTTTCCCAAAACTTAAAAGCTCTATTGAGAAAAGTAGATCTGAAATGATAGCTGAACTTGAATCTTCAAAGAAAAGGTTGGAGGAAGCAAAACAAATCTATAATAGAGCTTTGGAAAAAAGAAAATCAGCCGAGCAAGAAAAAGAGAGACTAAGAAGAGAAATTGAGGAATTAACGGAAAAGGAGTGTGAAAGAATAAGGAGGAGCGCAGAATTATATTCTAAAAACAAAATTGAGGAGGTCAATAGGATGATTGAAATGAAAGTTCAGGAGAAAAAGAAAGAATTAGAAAAATACGCTTTTCAGTTGGTTTTAAAACTTGCAGAAGAAAAAATTTTACAAGTTAAAACAAGAGAAGACGAGGAAAGATTTTTGAGATTGGCTTTGTCAAAAATTCAAAACTCCAATAATAAAAAATAAGAATAAAATAAAAAATAATAAAGAATAAAAGTAAAGAATAAAAGTATTAATCTCTGTAAAGCTGTTCTATAATATCCTTATATTTTTTTTCTATCATTTTCCTTTTTAGTTTGCGTGTTGGAGTGATATCTCCCTCTTCTTCGTAAAGTTTTCGTGGTATCAGAGCGAATTTCTTTATTGTTTCAACTTGCGATAAGGTTTTATTCACTTTCTCTACTTCTTCTTTTATGAGTTTGTAAACCTGAGGATTTTTTGTCAGGTCTTCAAAAGTTGTGAATGGGATTCTCATCTTTTGAGCCCAATTTGATACATTCTCCTCATCTATAAGAATTAAAGCTACGAGGTATTTTCTACCATCTCCTATAACTACGGCATCCTGAATATATGGAGAAAATTTTAGTTTGTTCTCAATATAAGATGGAGTTATATTTTTCCCGCCAGCAGTTATTATTATATCTTTTTTTCTGTCAAGAATTTTTAGGTATCCAAGTTCATCCATTTGACCCACATCTCCTGTGTGAAGCCATCCATTTACTATTGTCATAGCGGTAAGTTCTGGGTCCTTAAAATATCCTTTGAATACATGAGGACCACGAGTTAGGATTTCTCCATCTTCTGCTATCTTTACTTCTATACCCTCTATTGGCTCGCCGACATATCCAAATCTTTCTTTCCCTATTTTTGTTATAGTTATAACACCAGATGATTCTGTTTGTCCATAACCTTCTGCAAGAGGAATTCCGAGTGAGTTAAAAAATAAATAAAGTTCAGGAGCTGACGGAGCTGCACCGCATAGTGCAAATTTTATTCTATCAAAACCCAATATCCTTTTTACATGTCTTAGAACCAAGTTATATGCTACAAGGTATTTGAACTTTGTTTTCAAGGGAACTTTACTATGAACCAATTTTCTTCTTTCTTCTCCTTTGAGTTTATCGAACTCTCCATCTTTTCTTATAAGTTCTTCTTTAATTTTTTGGAGGATTTCGGCGTATTCTCTTCCCCATTCTTTTGCTAACTTCCACAGTCTCTTTTTCAGAGGAGTTGAATCATCCATAAGAATTTCTATTTGAGATGCTATTTTTTCCCATATTCTTGGGACAGAGAAAAAGTGTGTAGGTCTTACTTCTCGGAGATTTTCAAGCAAAGTTTCAAAGCTCTCAACAAAATTCACTTTATACCCAATAGCAACGGGCAAATATACAGATAGCAATCTTTCAGCTATGTGATTTAATGGAAGGTAAGATAAAGTTTCATCGTCTTCATTCGCCTCATTTACACGAGATAGGGCATATGTCATAAAAAGAATATTTCTATGAGTTATCATTGCACCTTTTGGAGGTCCAGTTGTTCCGGAAGTGTAAATTATGAATGCGGTATCTTCTGGTTCTATCTCATCTTTTATTTCTTGTAATTTTCTGTCTTCTACTTCTTTTCCTAAATCTAAAAATTCATCAAAGAATAAGAGTTTTTTATGTTTGAATCCCCAAAGTCCTTTTTTATCCCAAACTATGAATTTTTCAAGTCCTGTTTTATTTTCAATTTCAAGGACTTTATCAAGTTGTTCTTCTCCTTCAAGAAAAATTATTTTGGCTTCTGAGTGATTTACTGAGTATTCTATTTGCTCCGGAGATAATGTAGGATATAGTCCGACTGAAATTCCCCCAGCATGAATTATTCCAAGGTCTGTCACAATCCACTCCCATCTGTTATTCCCAATCAAAGCAACTCTATCTCCTTTTTTCAATCCAAGAGCAAGTAGAGATTTTGCTACCTTATACACAAGCTCTTTATATTTTCCCCATGTTATTTCGTGCCATATTCCTTTTTCTTTGTATCTTAAAGCAGTTTTATTATGAAATTTTTCAGTTGTTTCTTCAAAAAGTTCC
>Ga0080007_1072847_pt1 | contig 12772 bp, 13 predicted proteins | sample OctOCTMetagenome_FD_69210 | JGI IMG/M metagenome (GOLD analysis project Ga0080007, IMG submission 69210) | Hot spring and microbial mat streamer communities from Octopus Spring Streamers, Yellowstone National Park, USA - OCT_B (SPADES... | ecosystem: Environmental > Aquatic > Thermal springs >...
CGCGGGGCAGGAGTAAAGACGCTAATGCCAGAGCTAATGTAACCACAGCGAAGAGAACTTGAGTAGGCGTAATTCTGCCAGCTAAATAAAGTACGGATAGCAATAAGATGCCTAAGCCTGCCAGCATCGCGAAGGCCAGTTCCAAGAGTCTCGATGATATAGACACGCGATAAACGCCTTTATGCTATATTAAAAATTTGCAACGCTCGTCGCAAGCCCTATCCGAGACTCGAAGCCGAGCACCCTCTTAGCCCTCGTCATACCGGCCGCCGAGTGCCTAGTATAGCAGGATCTCGTCGGCGCGTGTGGGTTTTAGATACTCCCGGCCCGCTAACCTTGCTATGAGGTTTGCTGCTTCGTTTATTGTTGTTGCCTCAACACTACCAATATTAAACACACACCCGGCCCTCTCGTTTCTAAGAGAGGTAATTATTGCGTCAACAACATCACTTACATGTACAAAATCCCAGGTCTGACCACCATCACCGAATATGATCGGTTGCCCACCCCAAGAAACCTCTTGATAAACTCAATGATGACGCCCGCATAAACCCTAGACTGCTGGAGGCCGTAGACGTTGAAAAGCCTTAGGATCATGGGCATAAAGCGGTAGAGGTTGACGCACGCCTGGACAAAGGACTCACCCGAGACCTTACTGGCGGCGTAGGGTGACCTGGGCATCAACGGATGGTCCTCTGGCATTGGCGCCCTAATCGGCTCGCCATAGATGGCGATGGAGGAGACTAAGACTGGGATGAGGTTTCTTGAAACCTTAACAACATTGAACGTATCCCTTAGCGTCAAAGTAAAGGTCAGGCTTCTCAACAGACTCGGCGACGTTAATGGGGATAGCCATGTGAACAACGACATCAATGCCTCTAACCGCCTTTTTGACCACCTCAAAATTCCTAACATCACCCCTAACAAATTTAACAGTGCCAAGCACATCGCCAAGGTTATCCAAGGAGCTAATAGGCAAGTTATTGAGAACCCCCTACCGATGCCCGCCTTAGCCAAGGCCCTAATCACGTGATTGCCGATAAAACCAGCGCCACCAGTAACCCAGACCCTCAGGGTTTCCATAAATAAGCTAAATCCTATGTAGCTTTTATAGAGCTGATGAGAGTGACCCTCCAGCCCCTCCTCAGATAGAGAATCGCTACGTCTATTAGCGACTTGGTAGCGGAGTCGATCTTGTAGCAGACGTCTCTACGCAAGGCATGGCTCTTAAGCGCCAAAAGTGACAGAAACAAAGGCGCAAACACCGCCGCCAGGAGCATGGTGGAAGTTATGCTGGAGGTAGGCTAGTACTACGACGTAACCTACCCCGTATGTCTGAAGAGAAGAGTCTCTGCTTCGGCCACTACATATACAGCAATGGGAAGGACACACAGCAAGACAGATACACGAATGCTAATCGGCTTAGAGCTGTCGCCAGAGGGTTGCAACAACGCTATGAGTGCGATGGCTATGCTGATCTCAGCGAGTAACAGCTGATCTGCTCCAACTCTACCTATGCGGTGAAGTCAAAGTAAAGTTGATCAATGTAACGACTAGGAGATACCTAGTCGCTCTAGTTTCATTTGTTACTGGCGATTCTAAACAAGAGACTTCCTACAAGAGAGGCGGTTACTCACCTACCTTGTCGCAGAGACCAGAAATAGCTAAGGGCCTTGCTTTGTATAGAGACTTCTCGCATGGCTCGGCTTCCTTTAACGGCCTAGTAAGGCCTAGGTTATGAAATAGAGCGATTTTTATGAAATTTATACAGGGTCAACGAGTTATCTCAGTGTCTAGTCTCTGTATCAAAAATATTATAATACTTTGCTACTGACGTGAGTATTGCCTTTGCCTCGAGAAGTGCTACGCGTCTCCACGTCATTTTTTGTGCGCAGTGTCTTGCAATTTGTGGCGCCATTTTGTCGTTTAATAGGTTAAGTAATTCCTTGCTTGCACGGACTATGTCGCCTGTATTTACAAGCCTTACAGCGGAGCACCAGCCCCAGGCATATTCGATGTCTGGCAGTTTATAAGTTACCACAGGTACGCCTGCAGAAAGCGCCTCTCCTATTACCAGTCCCCACGTGTCTTTACGTGTCGGATACAGGAAAGTTCTACAAGCAGTCAGTATTTTCAGTATGAAAGCTCGTGGGATTCCTTTTTCTGAAGCAAGTAGTTGAGTATTATTTTTTAATCCATAGCGTTCTATAAGACCTGTTATTTGTTCTTTAGGGTAATCGCTTATTCTTCCGATCAAAAGCAGTTTAGCACTGGGGTGTTTTTGTATCACCATGCGCCATATGGTTAAGACATCGATAATTCCTTTGTCAACATGGAGCAGGCTTGCGACATAACAGCTTTCCCATAGCTTGACGCTAGACTCGGTCGTATTTACTGGGTCTATCCCATTACCTGGGTAAATATTTTCTACACGAATCCCAATATCGGCAAGCGTCTGCGCCACTCCACGAGTTATGGCTATGGCGAACGTTCTATGATTCAGGAATTTAATAGTTCGCAAAAGTGTAAGTTTCAGGGAGTTACGAAGAAATGCCTTTAGGACGCACACCCATTTTCCATATATGCACTTGACCGGTATGGCTCTTAGAGCGTTTGTCCAACTTTTCACATTAGTGCCTACTTCTCCTAATAGTGGAACAGCATTAAAAATTAGTATTACTGGAATGCGCCGAAATAAGCCAAATATGAGGGCTGGAAAGATATTAACATAACTCTCCCATGGAGCAACTATTGCTAATATGTCCTTTTGGCGGGACAAAGCTTTTAAATTATTTATAATTGAAAATTGATATTTTATTAAACTCGTATCATAAAAATAAAACTCAACATTAAATAAATTACGAATCATTTGATGCATATATACTTTATATGCACGTACTACACCGCCGCCGTATGCTTCAGGATAGGACAAGAAGCCTTGCGGTACTATTACAGCTATTTTAATAGAAGTGTTTCCCATACTCTAAGCGCGTTATAATGGATACTTGAAGTTGTTTTCCGCCTCTGCCAGTGGGGGGCAGTTTTTGTCTTTTTGGCTTAGTATGGCTTTGTCGGGGGCGGGCCACCTCACGGCGATGACAGGGTCGTCCCACTTTATGCATTTATCGCGCTGGGGGTCGTACTCCTTGGTGACGAGGTACAGAAAGTGCGTCTCCTCCAAGGCCTGGAAGCCGTGGGCAAAGCCCGGCGGAATCCAAAGCGCCTCGCCAGGCCCCAGCTCAGCCCCGACCCACCTGCCGAAATACGGCGAGCCTCTGCGGATATCCACCGCCACGTCAAACACCCGACCACTAACCACAAAAACCAACTTACCCTGCTCAGACGGCTTCAGCTGATAGTGGAGGCCCCTAACCACATACGGCCTCGAATAAGACAGATTAACCTGCACAAAGTCGAAGGGGAGCCCAGCCGCCAGGTACTCAGTCCGCTTCCAAAGCTCCGCAAAGAAGCCCCTCTCGTCCTCAAACAGACGGTAGCGGAAATACACCACCTCGGAGATACCCAGCCTCCTAACCTCAACCAGTGGCATAGCTCTGCCCAAGCCACTCTTTTTTAAATATTGACAAGGCGTAATTCACGTCGTCTATAGGCACGCCGAGCATCTCGGAGGCCCTTCTGCTGACTAGACTAGAGTCCCTAGGCCTAGGCGCCTTATACCCCACCTCAGCCATAGAGATAGGCTTAACCAGACTCTTAGGGAAGCCGAAAGCCTCTGCAATGGCCAGGGCGAATTCGTATCGAGACATCCGGGGCCCCGCGGCGTGGAGCAGCCCTGCGTACTCTCTCTCCGCCAGCCTCGCCACCACTTCGGCAATTAAGGTGTTCAGCGTCGGCGACCCCCACTGATCTGCCACTGCCTTTACCTCCTCGCCACGCGCCAGCTTCTCCACAACGGCACGGCCGAAGTTAAGCCTCCCAGGCCCGAAGCCGTATATCCAAGCCACCCTCACCACGGCGCCCCCCACCGCCAAAACCGCCTCCTCCCCCAGGAGCTTAGAGAGGCCGTAGTAGTTCACAGGCCGGGGCGGGTCCTCCTCTCTGTACAGCCCCCGGTCGCCGGGAAAGACGTAATCCGTCGAGAGATACACCACCCTAGCCCCCAACCTATACGCCTCGGCGGCGACCTCCCTAGTGGCAACAGCGTTTATCTTGTAGCAGAGCTGGGGCTCCGCCTCGCATCTATCTACGTCGCCCAGCGCCGCGGCGTGGACCACCAGAGACGGCTTGTAAAGCCTCACCACCCCGCGGGGGTCCTCCGCCAGATCCCACCTAACCGTAGACACGCCCTCCACGGGGTGTTGGTCATATACGCCGAGCACCTCCCAGCCGGCGGAGGCTAGCCTAAGCGCTGTTTTCCAGCCGGGCGATGAGCTCACCCCCGTAACCAACGCCAAGCCTCTCATCTCCCCAACAGCCTCTTATACCACTTGACAGTCCACCACCTCTCCTCCGGCTTCAGATGGCCGAGAAGAAGCTCGTGGTAGATCTGCCTCACCCCCTCCCCCAGCCTGTAGAGGGGCTGCCACCCCAGCCGCCTTATCTTGGCGAAAGAGACGGCGTAGCTCCGCCTGTCTACCTCACCTCTGAAAACCATGTCGCCTCTCGCCACCTCCTGCACCGCCTTCGCCACGTCAATAATTCTGTGGTTCTGGTCGTCCGACCCCACGTTGAAGACTTGGCCCGACACGGAGTCGGGGGGCTGCTCCAGCATAAAGACTACGGCCCGGGCCCCGTCTACCACGTGGACAAGCGGCCTCATCTGCATGCCGTCTCCCTCCACGTATATCCTCCCCTCCGTGTAGGCAGTAAGAGTCATGGCGTTTACGACGAGGTCGAAACGCATCCTTCTAGAGGGCCCATACACCGTGGCGAACCTCAAGGCCGCTGGAGAGAAGCTGGGGGACGCCAGAGGCAGAACCTCCTGTTCAGCCAGGAGGTTGGCTTTGGCGTATGTGGTGAGGGGGCTGGGCTTCGCAGTTTCGTCCACCACGCCGTCTTGCCTGCCGTAGACGCTACAACTGGAGGCAAGGACGTAGCGTGTGACCCCCCTCTCCGCCGCAAGCTTGGCGTTTCTCGCCCTGGCCCTGTAGTTTATGGAGAGGGTAAGCTCGGGGTCCAGCTCACCCGCGGGGTCGTTGGAGATGGCGGCTAGGTCCACCACGGCGTCTACGCCTGCGAAAACCGCGCCGTCTACCTCTCTCACGTCTTTCTTCACTAGCTCGAAGTTGGGGTGGCCCGCCACGTGGCTGAGGACGTCGTCGCCAAAGACAAGCCAATCTACGCAACGCACCCTGTATCCCCTCTGCAGGAGGAGCGGCGTAAGCGTAGTCCCGATGTAGCCGCCGCAACCAGTTACCAACACCCTCACAGCCGCCACTAAACCCCAATTTAAAACTCTACCGTCGAGTAATCCGAGACGTGCAGGCGGAGAGCCCTCCGGCCACCCGCGGCGACTCTCGCGTGTCTGCCGAGTATAGACTCCTCAAGCCTCTCCACGCCCTCCACCACAGACCCCTCCATCAAGACGCTGTACTCCACCGCACTGCCTCTAACCACCGCCCTAAGCCCCACGCTGGTGTAGGGGCCCACAAAGGAGTTCTCAACCACCGCGCCCTCGCCGATAACGGCGGGCCCCCTCACCACACTGTTTTTAACCACGGCCCCCGGCTCCACCACAACCCGACCCTCCAGCCGGCTGTTCTCAACGACGCCCCTCACGTCTAGGCGGGCGTACTCGTCGAGGAGGAGGGCGTTTGCGGCCAGGACGTCGTCTTTCTTGCCGATGTCCAGCCACCAGCCCTCATGCACCGCGTACTCCACCCGCCCGCCGTCTCTCAGCATGAGGGCCAGGGCGTCCGTAATCTCGTACTCCCCACGCCAAGAGGGCTTGAGTTGCTTTATGTAGTCGAAGACGGCTGGCGTGAAGAAGTAAAGACCCACGAGGGCAAAGCGGGAGGGGGGCTCCTTTGGCTTCTCCACGAAACCCGCCAGGCCCCCGCCTCCGTGGAAGACCGCCACGCCGAACCGCGTCGGGTCCTCGACCTCCTTGAGAATCACGAGGACGTCTGCATGCGCCTCTACAAAGCGCTTTAGATACGGCGCCACACCGCCCTTGAGGAGGTTGTCGCCGAGGTAAACCAGAAAAGGCCTAGAGACGTACCGCTCCGCCAGCGAAACAGCGTGGGCGAGGCCAAGAGGTCTCTCCTGCAGGAGGTACACGACCGACAAGCCGAATCTGGAGCCGTCGCCCACATACTCGGCAATCTGCTCCCTATTGTGAGGACCCACAACGATAAACACCTCTTTAATTCCGGTCTCGGCGATCTGAGACAGAACCCAGCCCAGCACCGGCCGATTCGCAAGAGGCACAAGGTGTTTAGACATGGAAAGCGAAGTCGGCCTCAGACGCGTCGCATAGCCACCAGCGAGGACGATGGCTTGCATTACGTCCCTATTACATTAGTTTTTGAATTTTTCGGCGGCTCTATACCAATAAACGGGTTTTGCAACAGGAAATCCAAAAAGCTGAAAAATTCAGACCGCACAGATTCTGCCTCGGGGTGCTCCACAGCCGTGAACCTTACAGCCTCGACGAAACTCCTCACGTAGTCCTCCCCCGAAAATAAAGATCCCACAATACCCGCCCCTAGGAATTTTAACATAGCAAAAATCTTAACTGGGAGAGGAGCGTTTTTAAAGACGGGAATGAGCTCGGCTGCGGAGACGTGCTTAAACCACCGGGCCGACTTAAAAAGCTGACGCGGCCCATAACTAGCGGAACCCAGATGAAAACCTGCAGCAATAGCCTTGTGGAAAATTCTGTAGCCGCGCTTCCTTAGCCGCGCCCCAAGAAGCTTGTCGTCAAAATACGCCTCGTAGACGTCAGAAAAAGGAGTCCCCAGTTTTCTAAGCACATCTACGCGGTAGATAGAAAACGCCCCACTCAAATACGACGGCTCGTAATCCCCAGCACAAGAAAACGGCCGCCCCCGACATACAGGGTAAGAAAGACCAAACCTATCAACCACATGCCCGGCGTTATCCACAAGCCACGGCCTCAACAACTGCATAATAGTACCCTGCACCCCAGCAAAACCACCACTCTCCAACACATCCACAAGCTGACCAATGATACCTCTTACCGGAACCAGATCGTTATTAAGAAGCACGACATACTTTACATCCTTATCCAGCCTACGAAATGCAAAATTTACCGCACGAACAAAGCCAATGTTATAAGGTAAACGATAATAGCGATAAGACAAATTGTGTTCTTTTAACAATTCTAGTAATATAGCATCGCTATTATCACTACTAGCGTTATCCACAAGATAAAAGATTGTATTAGATTCATTTTTTATATTAAAAATAATCAATCGTTCAAGAGATAATATTTTCCAACTATTATAATTTATAAGAACTATTGCTATCATCATCAACTACGCTCTGGAAAATATATGATAAGATAATATAAAATAATCATAGATGAAACTTTTAGCGGATTTTGACTAGCCCAGCTTCGCAGGGGGCTTGCGGCACGTATCTCGTCGGACATCTCGACGGCGTACATAAAACTGGTGAGAACCCACATACGACCTAAAAAGACCGGGTCCACAACCGGCAAGATGAAGACTGGCAAAGAATTGGCCACAACAAGTAATAACGTAGTAGGTACCAACCCCACCGTCAAGAGCATGCCATCAAACAGCTACAAGTAATTTAAACATTATAACTTAAGCGCCGTCTTGGGTAGACTGTCGTGGGTAGGGTATGCGCTAACTACCACACCTTCGTCGAAGCTCATAGAGGAAATAGAAAAAGAGGTTCAGAAGGCTCTGGAAGAAACCGAAAAACTACGCAACGTATCTCCTAACCACTAGCGCTACCTAGGAGACACTCTCACCGTTATTGCAGGTCTAACGCCCCGCGACTAAACCAAGAAAATATTTGAATTCGAAACAGAGAATAGAGAAACATTGATATTGCGTCTAAACAAAGCTGACGTAGACAACTCCAATATCTCGCCTTTTCCTATAGTCTCAGCTACCCCCTCACGCTAGAAACCATGGTACCATATCCAACAACTTGATTACCGTGAGAGACCCAACAGCCACATTGTTATAATATTGTATTCAGTAGCCAAAACGATAGGATACACCCCCAACGGAATGGCCTCAAACGTCGATATGCTAAACCCCTCGGCAGTAGTAGGTGAAGATAATACACGCTCTGCGCCAATATACGCCGCTTTTCCTTCTCAGAAACCCTGAAAACCAGCGACACTGAGTGATCAAGAGACATAGCATCACGCAGGGGCCCACCCCCCACCACCGCCACCCTAAGTCTCCGTCTCAGCAGTCGCAACGCTTCCAAAACACCTAAAAATCCCCTTGTACAGCACCAAAGGGGACACGATCCCCATGTCAAACACCCTACCCAAACCCCCATACTGTAGATACTGCTCAAGCCAAAGACCAAACGGCACCACTTTAACATCCGTCCGCAAACGCTTAACTCTCTCCCCAAGAAATTAGACGGCACAGCCATCACCTAGGGCCGCAACACGAGACGCCTCTCAAGACACTAGTAGCGTCTCTTTCAACTTCCAAAGCTTAGCCAGAGGTCGAGGAGATAAGAAGAGATCCTAAAACAAATCTACATACCGTAAAATTATTTAGTATTGTTTCTCACAATCTTAGATAATTTTAAAAATTTAAGTAAGTTTTTGCAACTATATAGTTTTATAAAATATTCAATTTCCTGAAACGCTTCATTGTCTCTAATTATTTTATATATATCAGAGACCACATTTACCGTTTTAAGGAAAGGAAGGGTGTATTTAAATTGCCGACTAATAATCGGGTATGCACCGTATTCTAATGCATCAACTATTTTTATTAGCATACCACCGGGATAAATATATTCTGCATTATCAAATACTAGAACATAACGTGCTAGTTTTAAAAGATTTGAATATATTTGATCAGGCACACGACCTAAGACAATGACATTTTGATAAGGACATTTTCCAATAAGAGCTTCAGATGCAACTCCTACAAGTACAAATTTAAAATTAGGCAACTGTTTTGCAATATAGCAAATTTCCCACGCGATTTTTGAGTATCTTTCAAAAGATCTACTTCCAGCAAATAAAATTAAGTTAGCTTTCTTTGACATAGAATAAATATTAAGTTTAGGTAGAAGCGGAGTGAAAATATAATATATAAAAAACCTATTTCCGAAATAATATTTAAATTGAGAAAGTGTATATATCGATGATGTCCAAATTACATGTATAAACTTGCTAAATAATCTTATTAGCAAAGGTTCAATTAAGCTGTGAAAATTAACATCATCGACTATAACAACTCCACGTTGAAGAGATTTAATAAATAGCGGAATTATACTGCCTGGCAAGGAATAGGGTTGAAAAATTACAATGTTATAAGCAGAAATTTGTTTAGCATATTTAATAGACTTTAAAAATAGTGTAAAATTCTGGAGAAAATAAATACCAATGTTTCCTACAAAATATTCATTTGCAATTGGTGAATCAATTACTTTACCGCCAAGGCAATTAACTAATCTAGCAAGGCGGCCACTACCTCCGATTCTTTCTTTCATACTCCTGTAGTAAAAGAACAGGAAGGCCACGTATGTGCCTCAAGTAATCTTTATAAATTTAACGCCGGCAAATAATTCATAAGTTTTATTGTTAAAAAATAGATTGCAAGAACTTCCGTACGGTAATTCAAACATAACAACAGTAGTAATTCCATTATCAGTAAGAGACAAATTATGATATATAACTGAATATAAAAGCGTGTATCCAGTAAGAGAAGCAACATCATAGGAATGCAGTCTAAATAACTTATTAAAATTAAATCCACATGTTAACAAAGAGCTATTGTTGAGAAATTCCAGATTATTAGAAAGAAATGCTTTGTTAATGCTTAGATAATAATTAAGTTCACGTGAATAGGGAATGTGAGCGATATTGTAAAGTATAGCTAACAATCCCATAATCAATAGTAAAAATAATATTGTTTCTATCTTTTTGAAAGGTCTTGAATTTTCATTAACACTTTTATGTTTAAAAATCATAAGTATAGTTAGTATATTGACTAATGAAAATACATAAATGTTCATAGATTTTAATATATCAATTTCGAGCCAACTGTGAGCGATGTTCACAAAATAAAAACTTATTTTTGATAAAAGAATAATCGATAAGTTGTAAATATTAACGGGCCAGAGAGTGTGTTTAGGAACTCTCAAGCCAATAAATAAGAGCATGATAAAATTAAACAAGACAATTCGCCTAATATACTCTCTGGGGAAATAATCTAATATTACCATAAAACTAAATGCCATCCCCACTAAAACTAGAATCTCTATAGGCCTGTCGACAATGCTATTATATTTAAATTTAAAAAGGGTTATTATATAAACAATGAAATATTTTATCAATATCACTGAAATAATGAGCTGGTATTCTGAATAAAGGTTTGACAGGGTGTTATTTGTTGGTGGAACCCATTCTCTTAATCGCATCTGAAATTCAGATGAGGGCAAAACCAGCGGACCATAAAGCTTGTCAACAGTGTATGTATAAATAACTATAAGTATGAAAGGAACAGCTACAAACGTATCTTTTATTCTAATATTCACACTTTGATCAATACTACAGCATCTGAACAACGCGATTACGAGAACTGTAATAATTAAGACAGATATCACGTAATCTAGAGTATTTGTAATAATTGTACCGTTAACTAAAGACTGCATAATTATAAAATAACTAGCAATGAATATAAAAAAAGTCACTATTAGGTTTTTAATTATCTTTGATTTTTTCGAAATAATTTTTTGCACAATAATATAAATCAACGGTAATGCAACACCAAAGACTGCATAGGGCTTTAACAGAAATATCAAAATGACTAATAGTACCACAAACATTCCAATGTCGTTTTTTGGCGTATGTAAAAGTTTAAAAAATACAAGAAGATATAATAGAGCAGTGGTTTCTAAATAACCAATAAATGATGAAAAATAAATAAAAGTTATTATATTAAAAAAAATAAATAGTGTATAACTAAAATTATATCGAAAGATATGTATAATAATTAATATCAAAAAAATGGTATAGAATATGGGTGCACCAAAAGCATTAGGCATCACTACGTAAGATACTGTCTCTATGGCAACCAACGGGGCACCATAAAGGAATGCAGGTATATACAGTTCGGGTATCAACAGAAAATGATCTAACGGCCGAAGAGCATTCGGATAGTAAAACGAAAAATAATCCCACGATACATAAACAACATCCTTAGCTATACGTATATACATAATTATCAAGAATGTTGCCAATAACGGAACAACTGTATAGATCACTGGTTGCCACTCCAGCCTTGTCTTCATCTGGTTATACAATATTCTGATTGAAACATTAATCAAACCTATAATAAAACTAATATATGCATATAAATATATAATAAAGCTAAATTTCAAAAAAGTTACACAAACAATTATTAAAATGGCACTATAAACATATAATAAGTGTGATTTTATGTAGGCTTTAAGAAAGTTGTCACGCATAAAAAATATACTGAACGAAAACGATTGTATAAAGATTATTATTGCACTTATTATGTCAATTATAAAATTTGATTCATTATAGAAATTCTCGATTTTCATACTATTGCCATCTTACTTGTCTATTGCCATCAATCCGATGGAAGACATAGTTATAGCTATTACTGAAGGCTATCACTAACGTCAACTCTCGATCTCTGGTACTACAATCTTGGATTAGTATTAACATCGCTCATACATGAAGTCTTTCAAATATATACTTTACGGATCTTCTGTATCAACCAATGCTTTGCTTCAATTTTTCTTTTGTTAGATACGGCACGTGCTTATCTCAACTATTACTTATATTGCTATTTGTAACGTGACGACTCTTTCTAGGTTTACAATAGTGGATATGTCTTATCGATACGGTCCTCACATCGTAGATGCCCGAGGCGCCGTGGTCGATAAGTACTTCGACAAGCTGCGCCGCGTCAGCCATATGTACGAAGGCGTCCCGTCGCTATAGACAACAGGGGAAGTCCTCTCATCGCCCTCTTGAATTTCGAAACGGCGCCGGCGTATGGCCCCGTCTGGCCGGGGCTGTGGAGCGACGGAGCACTTGGCGCAAGCCGTGCTCCCCGGCCAGCTTCGCCATGGGGGTAAATATGTGGCGGAGCCTAAGCTCTGCTACAGGATAAACCCAGCAACGACTAGAAGGTCACCAACACGTACATGGTGGGGCCGGAGTGGTATATACACAGATTTGGTGTTCTCACTAAGACTTACGAAGTGGAGGGTCCGCCCAGGACTATAGATGTTCGTGCTTGTGGATGGATTGCCATCTCAGCCGCCTGTTTTAGGCTTAGATTTAGATCAATCGTTTATCATTGATTTTAACACAAAACTGCTTGTAATCAGTTCAATGCCTAGTGCTATGGATGTAAGTGCTATCATGTTTTCGCCGCGTAGTGGAAGCCTTCTGTAGCCGCTCTCAACCCACGCAAGCATAATAAGAGTGAGGTAAATGATGCCGATGACTACTAGTGCGACGCCTATGGCTACCGCCTTTGTTGGTGTGAGTTTTTTGAGTTTTTGGGTTATTGGGTGGGGTTGTAGGCTTAGTCTTTTGGCTAGTGTGAGGTCTGCTATGGCGCCGAGGAGGAGTAGG
>Ga0080007_1063536_pt1 | contig 12766 bp, 23 predicted proteins | sample OctOCTMetagenome_FD_69210 | JGI IMG/M metagenome (GOLD analysis project Ga0080007, IMG submission 69210) | Hot spring and microbial mat streamer communities from Octopus Spring Streamers, Yellowstone National Park, USA - OCT_B (SPADES... | ecosystem: Environmental > Aquatic > Thermal springs >...
GTCCGCCGGCGACGTCTCTGCCTAGCCTCAGCACCATCTACGCGTTTTTTCCGACGCCTTTCGGCCTATAGATCCAATGCGCCTCGTCGAGGATTATTGTTCTGTTGCCGCATCTCAGCACGGCGGCGGCGAATTCCTCGTATTCTGCCTCAACCGCCTCGGTTTGCGGTATATAGACTGTTTTGTCATATGTACAGGCCTCTGCCGGGGTTAGTACCAACGCGCCGAATTCCCGGTATGCGCCGAGTATGTCGAAGATGGCGTAGCGCCTCAACGGCTTAAGGAGGAGCTTCAGCAACGTCGTCTTGCCAAAAGAGATTTGAGGCATCGTACCGCTCATCAACAACTTGTATTTAAAGAGACTTAATGCGTCCTGCATTTCCTCAAAATAATTGTTAGGAATAACCACAAGTGACCCGTTACAGTTAAACACTTCACCTTCTTCATTAAGGAACTTACTCAAAGCCCTCAAAGACGACTTATTTACAGGCCCTTTATTCAAATTAACATAAGTAGCGGTAATCAAGTTTATTTTTCTTAACAGCTCTGGACTTGGTCTGGGAATTATGGGCAGGGAATGACACTTTCCGTCCCTGACTAATTGTCCCATAAATTTCAGTAGGGAATTTAAGTACTCCTTTACTTCCTTCACTTCTACCTTTCCTAAGCTCCCTACAACATCTACTTCCTCCATTGCCCTCTCTACAGTCCTCTCAGTAATCTTCCTCATGAACCACTTATCGTCCTCTAAGATGTTATGGGCCTCATCTACTATTGCCAAATAATCCGAAGGGTTAAGCGAATCCTTCTTCATGAAGAGTGAATCTCTGATGTGTTTGGAAAATAGGTAAGGGTAAGTAAGTACTATTAACCTCTTTATCCCTAAGTGAAGACTTCATAGAGTAATAAGGGCAATAGTCCTCAGCGTGTTTAATCTCAGAAAGAATTTTAGTAGGCTCCTTATCCTCTATCACTTTAATTTTCTCCTTTAAAGAACATAGGTCACAGTTGATGTCTTCCGGATCCTCGTTACCTTCTGCATAAACACATGATGAAGATTTACCGAAGAGGAAACCTACACTCATATCTAACATTTTAGTGTTCTTATATACGCTCTCGAATTCACTGTGAGTCCTTACGAAAAACACCGCCTTTTTGTTTAACATTTTGGCAAGGAGTAGTGCAAAGATGGTTTTTCCGGCTCCAGGATTTGCCGAAAGTACCAACGTCTTCCCGTTTTTAATAACGTTAAGTGCTTCATCTAACTTCTCTTCCTGCCATTGTCTTAACTGCAATCCCATCACGCTAATAATTGATATGATATAGAGTATGCTCCTTCTTCAGGGTCGTAAAAGCCTAAACCCTTAGACTGTATGAACTCCTCAAGCTTCTTGTATTTGCCTACTCCTTTACCGCTCTTCAGCTCATTTACTGCCCTAGCATTGATAAGATACGTCTTACCGTCAAGAGTAACCAGATATAGTTTAGTTTTATCCAGCTCTACGAATCCTTCCGTTACGAGTTGCTTTAAGTAACTTTCTAAGTCATTGTTAATTTCATTAACGTTAAACTGGGGAGTTAACTGTTGTTTAGCCTCTTCATCTTCAGCCTTCTTCCACTCTCCTACTAAATCATATTCTTCACTTTCGCTATCCTCTCTGTCAATAGTTTCGATCTCCTCTCCTTCGTCCTCTTCCTCATCTTTTGCCTTGGGCTTCTTCTTAGCCTTAGCTATCTTCTCATCTATCTTTAGCTTATTGATTGCTTGAGAAACTGCCATTTTGTGTTGTAATATTAAGTCCAGTAAGTCATCTCTCTCTAGAATTATCTTTCTTCCTTCCCTGGTAGTGAGAAGTTGGTTCCTTTCTGTAGGCGGTAAATTGGCTATCTTCTGCAGTTTGTCCTTAGCCTTAGTAAATAGTTCATATAATGCGTTTGTAGATACCACATTGTTTTTGTAGAGTGGTTTAATCCATGGAAATTCCTGATCAATAGTTTCCTGGACTAAGGCTTCCCTTTCTAAAGACTTTTCGGAAACACCTCTACTTACTCCTAAACTTTTAGCCAACTCCTTAGCCTCTCTTGCTATTTCCATTGCACTTTTCTCCTTAGTATTTATATCATTTTGTTGAGAATTTTTCAACCCAGCTGGCTTGTAATTATCTTCTTTCTTTGAAATTAATTCTTTAGCCCTTCTTACGGTCTCTACAAGTTTTTCCTCAATGTTTCAGCGTCTAAATGCCTTCTGCCTAAGTTAAATACTGCCGATAGTAATATTGCCTTCTCCTTATTCTCCTTTACTCTGAAGTTAACCCTAATTATATGGTCTACCTTTTCCTTTCCTAACTTCTTATAAACCAGGTACCTATGATGGCCGTCTATTATCACGCCGTCCATATCTACTATAATGGGATAAGGTTGTTTGATTGTTTCAATGGAAGCGGTTAAGATGTTCATCTCCTCATCTGTCAGCTTAGGTAAATAGCTCTCTAACTCCTCGTCTACCTTAAGGTCGTTTACGCTCACCCAATATTCCTCGTTAGTAAACTGAACGTCCTTCAATACTTCCTTTATTAGGCCTGGTAACTTGTTAATATCTAGCTCTACGCTCATTGAACCACCTCAATCAATTTTCTAATTTTTTCTAGTTCTGTTGTTGCTAATTCTCTCCCTTTACCCGTTAAGACGTAATAGATTTCTTCACCTTCTTGTTCCTTTATTACATATCCCTCTGCTAATAACCACCTAATATTCTGTATTACGGTCTGGTATGGGATTTGTGTACTTTCGGCTATTTCACTTGCTTTTGCCTTACCTACCTTTAGGAGGTAAATAACGATATATGCCCTGGGAGTTAGGAAGATGTATTTATCTGTGGATATTTTTCCCATGTTTGCTCTATGTTAATCATAGAGCATAATAATATTTAAATCTTCTCTTTACATATCGCATAAACAGTAGATTAGTCTTTTCATTGTATGTATAACATCAACCATATGAAAGAGAAATATCGCGTTCTCGGTGAGACCGAGCAGTATATCTTATTACTATATTTAATTAGCATAAAGGAAGGGGTGGCGGTAAAGGAAATTTATGAGGAGATGAAACTGAGTCCTAACTCTGTTACCCAGGCTCTCAATAAGTTATTAAATGAAGGATTTTTAGTAGAGAAGAGAGAAGAGGTATTTCCTAGAAAGAGATTAATTTATCTGAGTGAGAAAGGGAGAAAAATAGCTCAGTTACTTCTTCAGATACAAGAAATTATAAAGTAAAATCAATGAATTAATCTTAACGAGTAACTTAACGTTCTTATCAAAGCATATTGTTACTCTAGAAAAGAAGTCGTCCCTACCTAAGATTAGGCTGGGATAAATCCCTCCGATTTCTCCGAAATCGGCTACTGCAACCGGAATTTCGAAATCCTCATTAAGTTCCACGAAATGAAATTTTAGTTTGTACCTTTTTGTATGCAGGTTCAGGTTGGTTAATACTACAGTGTCCAAATAACGTTCTTCTGGGTTGTTAAAGCACTCGTTTAGGGTCTTCTTATTTATTAAAGAGAACCTACTACCACTGTCTGGTAAAGCGTAAATTAGTAAGTTCCCTCCTATCTTGGGGCATTCCATCTCAGCTTTCAGTAAAGGTACCGCATAGCCTCTTAAGGTAATGAAGGGGATTTCTATGTAGTTACTCATACTAACTCTTCTCTGCTTCCACTACCGTTAAAATGTCGTATTGACTTCTTTTGTATCCCTTCTTCTTCATAATCTCTTCCACTTCTTCCCAAGAATTACCCTCAGCTACTATATTCCTATTTTCGTCTATTGCATAATATTTCCTAACTATCCTGATGGTTTCGGACATATATTCTCAGATTAAATATGAACTTCTGAAGCTATAACTTTACTTGCTTGTATTATGCTCTATTGTTTATGTAAAGCATAAAGCTTATATACTAACTATGCTCTATGATTAACATAGAGCAAATATGATTTCCACACAAACCCCCTCAAAAAGTTACGTAAAAAGGTTAGATATTTTTTACGTATTATCTGAAGGTATAGTAGTAACTGGAGACGTAGAGAGTAAGAGTAGGAAGGGGCTATTGCATTATACTAGGATTGTTTTAGATCCATTGACTCTGAAGATCACAGGGGCTTCCTGCGACTGCGAAGGGTTTACTTTCAGAGGAAAGTGCTGGCATATCGAAACACTAAAGCAGTTAGCTAGTACTGAACTAAGGGAAGGAGTAGAGAAGGCAAGGCAGGAAATGATGCGAATAGAAGAAGACATTGCCTCATGGGGTTGAGAACCATGCAGAGTCAGAGAGAAGTGAGAGGCGAAGAGCTGTTAGAAGTTATCAACGCAATTTATCACATTAATGAGGCTATGAAGGTTGTAATGAGCTATGACGATGAGGCATACGAATACCTAACAAAAGCTAGGGAATCCTTAATATACTATTTAATATCTCAGGTGGAGGACTATGAGTGAGACTTTACAGTATCAGAGAAACTTAGAATACTTAGTTAAGTTGTTGAGGGTTTACTTTCAATTAGACGAAATATTAAGTTTCGCAATGGAAGAGTTAGGAGACGATGAAATAGTAGTTGAAATATCAGCAGTTAAGGACAGGGTAAGGAAAGTGATTGAGAAGTTGATAAGCTGAGGTGAGGGAAGGTGAATTATCATCTAAATATAAAAGAAATTAGATAGTTATCAGAGACGGAGTTTGAGCTGGAGGTAACTTATACTTTCACCACTTCGGTTAAACTACCTAAGCTATTGATGGAAAAGCTAGAAAGGATGCAAAAGAACAAAGAATAACTAAGAGTGATTTGATAAGAGTCTGGATACATTCCTTCCTAGCATTAAACCCAGCTGAGCAGGACGTAATAGTAAGTACTTACGGTAAGGTGTCTTTAGACGGAGGAGTGAAAGTATTGGGGATAAGGTTAGTGGCGAAGTCCTTAATGAGTTGGATGAAATCGCGAGAAGGAATAACGTAAGCAGAAGTGACGTAATACGTTCTATCATGGTGTTTAAAATTGAAAGATATGAAAAAGCTAAATGAGTTAATAGTAAGAGTAAATAAGCTGATAGCTGAGGGCAAAATTGAAAGATATAAGGAAGCTTTGAAGTTTTTAAGAATATTAGAAAACGATACATATCCAGAAGTTAATGTCCTAGTGATTAAACTCGAATCTCTCTTGCTGAGAAAGATTGAAGAGTTAGAAGAGTTTTTGAAGGACTGAATTTTTCTTATTTAACTGGGGAGTTTATTCTAATTTTTCTAACTATTTGTGCTACATGGGTTTTAAAACGGCTCTTTTTGAGACATATGAGTTTCCTCAACATCTTCAAAAAAATCAAATGTTCAGGTAAAGAAGGACAAAACTAAGTACTATCGCTTAGAAGGGATCCCGTTCTTCTTGTTATCTCCAGAGGACCGCGACATGAAAATGAAGGAATTAAGTGCTCTTTTAAGTCAAGCAGAAAAGGGCTATATTTACATCAGTCGTAAGCCAGATACCTACGAGTTTGAGGGGACTAAGTTCCCTATTATTACGTCTTCTTTCATTTTTGTAACGGAAAAGGAACTAGACTTAGAGACAGCTGAACCTCCCAAAAGACCAGCGATAAAAAAGAATATGCAAAATATTTACAAACTACAGAGGGTTACGCTAGAGTTCTCGTTAGTTATGCATACTCGACTAAAATTCTAGAGGGATCATTAGGACGAATAGACTTCAAATCTTTACGCCCTGAGATCTTTGAGTTAGTTGTTCAGTTCCAGAAAATTTCACCGCTTTCTGTAAGAAATTATCTTAACAGTCTTGAGGTCAAAAAGCAAAAGATGGCCAGGTATGCTAGCAGCAGTGTCCAAGTTGAGGAAATGTTGGTAAGAGGGGCTCAATTGAAGAAAGATCTTGATGAGGAGGCCGCAGACCCATTAAAATTCAGATTTATCTTTATAATTCATGCAAAGACTACAGCAGAGTTGGAGAGTCTCTCTAGAGAATTAATTCAGGTTTCTCAGGAAAATGGGATATTATTAGATATTCCTTGCTGTGCTCAAAAAAACTCTATGAGTTCCAGGGATCTATAGGATATAGAGTAAGTAGCAATGTCTCATTATCAAAGTTCTATCCATTAGTAGGATTCTCTTTAACAGAACCTAACGGGGTTTTCTTAGGTGTGGATGATAAAGGTGCTCCAATAGCGATAAACCCGTATCTTTCCGTGAACGGAAGACAAAATCCGCACTGGTGCGTGACAGGAACTACGGGAGCCGGGAAGACGACGACTGGCGCCGTTCTCGTTGATAGGCTAAGAAAAATTAACGAAGACCTAAGAGTTGTAATAATAGACCCTATGGCTAACTATAACAAATTTCTACAGAGCGAGGCAGACCTTAATTTAGTATTCGGTGATGCTTACTACTTAGGATTAGATCCAGTAAAGTTAGTAGCAGATGGTTCAGTATCATCTGGTAATATAGCAAATTTTCTCATAGAGCAATACGGAATACCTCCTGAGTTGAGGGGAATATTAGTTAGCCAATTAGAACAAGCTAAGAGTTTGAAAGAATTAATGGACAACCTGGAGGACTTAGCTTCGAAAAAATTCGCTACTGAATATAGGAAATTGGAAAACTTTTTGCTTAACTTAACATCGGGTAGTGATAAATACGTATACACGGGAACTCCTCCAGACTTCAGGAATAAGAAGTTCGTAATTTTAGGACTGAAAACGGAAGATAGTAGGAAGAAGAGGATAGCTTCAACGATGATAATGCTTTACGCTTATAGCATGATAAATAAGCTCCCTAGAAGCGTTGAGAAATTAATTCTTATCGATGAGGCACACTTCCTCTTCGAATATGAGAATATAGCACAATTGGTAGCGATAATTTACAGAACTGCAAGAGCTTTACGAACTTCAATAATAACTATGACACAGTTGATTCAACACTATAATATGAATAATTATGCCCAAGAGGCTTGGCGATTGGCCGACAATAAGTTAATATTAAAACAAGAAAAAAAGGCAAAAGATGATTTGGTCAAACTGGCTCATTTATCAGAAGAAGAGATTGATTATATCCTAAAAAGCGAGAGAGGAAGAGGGATCTTACGAACCGGCATGATCACAACTCATATTCAAATTATGCTTACTGATGAAGAAAAAGTGCGCTGGAGGACTGAGTGAGATGAATCTCATAAAACTTCTTAAAGAAGTAGCTGATGAAAATAACCTCAAATTAAACATTCTAGATAATGGAGTTATAATTATAATAAAGGAAGATAAAGCAATACTACAAATAGCTGCGGTGAGAGATGTATATTATATAAGGTACATGGACAGAAATGGATCATATATTTTAAGGGAATTAGATATAGAGACAATAGAAAAGATATTAAACGGAGAGGTCGAGAAAACTAAAGCCCTCAAAATCCCTGATGTTTAATAAAAGTATCATTCTTTCGATTTCTTTCATTCTCTCTTCTTCAAATAATTTTTCTTTCAATTTTTGATCCGACAAGTATTTTAGTAATATCTTCTTTCTCGTCTCAACTTTTCCGTATAAAATTCCTTTTCTTTTCAATAAATCGTAGATCTTTAACGCCTCTTCCTTATCCCCGCTATATTTGTTATATATAAAATGTATAACAGAGTCTTCTCTCAGTATCTTCCAAACTGTCCCGTTCCAGATCGCTATTATTTCTGTTTTGACTGCTGCAGTGTATTGAAATGTAGCATAGAATATGTTAGGTATGTAATTCGCTGACGTGAAGCATAGAGTTTCATGTAAATATGGAATATGTTGTCCAGTAGTATTGAGATAGAAGTAAGTCGTCTCATTGTTAAGTGGATTAAAATAGTAGTATATGTTGCCAAACGGGACTTTATTGAACCCACCGTAATATAATGCATTGTAAATATCGACAAGATATATTTCATAATTTCCAGTGATATTCATAAATATTGTATTATTGTAAATCTGTGTGATTCTGCTTACGTTAAAGAACATTATCTGATAGTTGAAATATTGCAATTTAGGCCATGCAGATAAATTTAGAATACTAGCAGTTACTAAGCTCCAGTTCTCGTAGAAAGATTCAAGCTCTAGAAGATTAGTAAAAACAGAAGATGTAGTATTGAAAGTATACATGACAAATTGTGATGCGAGAACGAAATACTCAAACTTCCAATATTGAAAGTCTGTTTTATTAATTGTTTTCATGATATAATTATACAATGTGTGTGCTAACGTAGCGTTTTGCTCTAAATAGAACCACGAAATCACTGCAGACTTGCTATAAATAATTTTTTGAGAGATCCAGGGAGGAGGCTGTACTAAATCACTTTGGACATTAAAGGTAAGATAGTAGTTTATTGTGTTCCAGTCTTGTTGTGTGTTTAAGTTTAATAGTGGAATAATTTCTATCTTACCAGCGTACCAGGTCCTTTCAATAGTATAATTTGCTATCTGTATGTGATCGTAAGTAACTATCGTAGTACTATTCGCAATCGGATCTGAGCTCCACGTAGTATACGTAAAGTAAGCTGTAATATTTCTAGAATTGTAGATTTTATTATTAATAAGTGTCTGTGGATCTGAACCGTTGTAGACTATTACCTTTATTGGTAATGTCACGTTATACTCATACCAGTTGAAATTATAACTTGTAGTAGATAAATAAGGCCCTGTAGGGTAGTATATATAATAAATTTATGTTGTATTATTAACAGTACGTTGATAATGTTTATATCCTGCCCCAACAGCTATACTGTAACTTCCATAAACTTCTTTTGAAACTCCTGGAGGTACTGTAATCGTTCCATAGATGTAATTAGGCCCATATTCCCCTCCATACCAATAGAAAGTTGTCGCGAAACTCTGAGAATTTATCAGCTGATTATTTGCATACAGATAGGCTGTACCCCAAACTTTCATCGCGTAATACTCATAAACATAAGTAACGTTACCTTGCTTGTGCGTATATTTATTATATAAATATGTATATTCGTTATATTGAACGTTTAAGCTAGTTTTTACAGAAGTTTCATTAATTATTTTGTAAACTGGGGGGTTTACTGAAAGTAGATCTGACGGAGGATAGCTCCAGCCAGACTGAAATCCATTAGGTGCCTCGAGTGTTTTCCCATATTTTATAATTATTTCCCATTTTGAATAGTTTTCTATATCATTTTCATTTAATGGGAACGGCTGGAGTGAAGTATTCTTATAATTGGTAATATAGACATAGGCACTGCTAGCTATAGATAATAGAGCACCGTATGGCCCCGGAGCAATTTCACTTGCGTTTCTAGCCAATGCATCCAATAAGAGATTTAACATATTGTTGTCAGGCTTTGAGAAGTTGAATAAGATATATGCTTCTGGAGAAATATTGTAATAAGGTGCTGGTAGATTACTGTAGCTTCCCCTAACATATTGTAGATCTTGTAACGAAGGGCTTAGTGTTACTGTTTTATTATAAATGTACTTAGGACCTGGGACGCTGTAAGACCCAGAACTTCCTCCTCCACTTCCTATTTGTATTGAAGAATTCTGTTGAGGTACTTTTAGATTTGCAAAGCTCCCTACAAATGCTAAAATTATTATTATTGCTATGAAAAGAACTGAGAATCTTCTAATATCCATTCCGAATATATTATCTCCCATTTCCTTCCCTACCTTTAGGGGTTTTAAAAAACCCCAAAAGTGAGATGAGTTCCAAAAAAGTCCTGAAAAATTTCATAACTAAATGTATAATTTTTATTTTTTCTTTCATACTAAGAAAATATTATCTAATTTATGAAGAAGGTAGGGAATATAATATCTCCAGGGTGGAAAAATGATTTCGCCGGACTTAGCAATAAAAATTCTTCTATTAGTTCCTTCAGTAATATTCTTCTTCTTCTGTGTAGTATATTTAATGTTATTTGAGCTAAATGTACAACCTAGTTTATCAAGAACATATAGAAATATTTCAATTACTCTTCTAGGAGGTGGTGCTATATTAATAACTTTATATATGATTATATAACTGGAAGAATTGACAATATAATTTTAGTAATTTTAGCAAACGTATGTGATAATACAGTCGAAGAGATATCTAGAAAAACGGGAATAAAAGAAGAAGCTGTATATCATTTGTTAGAATTTCTAAGCATTGCGGGATTAGTGAAAAAACAGAATGATCGATATTTTACTGAAGAAATTGTGAGAGATATAGCACAGCTTCTTTTAGATTTAGATGATTTAGAATTTTCTAACTGGGGTGGGTAAATGAAGTTAAGAACGCATTACATATTTTCTTCTGGTCTTCTTTCTCTCATAACTGTTTTCTTTATTCCTTTTCTTTATGCTGTCTTTCTAGCCGGTCTAATTTCTTTCATTGGTAATTCTTTTATTGATTATTTTGGTCACGAGATTAAGGGAAAATACATTTCTAGGACTCCTAGGCGGGAGCGGACAAAAATAGGTTTGTCGAATCTGGCTTTTACTAATTGAAAAGTTGAATTAGAAAAAGCCCGTCGTTAATGTGCGGGCTTACCTTTGCTGAGACTGAGGTTGTTGAGGCTGTGCGCGTCTCTGCTTCTCTGCTTGAACCCTCTGTTTGAGGCTGTCTAGCTCTTTTTTGTCCACGGATATGTTGTCGAATTGTTGGCGTAGCTTGGGGGTAGCCCCTGCTTGAGAATCTCAAGGTCGCGTTCCGCGTCTGCTATGTCTTGGTCGACCGCAGCTAAGTTTTGAATCTTGGTGAGGTCGACGTTTTTCCACTTTAAGAGCTTGGGGTGCACCATGTTACGCCTCCACTACCTCGATACTAATGACTTGTAGATCCTCTAAAGCCATGGGGTTCTCCGGGCCGCCGAAGCCGATGTACGAGAGCATCTCCGGCTCTGCCACGACCTCTACCTGCCTCAAGGGCTAATCAGCCAGACCTCATAATATACCCACACCGCGCAAAGAGTCGCCATGACGGGTACATCCACTATGGCAACGTCCACGAGAACAAACCATCAAGCCCCTCAAATGACTACCTCCAGCGCCTCCTCACTACTCATAGTGGCGCTGGCAGGTCTCATCTTGGTTACCCTTATATGGCCAGTGAGCGAGCTAGATGCGGGAGGCGTGGTGCCGAAATGCATTAAAGACAAAACAAACACGCGTATTCAATGTCCACTAATTGCGAAGAAGAGAGGTTATTCAGGGCTGCTATGAACGGTGATCTTGATGAGGTAAAACTATTAGTAATAGACTGCGGCTTGGATCCTAACGCGAGAAACAATATTGGCAGTACGCCTCTGCACGATGCGGCCTGGAGTGGTCATCCCGAAGTTGTGAGGTTCTTGCTGGAGCGTGGAGTAGATCCAAATATACGAAATAATGATGGCTGGACGCCTCTGCACAGTGAGGCCTTTCGTTGTCGTATTGATGTGGCTAGGATTCTTCTCGACCACGGGGCTGATCCCACCATAAGGGATAATGAGGGAAGGACACCCCTCGACTACGGCAGTAATTGCGAAGAATTCATTGAGGAGTTGAGGCGTAGAAGCACTGGAACAACAGTGTACGAGCAACCCCACGATTACCCTTAAATCCAATATTCCTAAAGAGCCTCTTATATTTGGCACTTCGGGCTGCTACATTAAAAATTAAGTACGGGCCTTCAGACTGGAGGCTCCTTCCTTAAAGTCCACGCGGGGATGGCGTTGAAGACTTCTGCGTAGCCGTCGTATCCTCTTGTGTCGGTCCAGAACCCCCTGTACCTGTTAAGGGCCAGTAGTGCGTCTGGCCTGAGGTATCTCTGGCTACCCTTCGCGTAGACCTCTAACGACCTCCTCTTTAGTTCTATGTAGTCCGTGATGTCAACTACGTCTGTGAAGGACTGCATCGGAGGCCAGACCTCGTACTCGTACAGGTACTCTATCTTGTGCCCGTGAAGGAACATCGCGTTCCACGCGGCTAGTCTAGCTATTTTGTTGGCCGCCCTATGATCTGGGTGGTATTCACCTGGGTGTGGGGCGTAGATCACGTTCGCCCCGGTGCTCAGAATCAGGTCTATCACCTCGTCGACCGCCTGGGGGACGTATTCGGCGAGCATTGCGTCGGGGAAGTCCAGGAACACCAGCCTGTCGTTAGTGCATCCCAGAATGCCTAAGGCCTCTTTCGCCTCTGACTTGCGCCTTGAGGAGTATTGTTGCCTCTTGGAGCCTTGGAGGACCTCTCCTTCATATGCCGCGGCTCCGTCAGTGAGGTAAACGACAACGACTTGATGGCCTGACTTAACGAGGATAGCGATTGTTCCGCCCATGCCGATGACTTCATCTTCCATGTGCGGAGTGAGTACCAACCTGACCTCGTTGTTCATGTTGACCATCTTTAATAGCTCTAAGTTATGACAATTAAACTACGGTTACTTGTATTTCTTTTAGACAGTTGTTTACTTGAAACTTCGCCAACTCCAGCGCTGGTTGCGATATCTTGCGAGCTTTCCATAGTATTTACCTTCTTGGCCAACCTCTAGCAAAGTTCCTACGATTCCAAGCATAGTTCTCTTTTTGATTCGGATCCCTGTACACCTCTATCGTCTGTTGTATCTTGTGTTTTAGTATTTTCTTGCCGGGCTCGTTTTGGATTGTCAGAATGAGACCCTCAAGCTCACCTACATCCTTAGGAACCCAGACCTCCTCCAACTCATCCCTAAAGTTCGACACACCCATTTGATCCACCCACTGAATAATAATG
>Ga0080007_1074700_pt1 | contig 12719 bp, 7 predicted proteins | sample OctOCTMetagenome_FD_69210 | JGI IMG/M metagenome (GOLD analysis project Ga0080007, IMG submission 69210) | Hot spring and microbial mat streamer communities from Octopus Spring Streamers, Yellowstone National Park, USA - OCT_B (SPADES... | ecosystem: Environmental > Aquatic > Thermal springs >...
CTCGTAATGTGGTTGGGAGGTTCTTCAGAGCTAAACGCTGTGAAGGCTTCGGCTGCGATAGGGTTCGCATTGGCACCGTTATCCGTGGCGCTCACAACATACGTCCTAACCAAGAATGCTGTACTATCCGCCTTGGCCTGCGTTGTCTCGCTCTTCACACCGATGTTATATACCGTAGCCTTCTCCGGCGATTACACACTATTATACTCCGTGACACTTTCACAGACATTTCTCACGTTAATGCTCGCCGTCCTCTCATCCCACCGGAAAATACCGTTTGTCTCAGCTCTGCTGGTACTGCCCTTCGCTGTGTTGAGCGACCCCCTTTCGCCGCTACTTTTGCTGCCTGCAGCCTTCTCAATTGCTGCTCTTGCTCTGGTGAGATGTCTCCAACCTAGCCGGGTACTCTTTCTAGTCATCGCGTCACTCATGTTATCGCTGTTTCTCTATCCACTAAATATAAGGTCAAACCTACATCTTGGCGATCTAAGGCAGGATATCTGGTCTATCGATCTCTTTTGGCTTTTAGCACCGCTCGCACTCTCATCTGTAGCTGGAATCGTTACTCTTTATTACTTGAACAGAGTAGTTTTCCTTTCTGTTGTTCTTTGGCTTGGATCCCAATTAGCTACTGTCCTCTTATTTGCTAGGGAAGTGATTTTCCCGGCCTTAGCCCCCTTTTTGATGACAATCTCCTTTGCAGCCATTCTAAACCTCAAGCAATTGATGGATTTTAAGAAAGAGGACGACAAGGTCACCATAGTGATTCACGTAGAGAGAGTTTTAGTGGTAGTGGTGCTGTTGGTGGGACTCATTATGGCCTCGCTCCTCTTACCAGGTTCAGCACAAGTGCAGCGGCCAGAACTGGAAGTGGAGGATAATACTGTATTTCAGAGTGCTGCCGAAGTTATATTAAAGGAGAGCGTCTACGGTAAGGTTGGAGCGCCTAGCAGGATATCGGGCTGGTTGAATGTTCTTTATGGGATAGACAGCGTAATTCCACTATCTAGGCGGGAAATGGCGGAGCTGGATGCCGCAACCGAGACAGCATTTAGAATTATGACCAAGTATATTATGGCCGACGAGTGGCAACCTCTCAGCTCTAGTAGGTCTCCTATCATCTACTACTTCGACGGTAAACAGTTTGTGAAGATACTGCATCTGGACGATGGGACTAATAACATGACAGTAATAGAATCCGGGAAACAATGGCACGAAGACATGATGAGAATGAAGCTCATAAGCTATGAATGGTGTGAGAACGAGAAAGAGCTGTCACTAGTCATGAACTTCTGGAAGAAGGGGTTTAACGTCACGAAGAGTATAAGACTCAACAAAGATGAACCAGTAATCGAGATATTATATCTTATTAAACCGAACAAGGGGGTCATATTAAGCGATCTAAAACTTCCAGTTTACGTGGAAGAAAGAAATGAAGTGAGGGTCGAAGAAGTTTCAATAAATATTCTTCGCCTCATAATGAAAAATATCAGCCTTGATATAGAGTATCTTAACAGTACATTTAGTCCTATTTATGTTAAATCACCTGTACAAAACTATGTAGTTGGTCAATACATAGCAGAAGCTACAGAGATAAAGGCAGGCGTCAGGATAACAATATTGAACGCGAGGGATTCACAGAAAGAGTCAGCAAAGTACTCCATTTTTGAGACCATAGCCAGGCATAACATAAAATACCTGCTTATTCCTACGCCGCCCCCTGGATTGAACTTTCTAGAAGGCTCACTTGAAGAGATAAACATAGTACCCGTAATATGGATCAAAGACTCCTTCACAAGGGTACTTTTACTACACGAAGGGATAAAATACTGGGAGTCGCCGGCATTCTCAACAGTTGTAAATGAAGATCACTCAAATCAAAGACTCAGGCTTGTGAAGTATCGGACTGCAGGTCTTCTAATAGACAAAGAGGTAAAAGTAAACAACTCGACGCTTGATCTAACTTACTCCATATCACCTGCCAAAAACAAGACAGAACTTCTGACCTTCACGTTATCGTTTTGGATAGACTTTGACAGGCTTATTCGATCAGTGAAGATAGATGAGAAGCTAGGTAGGGTAGAACTTGAGATGGATGTTGGAAAAATTCTCATTGAAGTGTTAAAGGGTAAGGTCATAGGAATAGATGTAGGCGAAGATCCTGAATTTAAACAAAAGCGGGTTCAAATGCAATTTAGCTTATCCCCCAACGGAGACAGTGTGAAAGTTTCAGCACGATTTGATGCAAGACTTAACATCGAGTATAAACTTACCACGAGACCGGAGATGAATGGAGAGGATTTGCTGATTATTGGTGTGCACAGCGGCCTCTTCAAAATGATCTACTCTAATGAGAATTTCACACTCTATCAAATATTGAAAACCTCATTACCAATTCTTGAAAAGATTATTACTAATTGAGAGATTTTATTGTAGTTTACATAGTAGGCCATTTAAACACCAGGTGATGAAATTGGGAGTTGCAATATAGTTTATTATGTAGTAACACCAACGTTCAGTTGAGCTTTTGGATTATCAATCGCTTTGCTGAGCAAAGAAGACCAAAACCCCTGTTTTAGCGTTAAATGAGGGTGCTTAAGTCAACATCAATGAATGTAATCCCTGAAATACAGATTGGGATTTGCGCCTACAACGAGGAACACAATATCGGGACGCTTTTAGATAATCTACTTACCAAACAGAAGCTACCTCTGCTGACTGAGATCATAGTCGTATGTTCTGGTTGCACCGATTCCACTCCAGACATAGTTCAGAGGTTTGCCGAAAAATATGGAAACATCAAACTTATCATTCAAGAGAAAAGAGAGGGCAAAGCTAGTGCCTTACGTCTTCTATTTCAAAATCTACATGAGAAGGCAACTGCGTGGGTCCTTGTAAATGCTGATACAGTACCTGCAAAGGGTGCCATCTCATGTCTTCTCCAAACATTTTTAACAGGAAACACCATGAAGCTAGGCGCGGTTGCCAGCCGACCGATACCACATTATGAGGGAAAGCATATAGTAGATGGTCTCACACAGCTTGTTTGGAGTCTTCATCATAGCATCTCTTTAACATTCCCCAAACTTTCTGGCGAGTTGTGTGTCATACGGCCGGGGTTACTACGTGATATCCCATCAAACCTAGCTACTGATGAACCTTTTTTGGAAATGATGATTCTTAAAAAAGGGTATAGGATTTTGTATCAGCCGCAGGCCATCGTTTATATAAGGGTTCCAGCTACATTTCGAGAATACCTAAAGCATAGAAGAAGAATATGGGTAGGTCACTTACAAATAAGTCATACATGGGGTTATAAAGTCTCTACTATGAATTTCAGGTATATCATATTTGCATTAGGACGCGAACTCATCATAAGCCCTAAGAAAATTCCAGCTGCCCTAATGGGGATCATATGTGAGGTGATAGCTTATCTTCTCGCATATCGTGATTTTAGAGCAAATAAAATACATTACGTCTGGGAAATTTTGAAGAGCACTAAAGGGCCGTGGAGGAGTCAGAAAGTCAATGATTTACCATGATTTACCCTGCGTTCACTCTAATGAAGGACTTAGCCCTAGATAAGGTTGCTGTAGATGCTATCACTGTTAAGGATGGATACTGGAGAGTTAAAAGGGCGGAAGATCCATGTTAGCCGGTACCTGATGAATTCCTTACCCCCTAAACTTGGTAGCTGGTCTAAGGGCGAGCATGATAGCAGATCACGAAAGGAGTAATAGTCAGATGCGGCAGGGATACTTATTATTGCTTAAAGCCCTTATACCCCTTAATAAGTTTAGGGTAGTGAGGAAAATGAAACAACACTACTTTTCATTGACAGTTTCACGAAAACTCCATAAGCAGAAGGAAGAAGGGATAGACTTAAATATTCTGAAAAAACATGTTCGGTGATTAAACCCATGCGAGGTGTGTTACATGACAGACAGGATTAAGAAATCCAAAAATAACGTATACTTAGCTCCGATCTACAGTGCCGAGGTTGCGCGAAAAATTTACAGAATTGTGAAAAGTACAGCTTTTATGGGTATTGGAAATAGTTATAGGCAAATTTCTCAATATAGGTTACTAAAGAAATGGGAACAAGAATATTCTATAAGGAGTGCGTTAGAAGCACCTTATGATCATGCTACGCTTGGTGTCGATGGCCTAATCTTTTCTTTTAAAGCAGAGAAAGCAATAGATTTAATAAATGTTCCAAGTAATACCTATGATTTAGTGTGGAACTTCGGTTTCGTTCAAAGAAAACCTATATTAATATATGAAATGAAGCGCGTATCAAAGCGCTATATTGCAGCTTTCGTACCTAATATATTTAATCCTGGAGTAATATTTCATAAACTTTATCATAAATTATATAAGACCCCTTGTTACCATCCTGAACGGGGACATCCAACGCTTATGACACTAAAAGGGTTACAAGAATTGTTCAAAGAGGCTGGCATTAGAATTGTCGAGAAAGGTTACGTAGATATTCCCATCTGGCCAGACACTGTAGTTACTTTAAGGGAACTATTAGGGGCGAAGAAACGAGGAATTATATATATAAAACCGTCAATGAAAATGTTGTATACTTTGGTTAATCTAGAAAAAATTTTATATCCAAAAATTATTTTCGCCCATCATTGTTATGTGCTAGGTGAAAAGATTTGAAAACTAATGAGCGTCTAATTTTTATTACAGGAAGTACAGGATTTATAGGTTCTCATATAGTAGAGGAATTAATATTAAGAGGCTATAGGATAAGATGTCTGATCCGCAGTAAGGGAAGTCTCCAAAGACTACTAAGCTCCATACGCGCGATTACTTCTGACGATAAATGTAAATGTATAGAGTTCGTTTATGGCGATATCACTAAAGAAATTCCCAAATATTACTTCCGCGATGTGGATATCGTGCTTCACTTGGCAGCTAAAATTGAAACTGGCTATTACCAGAACTACAATGAATTATTTTATAATAATGTAATCGGAACAAAGAACGTTGCAGAGGCATCCTTAGCAAGCGAATCCATCGAAAACTTTATCTATTTCAGTAGTATAGCAGCGATCGGGATCAGAAATATAGATACTCTATTTACTGAAGACATAGAATGTCGACCAGACACTCCTTATGGCAAAGCCAAATACGAGGCTGAACTAATGCTTAAAAAATTTTGGAACGAAAATGGATTACCACTTACCATTTTAAGGTTACCCACAGTCTATGGACCAGGTGAACACTATAATTTTAGAAAATTGGTTAAGGTTATTAAAGACAGGAGATTCGCTTTTATAGGACATGGTGAAAACTTAACCAACGTTCTGTATGTGAAGAACCTTTCCCATGAGATAAACAAGTTATTCAAAGTAAAAGGAAGAGGCGAAATATATCATTTAGCGGACGCTGAGCCTATTTCATGGAAAAAATTGGTTGAATACATTTCAAGAGCTTTAGGTATATCTCCACCTAATTTACATGTCCCAATATCATTAGCAAGGGGTTCTGCTATAATGTTTGAAATATTTGCTAGAGTTTTGCACATAGAACCTCCTTTACACAGAAATCGTGTAAAAACATTAACAAGCAACTTTGCCTTCAGCATAGAAAAAGCAGCAAAACAAATAGGTTATTCGCCCCCCTATCCAACAAAAATTGGAATAGAAAAGACTATTCAAAGCCTAATAGATGAAATTTAATCTAAAACTCATATGGTTCTATGGTCCATGATGTAGGTGGGCATTTGAGAGGCTTCTTCGAAGGGAGTATGAGAAGAACACGAGTTGGTGCATTATCTTAGGTATTCTAAGGTGGACCGTTTGTTTGATCATTTCTCTTCCAACCTATTGGCAAATGTACTCCAGCAAGAATCTGTTGAGGCACGCTATCACAAATCTAAATATCGGAATTACAATTCCTCCGGTCTAGGAATTGAACATCCGAAATGCTAAGCGGATCGTAATTGATAGTGTGATCCTGCTCATCATAGGCATCATAATAAGCCGAGGGTGGCTAAACGACGGATATCCTATAGGCACAGACGCTATGGCTGGTCCTCCCGTATCTTGGTATCTGGAGAAGGAACTCTCTGCCTTACACTTCTTCCCTTATCATAACCCCTACTGGTACCTAGGAGCTAGCCTCGCCACCCATCCTCTACCTATTTACTATCTTTACATTCTAGCGAGCAAGATATCAAACTATGCAATGGCAGTAAAGATAGTTCATCTTACTTTCTTTCTGCTTTCTAGCTTAACTATGTACGCTCTGACTTTACGAAAAACAAATTGCAACCTCGCCGCTTTTGTCTCGGCCTTGCTATATACTTACAATCCGTTCGTGTTAGTTGAATTTGTTTTCGAAGGTCACGGTGCGTTATTGATGGGATATTTTCTGACTCCTCTAGTCTTCTTGTCCTTTGACTACCTATTATCTACTGGACATATGGCGAATGTTGGGATTTCCGCCCTCTTACTAGCTGCGACAATTCTGACGCATCCTCAAGTTGTTCTACTGATCGGACCTCTCCTTGTCACGTACGCCTTATACAGGCTAATCGCGTCGCTATCCATCAATGTCTCTCGCTCAAAGACAATGCTCTTCATAACTATCCCAAGGCATGCAATTGATCTCATGCTCAAGAGGGCAAAGTTGCTTCTTTTGAGTTTTCTCTTGGCTCTAGGACTTTCAGCTTTTTGGTGGTTACCATTCTTATTTCTTCGAAAAGAAACCTTAATGACAACATTCTCACTCGAAGACATATCGTACCTAGCCACTCCAGTAGGCATTTTGACTTTAAGGCCGCCCAGCACGAACTATCCTTCTATAGAATTTAATAATAGTAATCCGCTATATATACAGGTGTTTCAACTTTCCCTAATAGTCCCTGTTCTCTTGGGAATAGTTTTTGGAAGGAAGAAAGGCGATTCCGTCTTTTTCGCTTCGTCTGCACTTATTTATTCCCTCATTGCGCTAGGTACACAACTTCCCTTATATGGGTTTCTATTTATGCATGTACCATTCTTTAACTCTATAAGAACGGCGGCACGCTTTATGTTCACAATTAGTTTCTTATTTGCTGTACTGGCGGGACTTGGTATAGCAGGGCTTAAACGACATCTAGGGAAAAGCAGGCTCATTCTAGTTCTTATCTTTTCATTTCTTATTGTTAATAATATTTGGGTTGATTCGCAGAACGGGTTCCGGACATTCGAACTCCCTCCAGAATGGGACTATGTCATTAAATGGCTCAATGCACAGCCGGACGGTACTTACAGAATCGCGATGCCCCCCCATAATGCTTGGATCTACAGCCCAGAGTTCGGAATCGTCTTGAATCCAATGTTCTGGACACAGCTTCACGGAAAGGAGTCTGTTGGAGGGAACATTCCCTCAGATGCTCCGATACATATAGGAATCATCCTTGAGCAACTATTCTGGTATCCACAGTCGTTACCCATAGACTCTAAGAGATGGTTAGACTACTTCAATGTTAAATACATCGTAGTAGACCGATTTGACAAGGCATCAACCTTGAGTCTCAGGTTGCCTTCAGACTATTTAGAGCCATCATCTTGGACTTGGGCAGAAGGTACAACTACCGCGAACCTATCGTCTGTATCTAGAACTTCCGATGGCAGGTCAAATCTTCTCCGAATTCATTACAACTTTAGCAATCCATATCGAGATTGGCTTATAATAGCGACCAGCATCGGACAGCAATCACTAAGTAATAAATCTGTCCTCTTGCTAAGATTCTTTCTGGAAGACGATCAGCCTGACCTCTACATGTCGGTTGACATAATAGATTCTCGCGGGGCAAGATTCGGAGTTGACCTGTATCCTAACATGACGGCAGGGTGGCACGAACTACGTGTCCCGCTGAATGAGCTAATGCTCCGATACTCCAAGGTCAATGCAAGTTTGGACCTACGTTTAGCGCGATGGCTATGGCTCGGTATTGCGGAAAAGGCAAACTTCAACATTCCTCACATATTTGACATTTATTTTGATACGATCGCCATTACAGAGGCTACAGACACTTATGGTCTGAAAAGGCGCTGGAGAGGTGAGAATCTCGAAATCTATGAGAACGAGAATCCTTATCCACGGATATTCAAGCTTCTATTTGAGACAAAATCAAATATTAATACCTCGAATCCTCAAGCCTGGGTTTGGGCTGAGGGAACAGCTCCACGAATACTCATCCAAAAGAACTTGACGATTAATGACTACCCGGGCACCTATCTAGAGAGTAGTTACAACTTCGTCCAACCATATAGGGAGTGGCTCAACCTTGCTATAAACATTCAAAATATAAGGTTAAGGGGCGACGAATTTCTGAACTTCACCTACTACCTCCCTAACGATGTATCTGGCATCATGTTCGGATTTGATGTGTTGGACGAGCAAGGAGGACGATACGGAATCAACATTATACCTGAGACCCGCCGAGGAGTGCACCAAGTGTTGATTCCCCTCTCCCTCTTCCTTCACCGATACTCAAGAATTGATACACCAGTCTCCCCTGAGTGGGAGAGGATTAGATGGTTTTGGTTTGGTGTTGCTGAAGCATCAGAATTTTATGTAGAACGTAGATTTTCGGTCTACATCTTGAACGTCACCTTCATGAGTGTGCAAGTAGAGGAAGTGGAGTTCAGAAGAACGGGACCAGCCGCCTATGAGGTGGAGTTTCGTTCAGAAAAGCCCGCATATCTAGTGCTTTCCACTGCTTACAGTAATCGCTGGAAAGCAGTGACCTCTACAGGAGAACATATATCTTCTAAGTGCATTCTCGGTGCTTTAAATGGTTTCTATCTTCCGCCTGGAGAGTATGGGATAAAGATTTACCTCGAGGATCCCCCGGCTGCGAACGCTGGTCGTGTCATCTCAACTTTCAGCTTGTTAGGGGCAGTATTCACTTTACTACCAAAAGGTATTAGAACAAGATCAATAGCGGTCATTAAAAGTGCGTTTAGAAGACGTGATTAAGCTGTTAAATATACAAATTAAGACTTATTGATAATTAAGTGTGAATAGCAACAAGAAACCGCTCCTGAGGTGCCTGATCAATTAGCCTGCTGTCTACACCCTTTTGCCTGCTCTTTAGTGCTTTGAAGAACTCGGAATCTGACTCAACCAGCAAATGTTTCTTCTACATATAAAAACCATGATTTGACTTCAGATTGACGGATCGGCGGCTCCACTTTTACCCACATCTTGTCCGATCACTAGCCCCAATCATTGGCAGCTGCCTGATACTCAAATTATTGATTTGTTCTCAATCCATTTTTTGTAGTTGGGTTTTTATGCCTTTATACTATTGTTTTGATTTTCTCTATTGCTGGTAGTCTGTTTGTTTTCTCTGTAGTTGGAATAGGTTTAGGTATGTTTTTAGGTTGTCCTTGGATAAGCCTCTATGGACTGATAACCATTGTCTTAGTATGTCTTAGTATTGATGCCCTGTTCTCGCAGCTATTTATATGGACATCTCCCCTAGCATACAGTCTCATGGCTGTATCTCATGTTTTGTAGTATGCTGTATGACGGGAAGCTGTTAGTGTATATCCTTGATCCTGCCTCTATATGCCTTGACGCTATCCTAGCTCCTGTCTCTCCACTAACATACCTAAAGAAAGTATGTAGACCCCATGAAGGTCAGACAGCATCCCTAACCGTCATAAAGACCATAAAATTAAACCCTACAACCACCAACACAAAATGATTTAAGAGCGAAAAGCTAAAATTGACGGTTTGGGCGTCCTTAGCGAGGTGGCGCATCCATTGAATAGCGTCTGGAAGCTAATAAGCCAAGTTCCCCTGTTCATGCTGTTCAGAGCCGTTGACTGGCCGAAGATGCTACCAATTAACTATACTCTAAGTTTACTCTACACGTGTAATTCTAGGTGCCTCACCTGCAACATCTGGACAAAACATGTTAACAACTTTTCTGTTGATGAATACGACGCGACCTTCAAGTCGGTCGGCGAGACTCCTTTCTGGTTCACTTTAAGTGGAGGCGAACCCTTCCTTAGGCAGGATATTGTGGACATTTGCAAAGTAATCTACAGGAACTGTAAGCCAGGGATTATCAATATACCCACAAATGCTAGCTTGTATGACGTTATCCCGAGCGCCGTAGAAGAAATCTGCAAGTACTGTACAGAAACCCAAGTAGTCATTAATATTTCGATAGATGCCGTCGGCACCCGACATGATTGGATCAGGGGATTTCCAGGCAACTTCGAGAAAGCCATGAAAACCTACAAACATCTTAAAGAGATGAGTTTACCAAACCTCACCATCGGGATCCACAGCGTTATATCGCGATTTAACTTAGAAGACCTGGAAGACCTAGTTAACTTCGTTGAGAGTGCTAAGCCTGACTCATTCATAACTGAAATTGCTGAAGAAAGAATCGAACTTGACACGGTTGGCAGTCCTATTACTCCTAATCTTATGGATTACGAGGCAGCTATAGACTACGTCATGAGCAGAATACAGAATATGAGCTTTAAAAAGATCGGAATATTCACGCGATTTTTCAGAGGTCATTACTACGAACTTGTCAAGCAAATCCTGCGAAAGAGAGAGCAAGTTATACCATGCTATGCTGGTTGGGCTTCCTGTCAGATATCACCTGATGGCGACGTATGGCCTTGCTGCATAAGAGGGCAATCAATTGGTAACCTGAGGAAACACAACTACAACTTTCCAAGTATATGGTTTAGTGCTCACGCACGCGAGATAAGAAATAGCATCCGCAAAAAGGAATGCTATTGCACCCTTGCAAATGCTCATTATACGAATATTCTTATGAACCCGTTAATATTGCTAAAAAAGGTACCTAGGCATAATCAAGGTTATTATCAAGTAACCTCGCGTCCACCTTTTATGCGAGAAGCTAAATTTAAGCAAATTCAAGAAAGCATTATGAGGATCAATAACAGTCGTCAAGAGATGGTAAGAGGAATTCGCTTTAAGGCAGATACAACGTTCGAAGCTGATGCTCGCTTTAAATGTCTCTGTGGCACGAGAATATCGGTTCAACGAGGCCAGCCATTGCCGACTTGCATACAATGCGGAAGAGCAGATTGGTGGCGACTAGAAGCGGTCCTAGAGTGAATTTGATATATGAGGTTTAGGGTCACTTTTCAATTTGTGGGTACCGCAAGCGGCTTTCCGTTTTACGAAATAGTCTATGCTGACTCGGAAACTTCAGCGAAGCAGATCGCCGAAAAAGTGGCAAAAAAGTTCGGTTATCGTATTCTGAAGATTGAGTACTTCGAATAAGTCCTGGAGTTTAAGACTCTATTAGTGACGCTCTAGTGCGTTGCGGAAAACTGGTATCATTCGAAGTTGCTTGACGGCATTCTGGCAGGTGTTGGATGGTACAAATAGTGATGGTTCATCCCTAATTCAACGAGAAATACAAGCGTGTTAATCCCGCAGCATCATTCACAGTTATCGTCGGGTATGTGTGAGGGACACATTATTGTGGGATGATAAGGTTCTTACAGATCATAGGCTTTCGGAAATTTATGTGAGGATAATAGTAGCAGTGCTGTCTGTTAGAAGATAAAGTACAGTTCGACTGTAATACATACATCACCGGACTTTTTGCTCAGACTAAGCAGAAGCTATCGAGCTGTCTAAACCTCTTCAGGCAAGTGGCACCTTAGTAGTAGATGGAGTGGTGGCAAGCTCTGGGGAAACCTAAAACGAACGGTAGACCTCTTTACAGAGGATGTTGCTATCAAAATAACTGGTAGAACTATCAAAGTAATTCGAGGAGAGATGAAATAAAGTCCCTCAAAACGTAAGACTACTGCATAGGATACTTAAACACATACACGTGATGTGAGGGGGTAGTTGAAGGATTAACATTTGCCTTAGCAAGAGACGGCTGAACAGAGTCCTTAGAACGATGACAGGAATGTGGACCATCAATTGTCAATTCTATCGTTGCACTTCTAATATGGTAAGGTCAGCAGGTTTTAGGGGTTTACAACCTAAAGCTACAGAGCTTTCATCCTTACTATAACTGCCTTACGGAGTCCCTCTTAAGTATAATGACCCTCTGGTTCACATGGACTGGTTCCCAAGAATCATCGCTGAGGAGGTGCTGAAAAGCTTCACAGAGCTTGGGCGCGAGCTTTCGACTTATAACTCGCGGATTATAATGTACTGAATGTTGTGCTACTTAATTAACTCAAAAACGCAAAGCCTCTCTGTCCGTGCAAAAGAGGGATAGCTTGGGTTTAGAAGTTCAGGATTACCCTGGCCTCAATAGCGTATTTCTCCTTTCCTTCAAAAGACGAGTACATCTGGGACTTACCGTGCAGGTTTGCCCCTCGTTACTCTGCACGAGAACCATGCCCCGACTTCGTCTTGATTACGACTACTTGGTTCCGCTTCTTTACCTGTTTTACAAGCTCTAACTACATAGCACGACCACAAGTTCGTAAACGGGAACACCTGATGTCTATTCTACTCGCGAACTAACCTCTAGCTCGTTATCAGAACGGAACCTGCTCTCTAGCGGTAAAATTTGGGGTGATATAAGTGATGACGATGGTAGAGTTATTGTGGCCTTCAAGCTGTGCCCTTACTTCGAAAGACCGAAGAATTCGAGCGGTGCTTCCTATTCTTGAGTCTTCAGCCTCATTAAAGTATTGTTCTTGTGTTTGGGTACTGACAAGTTTTACTTAAGCCTTTTATGA
>Ga0080007_1055419_pt1 | contig 12700 bp, 17 predicted proteins | sample OctOCTMetagenome_FD_69210 | JGI IMG/M metagenome (GOLD analysis project Ga0080007, IMG submission 69210) | Hot spring and microbial mat streamer communities from Octopus Spring Streamers, Yellowstone National Park, USA - OCT_B (SPADES... | ecosystem: Environmental > Aquatic > Thermal springs >...
GTTGGAAAAGCCGCGTCCTCCCAAGAGACGCATCCACACCCCGACGATCCACGCCAGCTTCATGCGTCGGCGCCGCCGGCCCTCAGAACCTCCTCCAGCGTAACGACTTCTCTCTTGCTTTCAATGAGCCATATCTTGAGTTCCTTTGCCTTTTGGATGGCTGAGGGCTCTGCCACCAGTGTGTAGAACACTGGCACGAGCTTGCCGGAGATCTTCTCCTGTTGCCTCCTCTGGAGCTCGTGAGCCCTCTCCAGCGTTTTCTCCACGTCTCTCCCCCCAGCTCTCACCTTGGCCTCGCCGACTGCGGTGAGCACGCCGGCGTTGCAGTAGATATCAAACTCGTAATCTGAATCTAGACGCAACCGCTCCGCCGTGCATTTGTAGCCCCTCTGCTCCAGCAGATACTGAACCATCTCGCGGCCGCTGTCCTCCACACTGATGGTTATAGACTCGATCTGCTCCTTAGTAGCCATCTTATCCTCCAGCCGTTTTATGACCGCGTCGAAGTATTCCTTGGTAACAAACCTCTCAAGGTCTTGTTTCGTGGCAAATTGTTTTAAGTCTTCCTTCGTGGCGAACTGCTTCAGATCCTCCTTGGTCGCCAACTGCTTAAGGTCTTCTTTAGTGGCAAATTGTTTTAAGTCCTCCTTGGTGGCGAACTTCTCCTCAGCCCACTTCTTCAACTGTTCCACTGTAGTCTCTAGGTCTTGCTTGGTGGCGTACTGCTTGAGATCTTCCTTGGTTGCGAACTTTTCTTCAGTCCATTTCTTCAGCTCCTCTACGGCGGCTTTGATGTCGTCTTTTGTCGCTACGTTTAGCGGCACGGCGATGGATCCAGCAACTACCTGCGCCAGCTTTAGCTTAGCCTCTGGGTGTCTAGTGAGCAACTCCAGCAACGCCTCAGCCGCGCCTCCGTCAGACCTCAAAGCATCCAGCATAAGGTCTCTGACAAAAGACGGCTCCCTCTCCACCAGCTCCCTCAAAGCTCGCTTAAGAATTTCAACATCCACGGTGTAATGTTCACCCTTTTTAAAAAGCTTAAGGGAGTTGGGTTTTTATGGAGGCGTTGAAAAGAGGCTCGAACTCCCTCTCCGGCAACGCCACTACAAGTCGCGAATATAAATATACTCAGTGTTGGAGGTGGTGACCCCGCTCCTCCTCGCCCTTGCGGCCGCCCTGGCCCACGCTGCCTCGGTAACCGCGACGTGGCAACTCTCCGTAGCCGGCGTAAACATAACGGTGACGTACGCCGCGGAGGCCGAGACCTACACCGACAAGACGTACGTCCTCCTGCCCGGCGAGGAGGCGGAGCTCCGATGCCGCGTCGGCCGCGGAAACCTCACCATCCAGCTGGCCGCAGGCGGCAGAACCTGGCGGCACACGATCCCCCTCAACCCCGGCGAGGTCTACAGAACGGAGCTGGAGGCCGCGCCGGGGGTTAAGCTGAGGATCTACGCCGCGGTCAAAATAACGGCTGAGGTGAGGGCAGACGGCGCCGAGCCCGCCCACCTCAAAACCGACGTGCCGTGCGCCGTGCGGCTCAAGATCCGCGGCCCAGCCCGGTTCAACGTCACCTTCTACGCCGCCCCCACCATTGGCGTCGAGGCGGCGGGTCCCGGCGTGGCGATTACCCTCATCGAGCGGAAAATAGCCGAGGCCCCCATGACACCCAGCCTCACAGCCGAAGTCCATACCGCAACCCCCCTCTTCCTCGCCGCCGCAACGGCGGCCTCCCTCGCCGCCGTCGCCGCGTTGACGCGGCGGCGCCGCGCGCAGAGGCGATGTACTACAGGTACATCAACTTTTTAACACGGCCCACAGCGACGTATATGAAACGTGAAATAGCCATAGCGGTAGCGGCGTCTCTGGCGCTTCTCCTCTTGCTCAACATCTCGCCCCCACCTCCACAAAACACCGCCCCACCCCCGCCCGCGCCCCCACAGAACGCCACCCCCGCCCCGCAGAGCCCTGCCCTACCTGTGGTCAAGCTTTCGGAGCTGGAGCGCCTGTCCCCGACGTACCTCTACGCGGTTCGTGCGGTTCCGGCGACGCCTACTGCGGCCGTCCCCCTCTCCGCGTCGATGCAGGAGGCGAGAGCCGCCGCCGCGGCGGCGAATCTGCAGGTGGCCGGCGTCGACGAGGAGGACTACGTGAAGTTCGACGGCGAGAACCTCTACGTGGCGGCCGCCGGCCGGGTATACGTGGTTGGGCCCGACCTCGCCGTCAAGGCCTCCGCCCCCTGCCCCGCGTATGACTGCGTCGTGTTCGTCTGGGGCGGCCGCCTCCTGACATATGGCATGGGGGAGTTCGGCTTTGTAAAAGCGTATCTCTACCGCCTCCCAGACACGGCCAAAGCCGCCGAGTTCAACTTCTCAGGCGTCCCCATCGCCGCCAGGATGGCCGGAGGCTACGTCTACATCGTAGCCGCGGCCATGCCCCCCGACGTGGTTATAAACGGCGCGAGGGTCGACGAGGCGCCTCTCCTCTCCCTCGACTCGCCGCCGGCCGTCTTAATAGTCGCCGCGGTGGACATGGAGAAAGGCCGGCTCAACGCCTCGGCCTTCATCTCGGGCCACGCCTTCCGCATCTACATGAAAGACGGCAGGCTCTACATCGCGGCAACCCAGGGCACCCCCCAGTTGCTGTACAAAGCCGCCGTCAAGGCCTGGGACAGGCTACCGCCGGACGCCAAGGCTAAGCTCGACCCTGCCAACCCCCTCACCCTCTACAAGTCGCTCCAAGAGCTCCTCAAGGAGAGAGGCTACGCCGACGATGTAATTGAGGCGCTGAACAGCGCCAAGGTCACCACCGCCACAAACATATACATCTTCGACCTCGACGGCCTCAACATAAGGCTGAAAGCCGTAGCCGAGGTCCCCGGCAGACTCCTCGACCAATTCGCCATAGAGGAGCTAGACGGACACCTCGTCGTCGCCACCACCGCCGCCCCAGTCAAGTTCCAAACCACCCGCTACGTCATACGGCCGATGCCCCGAGGAGAGGCCATAGTGATCTCGCAAGACGGCCAGCCGGTCACGACGATACGGCCCCCGCCGCCCCCCGCGCCGCCTCCGGCCATCTACGCGACGGAGGGCGAGCCCAGCAACTCAGTCTACGTCCTCACCCCCGACGGGCGGATCGCCGGCGCGCTGGAGGGCCTAGCCCCCGGCGAGAGGATATACGCCGCCAGGCTGATCGAGAAGACCCTCTACCTAGTCACATTCAGACAGGTGGACCCACTCTTCGCCATAGACCTCAGCAACCCCGCCGCCCCCAGGGTCCTCGGCCTCCTCAAAATCCCCGGCTTCTCTGAATACCTACACCCCGTAGACGCAGACAGACTGCTGGGAGTCGGCGCCTACGAGAGAGGCCTAAAAATAGCCCTCTTCGACATCTCCAACCCCACCCAGCCCAGAGAGGTCTCCAACATAACGGCCACAGGCCTACACTCGCCGGTGTTCTACGACCACCACGCCTTCGCCTACAGCCCCGAGCTGAGGCTCGCCATGGTGCCCGCCGCAAGCTGGTACGGCGCCGGCTACGTCCTCGCCGTGGAGGTAGGCGACAAGCTCGCCCTGAGGGCTGTCATAAACGCAGCCGCCGACAGAGCCTTCTTCGGGCGGGACACCATATACCTTGTGGGCAGGTCCGGCGGCCTCGCCGGCGGCGTCCAGATCTGGAAATACACCACAGATCTGAGGCTTGTGGCGGAGGCGCGGCTCCGCTGACCCCACGGCGCCAATACATATAAGCTGGGGAGAGGTGACGTACGTGAGGCCCCTCGCCTTGGCCCTGCTGGCCGTTGCGGCGCTGGCCTACGCGGAGGCGGCCGTGGCGGTGTACCTAGACGGCGCCATAGACGGCACCGCCGTCTCGCTGGTCCAGAAGGCCCTCGCAGATGCAGAGACCAGAGGCGCCCCCCTCGTGGTGGTGTTGAACACATACGGCGGCTACCTCGCCCCCATGGACAAAATGGTGGAGATGCTCATCAACGCCAAAACTCCAGTCTACGCCTACGTGCCCCCCGGCGCCAAGGCGGTCTCGGCAGGGGCCTTCGTAGCCATGGCCGCCCGCAAGATATACATGGCCCCCACCGCCCAGATAGGCGCCGCCGAGCCCCGGCCCCCAGACCCCAAAGTCGTTAACTACGCCGCCGCCCGCATGAGGAGCCTGGCTCAGGCCAAGTGGAACGACAGCCGGGTCGACGTCGCCGTGTCCTTCGTCACGCAAAACAGAGTCCTCACCGGCAGAGAAGCCATAGAGCTTGGAATCGCCGAGCCCCCGCCCCAGTGGACTTTCCTAGCCGAGCACCGGCGCGACCCCCTCGCCCAGCTCATAAACGCCCTCTCCGACCCCATAATACTCATCGCCCTCACGGCCCTAGGCGCCGTCCTCATAGCCTATGAGGTCCTCGCCGCCGGGTTCCAAGGCGCCGGCGTCCTCGGCGGCGTGTTGATAGCCCTCGCCCTCTACCTCCTCGGCCAGCTAGGCGCCGAGTGGCTCTGGGCCGCCCTCGCCCTCGGAGGAGCCGCCCTCATCGCCGCAGAGATGCTCACAGGCCACGGCGCCCTCGCCCTCACCGGCACCGCCCTGCTAGCCGCGGCGCTCTACATGGCCGCCGCAGGCCAGCCCTACCACCAGACACAAGCCGCCGCATACGCCGCCGCCGGGATACTAGCCACAGCCGCAGTAGCCCTCGCCTACCTCGGATACAAAGTCAGACAAGCACTACGACGCCGCCCCCAGGACTACACCACCCAGCTAATAGGCGCAGTAGGCGTCGCCAAAACCCCCACTGCCCCCGGCAAACCCGGCGTAGTCTACGCCGCCGGCGAAGAGTGGACCGCCGAAGCCGACGAAGAAATACCCCAAGGCGCCAAAGTAACCATCACCGCCATAGAAGGCCTCACCCTAAAAGTCAAAAAACATCAACAGCCCAGCTAACACCACAACCAAAACGCCCCCACCACCAAGATCCAACAACCCAATCCCCCAGACGCCCCCACCGGCGGCGCTCACCAGCGCACCCCCGGCGCCTCCAAAGCCACTCGCAACAACACCACACTTCCGGCTCCTCGACGCGTCGGAGCCGAAAACGACGCCCAGCCGCGGGCATATACCACCACCCTAACCTCAACGCCGCGGACGGAGGCGCCTCAAAACCATGCGGACCCGCCGGCATAGAAACGAAGCCGCAACGACCCCCACGCCAGACTGCGAATCTCAGCCACGTCAACCACAAGTTGGCGCCGAGGCAGTGCAATGACGCCATTCAGCAGAGCTCAACGCAACAACGCCGATCCCGCCGCAGCCGCCAAAGCCCCGCCGCGGCACAATTAGACTACGGCATTCACTACCCACCACCCCAAACTCCCCACAACAACGCTCGAACCCGGCGTTCGGCACTGCGAAGAATGGCGCTCTTTTTCGCCTTTTTTCTCGTTTTCGTTTCTTCGGAGCGCCGAAGAATGGCGCGTCGATTTTACCCAACGCCGAATGAAATGAATGTAAAGCGTAGTCTCAAACCGACCGCCGAGAAGACAAAAAACCAAAAAAATTTAAAAACCCACAACAACCATACACACAGGTCCCAGAATCTCGAAAAGGGTTAAAAGTCTTTTTGGTTTTTGTCGATATGATTCATCTCGATTCACACGTATTTAAACTAATCTTCAGGTGTAGGCCACAACCCACTTTCCTCCTTGCGACCACCGACGCGCTCTGTTGCGGCCGAGGCGCGGAGGGCGTGGTAGAGGGCGTTGGGCATAAACCTGTCGTCGTTTTCTTTACTCATGCGTAATAGAAAACCATAAAGATGTATAAACATCTCCGGTGATGAGATCAGCCCCTCAGCCGCGCCTCCATCCCGGCCTTGAGGCACTCCTGATCTTTAGACAAATGCTTAAGCGCGGTGGTGTAGCCTACGCCGACAACTAGGATGGTGTTGAGCTCTGGGTTAAGGCTTGGCGTTGTATGTCTGCTTCATTGTTGTAATCACTGTGTGGCTCACTGCGCCTCCTCCTCGTATGCCCTCACCTCCTGTACCTGATCCATCAGTGGCGCCAGCTCTCTGGCGTGTGCGGCGTGCAGGTAGTAATATGCATAGTTGTTGTATGCGCTCACGAGGTATGCTTTGACAATTTTCTCAGAGCCGTCCTTAAGCCTGATGCGCAAAACGATGTGCTTTGGCATTAGATGCTTCGTTGTGGCGACCTTCACTAAGACAATGATCCTCTTTCTGCACTCCTCCCTCTCACGCGCCTTTATTCTGAGGACTGGGATTTCTCTTTGTCTCATGTGCTCAACAGAGCTAGTGTTTAAAACACACTCGTCGCTTTCAAGCACCGCGGAGACGTATCTGTTGTAGACTCTGTACAGCACCGCGTCGCGGCGCACCGTGTACAGCTTGGCCTCCACCTGCCTGCCGCCGCAGATCAGCTTTATCATGTTTGGCATCTTTCCGAAGCGTTCAACCATGTACGAAATTGGGAACTGGAAAAAAACGCCGTTTTTGCGGATCCTGACGTCAACCATCATGTGTGCGAAGAAAGCATGTATTTATAAGTGTTGTGAACAACAACAGCGTTTACTACAGTTGCTATGCCTTCGACCAGAGTCTCGAGAAGGGTTGAAACATATAGTCTCTATTATGTCCGTTGTGCAAAAATTATTCCCCCTCCCCAGAATCTCAAGAAGGGTTGAAACTCTTGAAAGTCTCCTTCTGCGGGTTGCGGTGTGTTATGATGCACATCCGGGATCTCAAGAAGGGTTGAAACGACTTTTGAAAACATGCTTGTCTCGAAACCGTCCCTTAGAATCCTACTACGTATCCACTGTCGAAAGGTTTCTGCTGGCAAAACGTAAAGTTGCAAAATGGCTGAAATGACGCCACGTAGCAACGTTGAGCAGTACGTGTTGTAGTTGCGGGCTGGGTGTTGGGCTGAGCCTCCTGTTGTCTGGGCGCCTAGTGCGCTGTTATATGTTTTTATATTTGTAAACGGGGTTTGTGTCGTGTTTATGTTCTGCCGGCCTCCTCTATTCGCCGTCCGGCCTCTGCTTGTCGCGTCTGTTTTTTGTAGATCCACTCTTTACATTCATCTCATAATTTTTTATTGGTGCGTGAGTCGGCGGTTATGTTTAGGGAGTTGAGGCTTGTCCGGGGGATGCGGGTGGAGGTTGGGGAGGAGTTTAGGGGCTGGAGGTGGGGGGAGCCGCCGGTGGCTCCGCCTCCGCTTGGGATGAGGCTTTCTGTGTCTGACGTGGTGGGCGGCCTCTGCGAGTCTAGGCGCGACGTCTATCTGCGGGAGGGGTTGAGGGTGAGGGTTGAGCCCAACGGCGTTGTGAAGTTCGGCGGCTACATACATGAGGGGCGGTCGCTGGTTGCGCTTAGGAGGCTGGTGGAGGAGGGGGTTGTGAAGGGGTGGGAGCTCCTCCAGTACTTCGACGCAGAGGCCGTGGCGAAGGAGGCGGCCGGCGCAGACCCGAGAGGGGCGGAGCTGGCGAGGTTCCTCGCGGTGCAGGCGGCGGCTAAGGTGGACGAAGTGACGACTCGCGGCAGGGCCGACCCGCTCAGCGTGGCGGCGAGGGCGGTGCCCCTACTCGCCGAATACGTAATCGACGGGAGGCCGCTGGGCCTCACCTTGGCGAGGGCGGACGCAGTGGTCCACGGCGTAGTGCTTGAGGTCAAGATGGGGGCTGAGGAGTATGAGCGGCACGCGCTGGCGCTGGCTGGCTACGCCTTGGCCATAGAGGCGGACGAGGAAGTGCCCGTAGACGCCGGCCTCCTCATATCTCCTTCAACGGCGGCGTGAAGCTGGTGGCGGCCCCCGTGGCTGTGGGGGAGGGGCTTAGGAGGGCGTTTCTGGAGAGGAACCGCCTGATGGAGCTGGTGCACTCCGGCGCAGACCCCGGGCTGTCCCCGGCATGCAACGCAAGGTGCCACCTGTACGGGTACTGATGGAGGTGGTCGTTAAGCGGGGTCTTTCTGGGCTACAGCAAGGGGGCGCTGGTGGTGAGGAAGAGGGGCGAGGCGGGTGCCTCTGCACCAGGTGGACAGAATGGATTTTGACGGGCGGCGTGGCTATCTCGTCGCGTCTAGTGAGGGCCCTCTCCCGCAACCTAGTCGACGTCGTGTTCTTCGACGGGAGGGGCGAGCCCGTCGCCATGCTGTTTCCGCCCGACTCAAACGGCGTTGCGGCTCACAGAAGGGCGCAGTACGAGGCGTATTTCAACGGCAGGTGGTTTGAGCTGGCTAAGCTCGTGGTCTACGGCAAAGTTGCGAACCAGGCCGGGGCCCTCAGACGCGCCGGCCAGTGGAGGCGGGAGCGGTGCGGGGAGCTTGCAAAAGCCGCGGACGAGGTGGCCAGGCTGGCGGAGGAGGTGTTGAGATGCGGCGGCGCCCAGTGCGTGTTGGGCTACGAGGGGGCTGCCGCCTCGGCCTACTGGGCGGCGCTCTCCTCCGCCTTCGGCGTGCCGAGGAGGAGAGGCGTCTGACCCCTTCTAGCGCTTAACTACGGCTACGGCGTCTTGACGCCGTGCGGAGGCAGGTCGTGGTCCACGGCCTCGACTCATACGCCGGCTACCTCCACGTGGATAGGTCTGGGAGGCCCTCCCTCGTGTTGGACCTCATGGAGGAGTTCAGGCCGCACGTCGACATCCTGGTTCTCAAGCTCAAGCCAAACGGCGGCTGGGTAGACGGCGGCCTGCTCACCCGGGAGGCCAGGGCGCAGATAGTGCAGAGGTGGGTGGAGCTCAAGCTGGAGCCCGCAGTCGCCAGGCAGGTGGCGGCGGCTGTAGCGCATCTGGAGGGGAGGTCTTTATACGCGCCGCACAGCCTATGATCTGGATCGCGGTCTACGACAGACGACGGCGAGAGGAGCTGGGCCGCTTCTGTGCTCCAGGCGTGGGGCTTCGTGAGGGTGCAGAGGAGCCTCTACGTAGGCCGCCTCCAAAGAGGCAGAGCGGCCGATCTGGCGGCGGTGCTGGCGAAGAGAGTCAGGACGGGGCACGTCGCCCTGATCCCCGTCACTGACCTCCGGGGGGCGCTGGAGGTAGGGACGCCGCCCTATGCCCCGCTCAAGCCGCCTAGGTATGTACAGACGCTCTTGGTATAGGCCGGCGCCTTGGGACGTCTTGGAGCTGGAGTGGTGCCCCCGCTACCTCTGGCTGTGGAAGAGACGCGGCGTGCCCGTAACCCCATCCATGGCCGAGGGGAAGGCGGAGGAGGGGGCGTTGCGCAGAAGGCTCGCGGCGGCGCTCGGAGGCGAGCCAAAGCCCGTCTATATAGACGCCGGGTGGGCGCACGGCGTCGTGGACATGCTGGCGCAGGGCAGATCCGCCGTGCCCGTGGAGATCAAAACGGGCGTCCCGAGACGGGAGCACAAGTGGCAAGTCTACGCAGAGGCGTACCTAGTGAAAGCCTCCTTGATGTCCGTGTCGCAAGCCGTCTTGGCCTACGGCGAGATGATCATCAGACTCACCGTAACCGCCGCAGAGCTGAAGGCCGCTGAGGCGTTGCTACACAAGGCGGCTGAGGTGGTGGAGGGGCCGCCGCCCCCGGCCAGAAAGACTGCCAAATGTCTCTACTGCCAGTACAGACCCATATGTACCTCTATATAGGGAAGGTCCGGGTTGGTCCGCTTTCAGGATACCTCTGGCTTCTCGGCAACAGGCTCTACCTGAAGCTGGGGTGGCGTCCTCGCGACACGTACTTCTTGGGCAACCTATCCGACCCGCTGTCCCTAGCCGCCAGGCTCAAAAGGCTGATCCCGCGTCCAGTGGACGTGAGGAGGGCCGCCGTTCAGCTGGCAAGGGCATTGGCGGCTGCGCTGTATGTGGCTAGGCGCTGTAGAGACAGCCCCAAATGGAAGATCCGCGCCTGGGAGGCTGAAGCGGCGATACTAGACGCCGCGTCTGCGCTGGCCTGGACATGGCCAACGGCCCATAGGGCGCTGAGGAGAGAGCTCAAGAGGCTGGGAGAAGAGGCGCCGGTGTAGCGCCGCAACTCGACGGCGTCCGAGAGGTCCTCACCACGGAGTCGGCGGTCTGTCTCCGCACGGCTTTAAGACAGCGGCTAAGCCGAGCACTCCCTAGGTGAGAATCGCCAGCGCCAGAGCCGGCGAGGCGGCCCATGCCCACTTCGCCCCAGCGGCGTAAAGCGGATTTCGTTTCAACCCTTCTTGAGATTCTGGCATGGTTACGAAGTGTAGATACTGCGGGTCGTCGAATATTGTCGTGTTTCAACCCTTCTTGAGATTCTGGGTCGGAGGAGGAAGAAGAGCAGTGGCGCAGACGCATCGCCGACATGTTTCAACCCTTCTTGAGATTCTGGCACTTTTATCTCCACCGGCACGGCGAAGTCGTGCTCTATTAGGTTTCAACCCTTCTTGAGATTCTGGGCGACGCACGACTGCGTGGGGGAGGAGGCCGACAGACTTCTTGAGGTTTCAACCCTTCTTGAGATTCTGGACGTCACGGAAGAGATAGACGAGTGTGTAGACAGTTGCGTCCAGCGTTTCAACCCTTCTTGAGATTCTGGGCCGTAATCGACCCCCACGGCGATTATACGGCGCTGGCCAGGCTTATCGGTGCAAGTTTCAACCCTTCTTGAGATTCTGGGGCTTGTGTGTTTGGTTGTGGTGGGTTTTTAAGTTTTTCTTCGGTTTTTTGTAGGTTCGGCGGTCGGTTTGAAGCTTCGCTTTACATTCATTTCATTCGGCGTTGGGTGAAATCGAGACGCCATTCTTCGGCGTCACGTAAAAGCGGAAGAAAGAAAAAAGGCAAAAAAGTACGCCATTCTTCGCTGTTAGGCTTGGCGGTATTGTAGTAGCTTTAGGAGGGCGTAGGCGGCGGAGGTGGGTTTGCCGTCTGCGACGACGCCGTGTTTTTCGAATTCCTCTAGTATTCTCTTGGCTGTCGGAGTTTGCTCTACGGCGCCTTTTTGGAGGTTTCTTAGGGTGTCGCGTCTGGTTTTGGCTCTGGCGTCCATGAGCTTGTTTGCGTATAGGAGGGGGCGGAGGTCTGCCTCTACTTTTCTGTGTGCGCCATTGTGTATACGGCGATTAGGTCGGCGCCGAGGTGGGCCACGGCGAGCATGGCGGCTGTGTATAGGCAGAGGCCTAGGGCTCTGACTCCTCCGCCTAAGTCGAGGTAGTAGTGGTGTTTCTCGGCGAAGAGGTCTAGGGCGTCGCCGACGCAACGCCAGAAGTCTTCTGGGTCCAGCGTTTTCACCTCGACGGCGGCGTTGGCCACGGCGGCGTATCTCTGGATCTCCGCTATGGCGTTATTTGTTCTTTCGTTTTCTGGGTCCACCGCGGCGAGCGCCATTTGCCGGGTCTGTTGGCGGCGGCCATTACGTGGTGGTAGGCGAACCCCAGCGACGCCACGAGGACCCGCATGTCTCTTGTCTTTCTCAAGTTTTTATACTTGTAAAGAGGCGTCGTCGCGTCTTTTTCTGCTTTACATTTGTAAATATCAATAGATTTAAGCTTTTGTTTTTGTCGACGCATGGCTGGGGAGTTGGCTGGGAAATACGTGGAGGAGTTTGGAGGCGTGTTGTCGTTGTTGAGGTTTCTCCGGAGGGCGGGGCGCCTGGGCGAGGTGGACAAGTTCGCGTCGGCGCCCGACGCCGAGTCTGCGGTGGAGGTGTTGAGGGAGGCGGTGACTCTTGTGTATAGGCGCGGCGAGTACTGCGTCGAGGAGGAGATCAGAGCGGAGGAGGCGAACCGCTTCGAGTACCTCTGCGGGAAGGAGTGCGTCGAGAGGCGGGGCGGCAAGTACGTCCTGTGGGTTAGGTGCCCCAGGTTGCCCACAGATGAGGAGCTTGAGGCGCTGTACGCCGGGTTGAAGAGCGGGAGGCTGAAGCCCAGCGTCTTGGCGGCTCTGGCGTTGGCCAGGAGCGGGGGGAGGCCATGAGGGACGGCTTCCTCTCCGCCCGCGTGGTGGTGAACGCGGAGGCGATGAACATGGTGGAGGCGATTTGCAACGTGGTGAGGCATAGGAAGGCGGCTCTTGTTTACAGGATCCGCGAGGGGCGGAACGAGAGGTATGAGATCAGGTCTGTGCCCGTGGTGTCCGGCGAGGCGCTCCGCCACGTCAGGGCCTTGGCGGAGGGGGTGGGCCTGCCGGTGTGTAGCTGGTGTAGGCGGGGCGAGTTCGTAAAGCACGGCATAGTCCTAGACCAGTTCTTCCGCGACGTGGAGGGCGAGGGGGGCGTCGCCAGTTTCGAGGAGGCGGCGGGGAGGAGCATATACGAGGCGGAGAGGCTGATTCTGGAGTCCTGCGTCGTTGAGGACGTGGGCGGCTTCTTGAGGGCTCAGGTGGAGGGGGCTTCTGTTCTCGGGGTAGGCTGCTTGGTCCCGGCGGTGGAGGGGGGCCGGGTGCTGTGTGGCCTTGACGTCCAGTTCCATGTGTGGCGTGCTCCCGGGACTCAGCCGGGGGGAGGCGGGGGCGGTGCTTAGGCCCTTCCTCGGGTGCGGGACATGAGCGTTGTTGTGGCTAGGGGGAGGGCCCGGGGCGCCGTGGCGCTGGGGGGTTTTTCGGGGACGGTGGTGCAGGCCATAGTGCTTGAGCTCCTCGGCGCGGGGGAGCTCCACGGGGCGGTGCCGAAGCCGTTTGCCGTGTGGCCGCTGATGGCGGGGGGCAGGCCTCTGCTGGATGGGGCGGCGTTGGGGGGGGGGGGGCGGGGGGGGTTTCGGGGGGG
>Ga0080007_1060827_pt1 | contig 12673 bp, 9 predicted proteins | sample OctOCTMetagenome_FD_69210 | JGI IMG/M metagenome (GOLD analysis project Ga0080007, IMG submission 69210) | Hot spring and microbial mat streamer communities from Octopus Spring Streamers, Yellowstone National Park, USA - OCT_B (SPADES... | ecosystem: Environmental > Aquatic > Thermal springs >...
GAACTGTATCTAATGCTTTTTTTAGTTGCTTTCTTTTTACTGTGAAAGTTATATCTGTAAGTCCCTCTGATGAGACATTTTGAACTATCATATCTACGCTTATTCCAGCTTCACCTAATGGGGTAAAAATTGCAGCCGCTATTCCGGGACGATCTGGAACTCCTATAATAGTTATTTTTGCCTGATCTTTATCGTATGATATTGCCGTAACTGGTCTTTCATCTTCTATCTTCACTACATTTTTGTTTTCTTTTTTATTTTCTTTCTTTTTTATTTTTTCTTCTTTTTTCTTTTCTGCCATGGTGTTTTTAGGTTTTGTAGTCTTTTTTGTATTATTGTTTATATAAGTTTTGGAATTTCATTTTGGTTATATTCTGCTTTTCTTTTTTTTGTTTTATCTTTTGTTCCTTTATTTTTTCGCTTTGTATTCTTTACCATTTACTTTTTTCGTTGTTGATGAATATTTTTTTGAGTTCCTCTTCAATTTTATCTTTTATTTCATCGGCTTTTTCTTTGTTCTCGTGTTCTACCATAACTCTTATTACGGGTTCTGTTCCCGAGTATCTTACAACAACTCTCCCTCCTGATTTCTCTGCTTCTTCTTTTATCTTCCAAACATTCCTGAATTCTTCTGAGTTCAAATCTTTCTTTTGTGAAATTTTTATTTTTCCTTTTGCTTGATGGAATTTTTCTATTGCTAAATCTTTCAGATCTTTTTGCTTTTTTATAACATATTCTAAAACTTTTAGAGCGGATATTATTCCGTCTCCTGTTGGAAGTATATCATAAAGTATTATGTGTCCTGATTCTTCTCCGCCAAGATTTGCTCCGACTTCTTTCATTTTGTAAGCTATATTTCTATCTCCTACATCAACTCTTGCGAAGTTTAATTTGTTTTCTTTTGCGAATTTTTCTAACGCCATGTTAGATAGTATCGTGCCAACAATTCCCCATCTTAATTCTCCTTTTTCTATCATAGATTTAGCTAAAATTGAAATCAGCTGATCCCCATCATATAGATTACCTTTTGAGTCTCCTATAAGAACTCTATCTCCATCCCCATCAAATATTACCTTGAAATCTCCATCCTCTGATAAAGCTTTTTGAGGATTTTCACTGCCAACTCCTAAATTTATATTTTCTCCGTCTGGATTTGCTCCTATGGTTTTTACTTTTGCGCCAAGTTCTCTGAAAATCTCTGGCGCTACATTTGAAGTTGATCCATTTGAGCAGTCTAACACTATATTCAGACCTTTTAACATATTTTTGGGGAAAAGATTTAAGATGAAGCTTTTGTATGTGCTTTTACAAAATTCATAATCTTGATGGAGTTTTCCAATCTGATATGAATTTTCTGCTTCGTTTATTTTTCGATTTTCAAGAAAAAATTTTTCTATTTCCTTTTCAGTTTTTTGGTCTAATTTCAAACCATCCTTATTGAAGAATTTTATTCCATTAAATTCTGGGGGGTTATGTGAGGCTGAGACTGAAAATGCGCCGTTGTATTTGAGGGTTCTGCATATCAGTGAGGCAGCGGGAGTAGGTAATATTCCCGCAAGTTTTACATTAAAGTTTTGTGAAACCAAAACTCCTGAGAATATTGAAACTATCGGTAAGGATGATTTTCGTGTATCCCAAACGACCACATAATTTCCATTTTCCATAACACGGCTTGTGGATTTTGCTATTTTAAAAATAAGGTCAGGAGAATATTTTAGTTCATCTCCTTGCGAATTTCCAGATACAATAAACCTTATTCCATCTGTTCCGAAAAGTTCCATTTCTTTTTTTTATATTATATTATTTTTTCGTAGAAAGTTTTCTATCGCATAATTTACTTTGTTTGGGAATTCGAGGGGTGTATAGTGAGATCCGTTTTCTACTGCAAAAATTTCTGCGTTCTTTATTTTTTCAGCCATTTTTATAGCAAATTCTGCTGGTGTAAAAAGATCTCGTGTCCCATATATTATAAGTGTTGGGACTTGAATTTTTTCAAGAATATCTTCTCTGTCGTGTTTTCCAAGTTCTGAGAAATTTTTTACATATTCTTTCATATCAAGGCTCAGCCACGATAAAACCAGCTCTTTTGCCACATCTTTATATTCGCTTAGTGTAAATAAACCAAGCCTTGAAGCGATTTTGAGAAGAATGCTTTTCTTTGCGAGTACCCTTGCCATAGGAAAAAAACATCTCATACCATCTTGCATGAATAAAAAGAAAATTTTCCAGAAAGAATCAGGAAATCTTCCATGGAATGCTTTTCTGAAAGGTTTTCCTGATACTCCGTTGATTTGAATTAAAGCTAAAAATTTCTCTGGATGCATTTTGTAGAATTCAAAATTTACTTGAACACCCATGCTCCACCCAAAAAATACTGCTTTTTGTATGTTTAGACTTTCTAATATTGTCTCAAGGTCTTTTGCGTGGTGATCTATTGAATAAAATCCGCTCTTTGGCTTTTCACTTTTATATAACCCTCTATAATCCCAGGAGATAAATCTTAACTTTTCTTTAAAGTGGTCTATGATTGGTTTCCAAGCTCTTATATCTCCTCCAAGACCGTTAGATAGGACTGCATTCACTGAACCAGTTTCAGTGTCATAGACTGTGAGATTAGTACCATCCCAGCTTTTTATTTTTACTTCTTTCATAGGGTAGATTTTAAAAATATTTTCAGTTTGTTTTTTGAAATTTTTTCACTTTTATATCCATATTACTTTTATTTCCGTGTATTTGTTGTTTCCTTTTGTAGATTTTTCTTTAATTCTTACTCCCTTAGTTTTTTTACAATTTGTTTTAGTTTTTCGGTTGTGTAGTATATATCTTCTTCTTTTGTGTATATGCCGAATGAAAATCTTATTGAGCTTTTAGCTTCTTCTTCTGTAAGCCCCATAGCTATAAGGACATGCGATGGAGTTTTTGATTCAGCCAAACAAGCCGAACCCATAGAAGCTGCAATTCCTTCAAGATCAAGCGATATTAGCAAAGTTTCTCCTTCGACTCCTTTGAAGAGAACATTTGAAGTTGAGGGGACTCTGAATTCTGGATGACCATTTATTTTTGTATCTTCTATTCCAAGAACTAAACTTTCAAAGAGCTGTTGTATTTTTCTTAATCTTCTGTTCTCTTCTTTTAGCTCTTTTGTGCATAGTTCAAGTGCTTTTGCAAGTCCTACTGCTCCTGAGACATTTTGAGTTCCGGCTCGCAATCCGTCTTCCTGCTTACCTCCGTGTAATAGTGGCTCTAACGGAGTGCCTTTTTTTATGTAAAGCGCTCCTACTCCTTTTGGACCATATATTTTGTGAGCAGAAAATGTTGCAAAATCAACTCCAAGCTCTCGTAGGTTTATTTCTATCTTTCCTACTGCCTGAACTATATCTGAATGTACAAGAACCTCATATTCTTTTGCTATTTTCACTATTTCTTTTAATGGTAAGATAACCCCTGTTTCGTTATTCACATACATCACCGATATCAAAGATGGTTTCCCATTTTTCTTTATTATTTTTCTGAAATCATCTGGATCTGGAATTCCATATCTGTCTACCTTCACAAATTCTACTTTTGCACCGAGCTCTTTTACAAAATCAATAGGTCTCAAAACTGAGCTGTGTTCAACGGAAGTTGTTATGAAAAATGGGGTTTTGTTTTTTTTCATTTCCAAAAAAGCTGTGCCTTTTATGACTGTATTATTTCCCTCTGTGGCTCCGGAATTAAAAATTATCTCGTGAGTTTCTACGCCAAATATTTTTGCTACTTTCTCTCTTGCAGAATCAAGAAGCTCTCTTGCTTCCCTCCCTGACCAGTGAGGAGATGATGGATTCCCTACATTTAAAGCCTTTATAACTTCTTCTGCCACTTCATCCCTCACAGGAGTTGTTGCATTGTAATCAAGATAAACATATCTTTTTTCAGGATTGAACACATAAATAACTTATTTATTTTTTCTTTGCTTATCTATAATTCTGTTTTGGTTAAAAAACAACAGTTTATTAAGAATTCAAAAATAGTTTAAAGGAAGTTTAGTTTTAAAAATGACCGTTTAAGAAAAATAATCCTTTTTCAAAATACTATGAATGGGCAGGTTTTTTTCTCTTGTGAGCAGTCAGATCGAGCGGAAAATATGATTTCATTGCCTCCAACTTTTACCTGACCTGAAATTGGACATCCTGATCTATCAAAAGAAATATATTCCTTTGAGTACATGTTTAGTTTTAAATTCTTGCAACCTGAAATTTCAAAATTTCCTTGTGGCATTATACTTATATTTCCACTACCTTCGTCTTTTGCTATTATTCTTTCAGCATAGATTTTGTCCTCTCCTATTTTTCCTTCGCCCTTTATTTCAAAGTATATTATGGTGCCTCCCTCAATTTGGAATACTTTTGATTGAGTATTATTTATTTCAATTCTGAAAGATGATGTGGAGCTGAAAACATCAAATGTTATTGATTCAAAGAATGCATTAAATCCAACCGTTTCTATATTACCATATATTTTAGCCCAGAAAGCTTGATTTTCACCTTCTCCTCTTATCTCAATTTCACAATTTTTGAAAATTGCCTTATCTCTATCAGACAAGAAATCACATTCTCCTTTTGTTGGACCTCTGCTTAATGAAATTGCTCTGAGATCAAGTGGGCAGTTTATTTTTATTTTTTGCGTATTTTCATCTTTGAAGACACAATATTTGATAAGTTGCTGAATTTTGAAGAAAATATATGAAACGAAAATTGTGGAAAAGGTAAATGTGTAAGAGGTTCTCAAGGTTTCTATTGTTTCTGAATTATTTTTGTTTTTTTTATTGTTTTGAGAGCAACTTATTATGCCTGGTGTTGAGAATGCTGTTATTGGTATTAAAATAAGTAAATATTTTGTTATTTTTTTTAGCTCTTCAAAATACGGCTTCAAAATGTTGAAAAATAAAGATGTTGCTACAAATAAAGTGATTGATAAAACTGCCCAAAAGCTTATTCCGAACCATTCAAACCTGAAAAAAGTTTCCTTTATATCTCTTCTTATAAGTTCTGCAATGATTCTTTGAATTGTGAGCAGAAGAAGATAAATCTGAATTAGTTTTTCTGGAGTTTCTTTTTTTCTTTTTATGTAAATTATAAAGCCAAATGCAGTAAACAGAGCTGCCTCTACAAGTTGTGATGGAAAAAGTTTTACGGCTCCTCCCAATGTTCTTCCTGCGTAGGATTCAGGATGGAAAATAATTCCAAATTTTTGAGACGGAAAACCGTAGCAACAACCTGAGAGGAAGCAAACAAAAAATCTGTATGAGGCGAGCGCAAAGAACGAAGGATAAGATAGTGCGGAAAGAAGTTCTATGAAACTTATCTTTCTTATCAGGGAGTAAATTAAGGTTGCAAAAACACCCAAAATTAGCCCTCCAAAAAGAGTATGTCCTGTTTCCCAAAATCTGAAAAAATCCTGAACCTTCCAGCCATATATTATGCCTAGAGGGAGTTTTGAGAAAAACACTATAACGAATAGTATAATTGTAGCGATTTCACCTCCAACTTCTTCTCCTAACCCTCTTTCTTTTGAAGATTTTACACATAAAAAAAGAAAGATTATTGCTGATATTGAAAGACCAAGAGAAAAGATTGGAAGTTTCACATCGCCAATAGTTATATAAGGAAACATAATTTTATCTTATTTATTTTTATTATTTTGGGATTGTTTTCTCTCCATATTTCGTTACTTTTTTCTTTTTTTATTTCTTATTCCTTTTATCCTTCAATTTTAGTTGTTATTTCTTTTATTGTTGTTGTTATTTCTTTTTGAGTTTGGGGCATTATTATGGGCTTTTGTATTTCATGTGTTTTCCCATCTCTTACAAGAATTATTTTTCCTGACCATCTTATGGTAGATGGTCTGTGGGCTATTTTTATTAGGGTTTTGCCGTGTGCTATTTTTTCAAGCAGTTTTAGTATCTTCGCTTCTGTTCCTGGGTCTATGAATGCTGTTGCCTCATCAAATATTATTACTTTTGGATCAAAGTAAAAAGCTCTCAAAATAGATATTATTTGTTTTTCGCCAGATGATAATCCTGCTCCGTCATCTCCTACCTCTTTTTCAAGGTCAATTTCTATCCCAAGTTCATCCAAAATATCTATTATTTCTTTTATTTTCTCCTGATTTTTTTGTCCAAAGGTTATGTTTTCTATTACTTTTCTTGAGAAGATAAAAATATCCTGATGAACTATTGCTATTTTTCTTCTTATTTCTTTCAGTGGATAGGTTTCTATGTTTGCACCATCTATCAAGATTTGACCTTTTTGAGGTTTGTACATGCGCAAGATAAGGTTTGCAATTGTTGTTTTGCCTGCACCAGTAAGTCCTACTATTGCCACATTTTCGCCTGCGTTTATTTTAAAAGATGCAGAATCTAAGACTATTTTTTCTCCATCGTATGAGAAGCTTACATTTTGGAATTCAATTTCTCCTCTTTCAATCTTTTTATTTGCTTTTGCTTTTATTTTTTTTGTTTCGTAATCTTCTTTTGGTTCATATTCTTCTGTTTCGGTTTCAAGTATTTTGAATATTCTTTGAGACGCTGCTATTGCGGCTTGGACTATGTTGTACTTTTCGCTGAAATCCCATATTGGATCAAAAAGCTTATTTACTGCATACCAGAATGCAATAAATGTTCCAAAAGAAAGCTCGCCCTCTAAAATCTTTACACCTCCAAATCCCATTACGCTTCCTAAAGCTATTGCAGAGAAAAAAATTATTGAAGAAAAGAAGAAGGAGAATAAAAATATTGCTTTTTCTGTTTCTTCTGAATAGTCTTTGTTAAGTTTTCTGAATCTTTTGAATGAGAAAATGTAAGCGGGTAGTATTTTTATGGTTTTTATTCCGATTATACTTTCACTTATAAAAGAATTAAGTTCAGCTATTTTTTTTCTTATGTTAAGATAAATTTCTCTTGCTTTCTTTCTGAAAAATAAAGTTATAGCTATCATCGCTGGAAAAACTGAAAGAGTAATGAATGCAAGTTTTACATCAAGGAAAAAGAGAGTCGCAGAAATTCCTATTATCAAAAGTATATCTGCGGCAAATGTTATAAGTCCTGAAATAAAAAGTTCTGTAAGATTCTCAACATCATTAGTTATTCTTATAACAATTCTGCCACTTTGGTTTTTGTCAAAGTAAGAAAGGGGAAGTCTTAAAATATGACTGAAAAGTTCATTTCTTATATCTTTTATTACATTCTGTCCAATTTTGTTTGTAAAGTAAATCAGAAAATAGTGGTTCAAAGATGAGATTATTATAGCAGCTAGTATAGTAGATGAAAAAATAAAGAGTTTCCAGATGTTTTTTGATTCTATCGCTAAATCTACGGCTCTTTTCAAAAGTGCTGGAATTGAAATTTCAGATATTATACCTCCTGTAAGAAAAGCTATTGATAAAAAAAGATTGAATTTATATTTTGTAAGATAAGAGAAAAATTTCAAAATAAACTCTAACTCGCTCCTTTTTGTTGTTGTATTTTTGTTCCCATTACTCATATTAGTTTTCCTCATAGTATTTCGGAGCTTTCAATTTCCTCTTTATAAAAATTTGAGAATATTGAATTTTTGTTTTTGAGGAGATTTGATGGAGTATCAATATTTATAATTTGCCCCTTATCAAGTTCTAAAATTGTATCAAAACTAACAAGGTTTTTTACTCTGTGAGTTGCAAAGATCAAAGTCATGTTTTTTTCTTCTACGAATTTGAAGAGAGATTTGATTATTTCTTCTTCCGTTTTTGTATCAATATTTGCGAATGCGTCATCTAAAATCAATATTTTGGGGTTTTTGATTAAAGCTCGTGCAAGTGCGAGTCTTTCTTTCTGACCACCAGATAACTTTATACCTTTCTCTCCTATTATTTCCTCTATTCCTTTTGGAAAAGATAGAAAATCAAAGTTTGCTATTTTGAGATACATTTCAACTTCTTTTTTTATTTCATTTTCTTTTGCTTCATTCCCATTATAGTATCCATTTCCATCGTAGTACCATTTCCCGTTCATTTCTAATGCTGGAAAATCTCCTTTCCCTAAAATTACATTTTCTTTTATTGTTCCGGAGAAAAAGAAGTTTTCCTGGAATACGGCTGATAATATCTTTCTTATCTCATAGGTTGATTTTTTGCATATATCTTCTCCACCTATGAATATTGCCTCTTCTGGTGGAATGTAAAGTTTCATTATGAGTTGAAGTAATGTTGTTTTCCCAGATCCTGTTTTTCCAACTATTCCTATTTTTTTACCTTCGGGTATTTTCAGGTTTATATCTTTTAAGATACCGTAATTTAATTTTTTTATCTCAATATCATATTTTAAGTTTGAATTGTGATATTCTGTGGTTTGGCCCCCTATAATTCTTATATTCGGAGTTTGAAGCGAAATTTTGCTTTTTCTGTTATCATCTGATACCGATATAATTTCAAGTATATTATATATATCTTGCTCTTTTTCTTGATATTTTAGTTTTTGAACCCTCCATAAGGAGGCAAGACCTCTTTGAATTATTACGACGAGGTATCCCATAGCCATAGCTGGCCATGTTAGTATTATTTGGTAAGCTATAAAACCTGCGAGAGTAGATTTTGGTATTTCGTTATCTATCACCATTTTTCCTCCGAATATCACGACAAAGAGTAGAGATAGCTCTGCAAGTAGGAAAGATAGAGCGTCAAATTTTCCTCCTTCTTTTGCAAGCTTCAAATTTATTTTTATGTAATCTTCTGTTTTTTCTTTAAATTTCTCTTGGATTTCCTCTTCTATTGCAAAACTCTTTATTATTCTTATAGAAGATATTTTCTCTTGGCTGAAATCTGATATTTCAGATAGCTTATCTTGCACATTTTCTGATATTATGAATATTCTTTTCTGGAAGAAAATCACAACAAATGTTATGCTAAAAATTGGGATAAGAGATATTAAAGTGAGTTTTGGATTTATGAGAAACTCCCCTATGACACTCATTATGAATACAGGCATTATATGAGAAATTATTATCCCACCAGACCCGAGCATCATTCTTACATTCTCTATATCGTTTATTATTACTGAACTTATTTTCCCTGTACCTTCTTTATCAAAGAACTCTGTTTTTATTGGTAGGGTAGACTTGAAAATATCATCTCTTATATCTTTTTCAACGAGCCTTCCTGCTCTTATTATTAGTACTCTTCCTATATAAAGTAGAACGCTTCTTATTATTCCAAATGAGGTTATTGCTAATCCTACAAGAACTATGAAATCTTTTGTTGTACCTTTTTCAAGAGCTTCTATCCCTTTTTTCACAAAGATTGGAGTTATTGCAGAAAAAAAAGCAGATGCTACGGTGGCTGATATCCCCTTTACATAGATTTTTAGATGTTTTTTTATAAAGCTAAAAATATATTTTATCGTTTCTTTATATCTTAAATCTGATTCGGAGTTTTCAAAAGGTGAGTTTGCGTTTTTTTCCTGCATTCACTCATTTTATTTTATATATTCTATTTAAATGTTTTGGTTTTTGCTGATTTTGTTTTTGGCTATTTTCTTTTCGGCTCTTTCCTTTTTTCTGTGAGTCAATTGTTCTTTAAAAAAAATTTTTTTGATTTTAATGAAATTATTTTTTCATATGAGAAAAATAGAGTTATGCTTCAACCAGATTTGACCTTTGTAATTAGTTTTTTCATTTTTATTCTGGCATATCTTATTCTATCAAATTTTGTCGTAAAACCAATTTTAAATGAAGTTGCAGGGTACTTTGAGGAGGTAAAGAAAAATAACGAAGAAGCAGAAAGATTTCTCAAAGAAGCTGGAAAGCTTGAACAGGAATATCAAAGCATTATAGATGAAGCAAGAAATAAGGCACTGATGGAATATAAAAGGAGGGTAGAGGAAGAGAGGAAGAGAGCATCCGAAATAATCTCCCAAGTTGATGAATATGTATCAAAGAGGCTCCAAGAGGAAACAGAAAAGCTTGAAGAGTACGAAAAGAAAGTATTGAACGAAATACCTAAAATAGTTGATGAAATTTCTCAGAAGCTTTTGGAAAAGGTTTTGGCGAGAAAAGTTTGAAGTAAAAAAATAAAAGAAAAAAAGAAAGAAAGAAAAAGAAGGAGGAGGTTAAAAGATTATGGAAGGACACGGAGGAGGAGAGTTTATAAGGACATTAGTTTTTACATCAATAAACTTTATTCTTTATCTCTTTATACTTGTGAAGTTTGTCTTCCCGAAGTTGAAGGGTTCAGTTGAGAAAAGTAAATCTGAAATGTTGGTTGAGCTTGAAGCGTCAAAAAAAAGATTGGAGGAGGCAAAACAAATTTACAACAGAGCCTTGGAAAAAAGGAAATCAGCAGAGCAAGAAAAAGAAAAAATAAAGAGTGAAATAGAAGAGCTGACTGAAAAAGAATGCGAAAGGATAAGAAATAGTGCGGAAACTTATTCTAAAAATAAAATTGAAGAGATTAACAGGATAATTGAAATGAGGGTTCAGGAGAAAAGAAAAGAGCTAGAAAAGTATGCATTTCAGTTAGTTTTAAAACTTGCAGAGGAGAAGATTTTGAAAGTTAAAACAAAGGAGGATGAGGAAAGGTTTTTGAGTTTAGCTTTATCAAAAATTCGTGATCTCAAATCAAGCAATAGAAACTAATCTGACGAAATATAAAGATTGAAGAGTTTGTCAAATACTTCAAGAAATTCTATTTCCTGCGTATTTTCCCCTTGCCACCAGAACCAATCGCTACCTTCTGCTACAAGTATTTTTTCTGTCATACCTTTTATTTTCCTTGCCCCGGCTAATTTTTCCCAATAAGAATTTTTTTCTCTTGTCCCTATCCATTTTGAAAATTTTCCGTCTATCCACGAACCTGCTTTTATTTTATCTATGAAGATTATAGGATTTCCATCAAGTTCCATAATATCTTCTATTTTTACAGGTTCTATCCAGTCTTGTTTTTTGATTTCTGAAAGAAGATTTTCCATAAAAGTTTTCCCGTTTTCTGGATAGTATTCCCAGCAGTTTTCACCGTCTAAGATAACACTTACAAGTGGTGAAAAATCAACACTATCGTATATTCTTTTTAGGCGTAAAATAAAATCTTGAACTGCTGATTTTTGATCCCAGCTATGATAAGAGAAGCTGATAAGATCACTCAATTCCGTATCCCTGAAAACAATAAAAATTTTATCTTTGAATAAGAATCTGCAATAGATTCTGTCTTTTCTTTTTTCTTCTTGTGATTTGAAAAGTATTTTTTCATCTGTTGCGATGAATTTCATATCAGAGATTTCTTCTAACATTTTTTCGCTAACTGCTCCCTCAGATGGCCACATACTTGAAGGAGGCTCTCCAAAAATTCCTTCAAATTTCTGTTTTGCTCTATTTATTTGCTCTTTTGCATCTTCATAAAACAAGAACCTATCTATATTTGGAATCTCGTCAATTCCTCCTTCTTTTGCTGCTTCAATATCAAAAAGTAGAGGGGTTATAGGGTGGTAATAGGGGGAAATTGAGACCGATATTATTTTTTCTTCTTTGAGCCTTTTGTATTTTGGAATTATGCTTTTTATGTGTTTCTCTATTTCTAAAATAAAAGAATTGACTTCATCATCTGAATAATTCTCTTTTTTTTCGGAAAGGTTCTTTACTATTTCTGATTTTTTGAGATTTTCTCCGCACCAAGAAATCAGATAATTTAATGCAAGATCACGAGTTTTTTCTGTATAGAACAATCTGGATTTGGGATAAGGTGTTATTATTTTTACTAACCTCTTTACGAACTCATCTTCTTCTTTTGTGTTTTCTCTTTTTTTTATGATTTCTAATAGTTTGCATTTTATTTTTTTTGTATTTGAATAATCTTGAATTTGGTCCAAAAGAACCGGAGTAATATTGAAACTCATTTTGAATTCAAACCTTTCAGCCCAATCCGGAACATCAAAATAATCTTTTATTGAATGAATGAGTGTCCAAGGGAGCTCATATTCTGATGTTTGAGGATTTTTGTAAAGAGGTTGATGCATATGCCACCAGAAAAGCAAAAATAGTTTTTTCTGCCGAACCATATTGATGTTTTCAAAATCTGCTAATTTTCATCGTGTTCTTATTGTTCATTTTTTAACTTATCATTTTTGAGTAGAATTTTTCTATGTATTCTTTTAGCATTCTTCGTGCTGAAAATTTTGGGGCAACAGATTTTATTGCTTCTTTCATCTTCTTTACCCATTTTACAGGGACTCCTTTTTCGTTCCTTTCATAGTAAAGCGGTATGATTTCATTTTCTATTATGTTGTAAATTTGTTCTGCGTGTTTTCTATCTCTTTCTTCTGGTGGTAAATTTGCATCTTCTTCATCACCGATTTTCCATCCGTTTTCTCCGTTATATCCTTCAATCCACCATCCATCTAATACAGAGAGGTGAAGAACTCCATTTATGCTTGCTTTCATTCCACTTGTGCCACTGGCTTCAAGTGGTGGGATAGGATTGTTGAGCCAAACATCAACTCCTCTTACAAGGTAATGAGCTAATTCTTCATCATAGTCTTCAACATAAGCTATGTTCCCTTCAAAATCCGGGTTTTTTGCGAAATTAAAAATTGTTTGAATTGCTTTTTTCCCTTCTATATCTGCGGGGTGAGCTTTTCCTGCGAAGATCAACTGAACGGGAGTTTTTTTGTTTG
>Ga0080007_1052070_pt1 | contig 12671 bp, 11 predicted proteins | sample OctOCTMetagenome_FD_69210 | JGI IMG/M metagenome (GOLD analysis project Ga0080007, IMG submission 69210) | Hot spring and microbial mat streamer communities from Octopus Spring Streamers, Yellowstone National Park, USA - OCT_B (SPADES... | ecosystem: Environmental > Aquatic > Thermal springs >...
AAAAAACGGTGGGGATATGAACAAGTAAAAAGGTGGCTGAGTGGTGATTTAAATATAGAAGTCTATTATGAGCAAGCGGAAACAAGAGTTGAAGAGGATTATGACGAAAAAGAGTGGATGAAATACGGAATATCTAAGGAAACGAATTGGAGAAAACTGGGTTTACCTCCCGCTGAAACTAAGTCTTTTATTAAAGCTGGCTTTGGTTTTAATGAAGCTAAAAAATGGGTAGATGCGGGGTGGAGAAGTGGTGAACTGGCTAAAAGATGGTATAATGCAGGCTTTGGACCTGAAGAATCTTATGTTTTTGAAAAATTGGGACTTAGCCCTAAGCAAGCGAGACAAATAAAAAACATAGGACTTACAGCATACGACCTAAAGCCTTTGATTGGGGCGGAGATTGAACTTATAGAAGAGTTTATAAATTTCATAGAAGAGAATACGTCGGGTCAGAAAGTACCCCAATATTTGGGCAAAACACTCTCTTTAGAACCTTTAAGAAAATTGGTAAAAGAATTGAGCTTATGGCGGAAAGAGGGATTTACCATAAAAGAAGCTTACGAATGGATAAGATGTGGTTTTAGTAGTCAGGAAGCAAAAATTTGGAAGATTGCAGGATTTGATCTTCAAAATGCTATTAAATGGCGAAAGTTAGGATTTAATACGGAAGAAGCAAAAGAATGGATAAAGGAAGGGTTTTCACCGGAGGAAGCACAAAAATGGAAAACTCTGAATTTTTCACCCAAAGAGGCAAAAGAATGGTATGGAGTAGAACCTAACCCTCAAAATACTATTAAATGGCAGAAGTTAAGATTTAATATTAAAGAAGCAAAAGAATGGATAAAAGAGGGATTTTCACCCGAAGGAGCACAGAAATGGAAGGCTTTGAATTTTTCACCTAAAGAGGCAAAAGAATGGCAAGAGGAAGGATTTACCATAAAAGAAGCAGAAAAATGGAAAGCTTTAGGTTTTTCACCAAAAGAAGCAAAAAAATGGCATAGAGCAGGTTTTGACCCTGTAGAGGTTAAGATAATACAAGAATTAAATCTTTCTTTGGAAGAAGCTAAAGTATGGAAAAGGGAAGTGTTTTCTCTGATAAAAGCTATTAAATCTTTCTTTGGAAGAAGCTAAAGCATGGAAAAGGGTAGTGTTTTCTCTGATAAAAGCTCAAGAGTGGATAAAAGCAGGGTTTGATATTGAAAGTGCTTCCAGTTGGAGAAAAGAGGGGATAAATTCACCTTGGGAAGCATTGGCGTGGGAAAAGGAAGGTTTTGAACCTCAGAGAGCAAAAGAGTTTGTAAAAGACAGTTTTACACCTGGAGAGGCAAAATTTATTGAGATTATTGCCATTGTAGGTTATACAGTGTCTATATTTCTGTTTGCCTATTATAATTTCAGATTTAATTCATTCTGGCGTTATATGTTGGCATATTTTGTTGCATACTTTATAGGGCTTTACTTTATTTTTCCAATAATTGAATGGCTAATAAGAAAAACCATTAAAATGTTCAAAATATTCTCGGAAGATTGAACTATGAGACTTAACTGCATCTACTACACCAATACGGGCAAGGTAAGAACAAAAAATGAAGATGCCATGCTTATTGTAGATGAAATATTCTCGGAAGAAGATTTTCAAGAATGCTTACAAAAATCAAAAGAGGGGACGGAGTTTGTCTTTGTGGTGGCAGATGGTATGGGAGGACATGAAAAGGGAGAGGTGGCATCAAAGCTTGTGCTGGAGGCTATTTTAGAAAGTAAGGATAGGATGTATGCTGACATAGAGGGTGTGCTACTTTTGGCTAAAAAGAGGCTTGATGAGTATGTAAAGAATAATCCCTTCGCATACAACATGGGCTGTGCGTTGGCAGGGCTTGTGATAAGGGAAGGGATGGCTAAGGTTTTTAATGTAGGAGATTGTAGAGTTTATAGGTTTATAAATGGCAATCTCGTAAAGCTGACCATAGATCACTCGGTGGTAGAAAAGCTACTCTTGGAAGGTTTAATAAGTGAAGAAGAAGCCAAGCACCATCCTAAAAGAAACGTGCTAACATCCGCCATCTTGGGGGACCTGTCTGATGTTATTCCTGAAGTGTATGTAACAGAGGTAGAGCTTTTTGAGGAAGATATGTTCTTTTTGTGCAGTGATGGAGTGTGGGGTGAGTTGGAAAAAGAGGAGATAAAGGAATGTTTATCAAAAGAAAAGCCTTGTGAAAGCTTGCTGGATGTTTTAAAAGCAAAACCGTTAAAAGATAACTTGAGCTTTGCCATCTTAAAAGTGGAGGGAGGATAACATGGATAGACTTCCGAAGTTTGCCAAGGAGCTTTTGAGGTTCTCAGCCACACATCCGCAGTTTATTCTCTTTGGGAATGTGTATGATGTTTTGCCTTTGCCTTTGTCTGAAGAAGACAGATACATTCCCTACCCTCTTACTAAGTATTTGGGGGAGCTATTGACCCTCTATTCAAACTATGAATTGGTTGTAGAGTACGTTCCTCTTGAGGGCTTTCAGTTTGTGAGTGGGAAGGTGGAGATATACAAAGAGATCACAAAAAGAGGATTGCCGGACAGAATAGTAGCACTAATGGAGGCTTACGAAACAATAAAGCACATTGTAACCGATAAAGAGCATAAATGTGCAGTGTTGATAAACTTTGGCTCAAGAATGACGGAGGTTTCTTGCAGTAGAGATTACCCAGACTTTATGTATCACATGTTTAGGCTTTCACTTCAGCAAAATCCTACGGGCAACCCGCCCACTTTTAACCCTGTTCTGTTTATTGTGGATAAGGACAACGATATTCCCGCTTGGTACATTTTGGAAAATCCAAGGGTTAGGACAATACCCATACCAAAGCCGGATTTTGAAATAAGAAGATACATAGCTAAAGCAATTCTTCCAAGGGTTAAAGGTTGGAGTGAATTGGCTGAAGATAAAAAGGAGGATGTTTTAAAAACCTTTGTGGATATGACTTCTGGCATGTATTCAAGGGAAATGCTGGCTATTGTGCAGTTGGCAATTAGGGAAGACTTGTCGGCTTCAGAAATAGGAGAGTCTATCAGAAGGTATAAAGTTGGTGTTCCGGATAATCCTTGGGCAAAGATAGACAAAGACAAGCTTTCGAGGGCGGAAGAGTATTTAAGAAGAAGAGTTATGGGTCAAGAGCAAGCCATAAGAAGAACCGCAGATATCCTTAGACGTGCGTACTTTAACCTGTCGGGTACTCAGTATTCAAGGTATTCCACAAGACCAAAAGGGATACTTTTCTTTGCCGGTCCTACGGGCGTGGGTAAAACTGAGATGGCTAAGGCTTTGGCGGAGCTTATTTTTGGAAGCGAGCACAATTACATAAGGTTTGATATGTCGGAGTTTTCCCAAGAACACACCAACCAAAGGTTAATTGGAGCTCCGCCGGGTTATGTGGGTTATGAAACGGGCGGAGAGCTTACCAACGCGGTAAAACAAAATCCTTTTTCAGTTATTCTTTTTGATGAAATAGAAAAAGCCCATCCAAGGATATTGGATATATTTTTGCAAATCCTTGACGATGGAAGGCTAACATCCGCAAAAGGGGAAACGGTTTATTTTTCTGAGAGCATAATAATCTTCACATCTAACTTGGGCGTGGTGCAAAACGTAAGACCTGATATGAGCTACGAAGAAATAAACGAAAAGCTTACAGAAGAAATCCACAACTTTTTCAAGTATTCCATAGGCAGACCGGAGATACTAAATAGAATAGGTGAAAACATTGTAGTCTTTGATTTCATAAGACCAGAAACCGCAAGGCTCATAATGAGGAAAATGCTTAACAACATAAGGTTTAAGCTTGAGGAGGAGAAGGGGATTGGCTTGAGAATTTCCGACAAGGTGGAGGAAAAGCTTTACCAAGAGATAGTTAAAGACCTTAGCATGGGTGGAAGAGGTATCGGCAATAAGTTGGAGGTCCTCTTTGTTAACCCGCTTTCAATGCTACTATTTGAGCTATTTCCCAAAGAAGGCTCTATAGTTTATATAGAGGACATTTATAATGACGGGGTGGAAGGGTGGAGACTAAAAGGCTCTTTGTAAGTCTTATACACTATCCTGTTTGTGTGCTTGGACCTGGTGTGAGGGTTGGACTTTGGACACAGGGCTGTTCTATAAAGTGCAAAGGATGTATGTCTAAGCATACTTGGGCTTTTGATGAAAGCAAAGGCATAGATATAGAGTCTCTTTCGCGTAAGCTCCTAAGCTATAAATGCAGTAGGCTAACAATAAGCGGTGGAGAGCCTTTTGATCAACCAGAAGCTTTTCTTGAACTTTTGAAAAGGATCAGACCATACTTTGAGGACATTTTAGTCTATTCGGGCTACAAAATGGAGTTTTTGAAAGAAAGATTTCCTGAGCATTTATCTTTTATAGACGCCCTTGTGGATGGTGAGTTCATAGAAGGACTTGAGAGCAATTTTCTCTACAAAGGTTCAGACAATCAAAGGTTGTTTGTTTTAAACGAAAATCTTAAAGAGTTTTACATTGAGTGGGCGGGGAAGGAAAAAGATAAGCTCCTACAACTTGTGGAAAAAGATAACATAATATACATAATAGGGATACCATACCAAGAAGATATAAAGAAGTTCCAACATGAAATACAAAGTCTGTAGGAACTGCGGGTATAAAAACCCGGTGGAGGAGTTTATATGTTTGAAGTGCATGGCAGACATATCCACCGCAGATATAGTTGAAGAAAAACAAGCTACAGAAACAAAATATGAAGAGAGCAACCTTTCCATAGAAGATGAATACAAAACATCAGTAGAACTAAGTGAAAAGCTTATTTTAAAACATGAAAAATTTTCAATAGAAGTGTTCCCCGGAGATGTCGTTGGCAGGCATGCAAAAGGAAAGCAATACCTAAAGAATTATCCAACTGTTTCCAGAATTCATGCTAAGTTTTACAAAGAAGCTGACGGGTGGTATGTAGAAGATTTGAACTCTACAAACGGAACATATGCAAACGATAAAAGGATCACCAAAAAAACCAAAATAGAAAACGGAGACATTATAAAACTTTCTTTATCAATAGCCTTCAAGGTAGTTATAGAAAAGCATTAAACCTTTTCTACTACCTCAAAACCTCCACCAATATAGTCCTTTTCCAGAAAATGTCAGCTTTTGTTAGATGGAAGTCGGCGATCAGATCATCCAATCACCTAAAATACTTCCTATGTATCTTGTTGAACTCTATTTAGAGGAACTCTCCAAAGTCAGGGATAAAAAGACCATAGAGAGGATTTCCTACCAACTGTCTAAATTAGAAGAGCTAAAACCTCTGGATCAGCGGTCCCTTTTTGAATTCTACGAAGAACTCAGAAAGACCCAATCCCACAGGACTGCTATTCAAACCCTGCAGGAAATCAAAAGGTTCTACCAGTGGCTTTCCCAAAAAGGCTACCACTATGAGTTTTCAGAGCAGGCTTTTAGAGAACTCAAGAAGAAGAAAGAATTTGAAAACAGGGCAAGGAAATATTTCACTGAAGAAGAAGTAGAGAAAATCCTTTCCTATGTCCGCACCAAACCTAAACCCTTTGTGTATTACCTTCTGTGCGTAGTTCTACTGTCCTCAGGGCTAAGAATTTCAGAAGCACTGTCTTTGAAAAAAGATGACTTTAGAGAAAGAAGGCTAATCACTGAAAAGGGTGAGGAAAGGTCTGTCTTTGTAGTCAAGGTTAAGGGCAAGTTCTCAAAGGAGAGAGAGGTTCCACTGGTTCTTTGGAAGAGGGAGTGGGAAGAGGTTATCAGAAAACAGCTTGATAGACTAAAAGAAGGGCAGGCGTTCTTTACTTATAGCCTCAAGTTCCCAAAGTCCATAAAAGTTCTAACTCTCTCACGGGATGCGGTGTATAGGTTCTTTTTTGACCTATCTAAAGAGCTGGGAATGGATGTGCATCCCCATAGGTTCAGATACACTTATGCGGTGTGGCTTGCGATGAAGAGCATTCCTCCTAATGTGCTGAAAGAGTTCTTAGGGCATAGCTCAGTGAGAACTACTTTGGAAGTCTACGCACAAGCCCAGAAGGAGAAGGTTTTAGACCTCATTGCAAGCTTATGAACAGCTACATTGAAGAAATAAGGAAAGTCTTGAGGCAGGAAGAAATAGACTTTAGGCTTGTGGGCAAACTCCTTGAGCTAGCTGTAGGAGAACTTTACAGGGAACTTTTGCTTTTGCTGGATGGAGAAATTGAAAGGGAGAGACAAAAAAGGGAAAAAGGTAAAGTCCAAAGCCAAGAGGAAGAACCCACCCAAGAGGAAAACCTCCCTTGCGTGCACTTTGTTCGTGTAGGAAGACCTCCCGGGAGAAAAGACACCACACCGAGAATGACACTAAGGGAGTTCTTTGAAAACGAAATCCTCCCACTTCACAAAGAAACGGACTGGGAAGAAAAGGCAAGGGAGGTAATGGAGAGAATTCTAACAGGTGAGTTTGTTATAGCGGGTCTGGAGGACTTTATCGGCTACCTCTATGCCTATATGCTTTATGAGGATGTGCCTGATTACTCTTTTTCTGCTTCCCTACGGGCTTCTTCAAGTATTCTTTCGTAATCCACAAGTTCTGGCGGCACTCCGTGTTCTATAGCATGTTCTCTTGCTGCCCTTAAGATTTCCTTTACAGAGATTTTGGGCTTTGGCTTTTGTTCTTGGACTGTAGGTTTGGGTTGAGGTGGCTGTTGATACTGTGGCTGTGGTGGAGGTGGTGGCTGATATTGTGGCTGTGGTGAGGGTGGAGGCGGAGGTTGGAAAGTTTGTTGAGGTTGAGGCTGGAAAGTTTGAGAGGGCTGTGAGGGAGTTTGTAGGGTTTGGATAAGGGACATTAATTGCTGGAGGAGTTCCTGTTGGGTGCTTGGGCTTTCTTGGACTGGCCTGCCCTCAAGGAAACTTCTTACAAGTTCCCTTGTTTCTTTTACACTTCTTCTCCTGTATTCAGGAGGAAGAGAATACAAAAAGGCGGCCAGCAACTCCTCAATAACGCCAGACAGATTAGTCAGCCCACGGGATTTGAAACCATCCAAAAGGTCTTCCCTCAAAACTATGCAAACCTTTACCTTACCCATACCTAAAAGTATATCAAACATGCCTTCAAAGGTCGGTATGAATGTCTATACGAAAAGCATAGAAGTATATAGCTATATACACCCATACACCCATAAACAGGCTATATACGGCTATACTCCCATAAATATATACGAGAGAGAGAGGGAGGGTGTGGAAGGGAGAGGGCTGGAAGTGAGGTTTTTACATTATGGTGGAAATGGGATAATAGTATTTTCTTACATTTTGATGGAAGGGTGTGGGAAGGGCTGGAAGTGAGGGTAGCGAAGTATATACTTATAGGCATATGGGCGTTTAGTATAGAAGAATAATTGTATAGAGTTCTATATAAATGGTATAGGCTTCTATAATTGCAGTGGGATGTTTTTGGCTTCATAGGGAAGTGGAGTGGGGAGAGGAAGGGTTAGTTTTGTTTGGTTCTTTTGCGGGTTTTTTGTTTGGGTTTTTGAGGGTTTGTTTGTTTGGGTTCTTGGGTTGTGGGTTCTGGTTGGGTTGGAGGGTGGGTCTCTGGGTGGGTTTCCTGCTGCGGTAGGGAGGTTTGTAAAGGTAGTGTTTGGAAAAGGGTTATTAATTGCTGAAGGAATTGTGGTGTGTTCTCTTGAACAGGCTTACCCTCAAGGAACCTTCTTACAAGTTCCCTCGTTTCTTTGCTGCTTCTTCTCCTACATTCAGTTGGAATGGCGGACAAAAAGCCCTCCAAAAATTCCTCTATGGCTCCAGAAAGACTTGTTAGCCCACGGGACCTAAAATCAAGGACAAGGTCTTCCCGCAAAAGTAGGGTCATCCTTATTCTACGCATGGGTAGAAGTATAGCCAGAATGCCATGAAAAGTCAATACGCATTTACATGAAAAAAGTATGCATGTGTGAGGGTGTAGGAAGGGTAGAAGGGAGGACTTAGAGGAGTGGCAACCCTAAAAGCTTGCCCAGTTTTTGAACCTTCTCTTTGTTTTGTAGGAGTTCTAAGGTTTTTTGTATGTGAGGGATAGCAAGATGGCTTGCTTGTTTTTGGTAGTGTTCAAGTGGGTGAGGGTTCTTCCTGTCCCTATCTTTGAGTTTAGGAAGGTCGTGGGCGAAAAAGGAGAATATCTCTTTGCATGTGCAGAATTTGGCGTTTTGGACAAGGGTTATAGCCATGAGGTATTGGATGAGTTTAGAGAGGGCTTTTCTGTTTATGTGCTTTTGGGTTTTGTTAGCCCAGTCTTTGAAGACAAGGTAAGCGTAATAAAGGGTCATCTGTTGGGAGTGTGAAAGTTTGTATTTTTGCTTTTGGCTGAAGACAAGCATTCCAAGTTGGAGTTCTCCTTCTTTGAGTAGTCTGTCTAAGTTCCAGCATCGGCACAGGTCTTCCAGTGTAATTCTCCTTTCTTTTTCATCATCCCACAAAAGGTCTGCATACTTTAGGGCTTTTTTGCCTCTCCGCCGTCCTCCTTTTATCCTCCAATCGTCTTTGGACATGTCCCTACCAAACTATTATAGATTTACCGAAGCTGTTCTAAAAATCTACACCCATTGACACTATCTGCAGTTAACTAAGTGGGTTTCTTTCACCTTGGAGTTAGTTAACCCTGCAATACTTTACAATAAGTAGGAGTAAGCTAATTAGTTAACTCTTTTTAACCCATTTCCATAAGAAGCCTCCATGAAGCCACAGAAACATCAATGCAGGGTAGGACATAAAACCTGATTCACTTGGAACAAGTCCAACACAAATTCAGGAGGTTAACTAACTCTTAACCAAGACAGGAAACCTTAGTTAACTGCGCATGGCATATAGAGGTTAACTAACTTTTAAACACAAGACCCAAACTTAGTTAACCGTATTCCGATCTTTGGCGGGCTTATATTTAAACCTATGGAGATAAAAACCCAAAGCTTAAAGGAACTATATGAAAAGGACTTCTACCTGTGGGTGCAGGAAAATCTCAGACTTCTCAAAAACAAAGAGTATGAGTTTATAGATTGGGAGAACCTTCTGGAGGAGATAGAGGATATGGGGCAGAGGTATCTGGACAGCGCCATTAGCCATATGAAAACCATACTGGAACACCTACACAAGTGGGAGCACTTCAGATACAGAGGGTATGTAGGCCGCAGCTGGATAAAGAGCATAAACAACGCCAGGGATGAGCTAAGAACCATATTTGAAAGACATCCCTCTGTAAAGGCAAAAGTTCAGGAGAAGGAAACTTTACAAACCGCATGGAAGTTAGCGGTTTATAGACTGATTGATTGGTTTCAAGATCCTCAAAACCATGACCTTGCTAAAAAATACTTTGGAAAGCTTCCCAAAGAAGAAGATTTCCCACAGGAATGCCCCTATACCTTTGAGCAGGTGATGGAATACAAACCTTGGGTTGAGGAGTTTACGCAGCAGGAGCCTGAGGAGCCAGAAAAGAACAAATCAGAAAACAAACGAAAGGGATTTAAGGGTTTAGAGCCTTAGGATAGGCTAAATTCTTCCTTTTCTCTAAACAAACAAAACGAGGGCTAACTGGCTTGTAAGGTACTCAAAAATCCCTCAACTTCTTGTCCCAAGATGTTGAAGCTTTGAAATTCAAGATTTTGAAAAAGAGAATCCGAGAAAAGCCTTGATTTTTCAGGGTTTTGTTTGTCTGCACAAGTTTGTTTGGTTTATCCCCACCCAGAGGAACCTTGCCATTCAAAAGTTCTAAAAACTCCCTGTTTAGTTTGCCCTCATATGTCCACACCCTCTTTAGCGAAAAGTGTTCTACTGCAGTAGAATAATGAATTATTTCTTGCAAATTATTCTCATTTAGCTGGGTTAACTAAGTCTAAGTTGTATGGCGATGGCTTAGTTAACCTACGGGGACTTTCTATTGGGTGAGAAGGCTAAAATATTGTCTATGCAAAGCAAAACGTAGAGAGGCAGGCTGTTAGAGGTAGCAGCAAAGCTATATCTTCAAGAACAGGGTTTTAACACCTACTTTTGGTCTGAGTGGGCATCCTAAAAGGGACTTACTCTACAGGGCAGGAAACCCTCATAAGGTATAATCAAACAATATGAAGAACAAAAGGGAGCGATTTTACCAGATCCTGAAAGACCTATTTGTGGGAGAAGCCAAAATAGAAGGGAAGGGTGGCTACATAAACCTTTTACGCATCAAATCCAAATACTACGAGAAGGTAAAGGAAGAGATAGATGAAGAGATTTTAAAAGTAAAGGCGAGATATCCAGATTTTGAAGAAGAACTCTATGACAAGCTATACACCTTTTTCAAACGATACATCTCTGAAAGCGGAGCAATCCTTTTCAATCAGACTCCCTTCCACAACAATGTTTATGAGAAGATATACGCAGACGATGAAGACGTGGTGCTATTTTGGAAGACGAAAAACCTTTACTATGTAAAGACAGACAGGGTGTTTAGAAGCATGCCCATAGAGTTTGATGGGCTTAGGTTTTTCTTTGACGCCTCGGAGATAGAGTATAAGAAGAACAACGAAAAGAGGGAAGTAATATACGAACTTCAAGGCATTGAAAATGGAGTGATAGTCTTTAAGGTTAAATATTCAGAAAGAGGACGAAAGACAAATACAGAAGAAATACTTAAGAACCTAAAGAAGGCAGGGGTAAGGGTCTCCGAGGAACAACTACAAAACGCCTTTAGGATTTTTGAAAAACAGTCAGAGGTGGATTATTTCATAAACAAAAATGCAAGGGAATTTCTAAAGGAACAGTTTAAGCTTTGGCTTTACCAATACCTTGTGGATGGCACAGAACACTGGACAAAGGAAAGAATAGACCAACTCAACATTTTGAGAAATATAGCTTACAAGCTTATAGACCTTGTAGCCCAATTTGAGGAGGAACTTGTAAAGATATGGAACAAACCAAAGTTTGTAATAAACTCCAACTATGTCATTACCTTAGATAGAATAGCCAAGCACGGCGAAAAGGGCTTGGAAGTTATAAGGAAAATCCTCAATCACCCAAACTTGCAAGAACAAATAAGGGAGTGGGAAGAGTTAGGCATTGTGGATGACAGCTTTAGGGTGGAAGAGATTTTAGATGGAGATGGGCTATCAGAGGAATATCAGTTTTTGCCCGTTGATACTGCATACTTCAAGGATTTAGAACTTGAGATAATTGGACTTTTTGATAACTTAGACCAAGCTTTGGATGGATGGCTTATAAAGAGTGAGAATTATCAGGCATTGAATACTATCCTAAATAAATTTGCTGGTAAGATAAAAGTAATCTACATTGACCCACCCTATAACACAGGAAGCGATGAGTTTTTGTATGAAGATAAACACCGCCATTCTTCTTGGCTTACAATGATGGAAAATAGATTAAGTTTGGCAAGAGGATTATTGAGCGATGATGGAGTCATTTTTATAAGCATAGGAGATACGCTTAGATCTCAAGTTAGAATAAACTCGGCATCACGTTTGCAAATTCTATGTAATCAAATCTTTGGTGAGGATAACCTTATAGCAACTCTTGTTAGAAAAAGTGGAATAGCACCGAGACAGGATATAAGACACATAGCTAATTCTCATGATTATGTATTATGCTATGCAAAGAATATAGACCGTGCTAAAATAAACCGAAGGAGTGCCAATATCTCAAGACTAAAATACCGGGATGAGCATTTTAATGAAAGGGGATATTTTAGTTTAAATCAATTAGACAGAGGTAGCATTCAATACTCTGAAAGCTTAGATTATCCTATAATTATTGAAAAAGGAACAATTATTGAAATTTTTGATGGTATAACATTCAAGAAGCTACCAGCTCCAGAAAGAATAGAAATCTGGCCTGGTGGCGATCCTAATGACAAAAGATGGATTTTTAGGTGGTCAGAAGAAAAAGTAAGGTGGGGTATAGAAAATGATTTCATTGTTTTTAAAAAAGATAGGAAAGGTAAATGGAAAGTTTACTACAAGGAGTATGAACTCGTTGACAATGAAGGTCGGCCAAGAGAAAGAACTAATCCTTACGATACATTAATTTTAGAATTTCCTAATGAGCTTGGGACATATGAAATTGAACACTTGTTTAACGGAAGGGTTTTTGAATATCCCAAACCATCAGATTTAATAAAGCATTTATTAAAAATAGGATCTTGCAAGGATTCTTTAATTCTTGACTTCTTCGCTGGTTCTGGCACAACCGCACACGCAGTTATGAAGCTAAACAAAGAGGATGGGGGCAATAGAAAGTTTATTCTTGTAGAAATGGCAGATTATTTTGAAACTGTTATATTACCAAGAATTAAAAAAGTTGCCTATTCTTTTAACTGGAAAGATGGGAGACCACAGGATACCGATGGATTAGGAGTTTTCTTTAAATACTACGAGCTTGAACAGTTTGAAGACACTCTTGCCAAAATGGTTTATGAGGACTTAGACCCATTGGCAATCAGGGGAAAGAGTATATATGAGCAGTATATCTTTATGAGAGATAAGAAGATGTCAGATGTCCTGGGGCTGGATTATGAAAAAGGCAATGTGAGAGTGGATTTAAGCAAGCTGTATGACAACATAGACATAGCAGAAACTCTCTCTAACCTTTTGGGCAAGTGGATAAAGAGAATAACCAAAGATAGCGTAG
>Ga0080007_1064741_pt1 | contig 12623 bp, 15 predicted proteins | sample OctOCTMetagenome_FD_69210 | JGI IMG/M metagenome (GOLD analysis project Ga0080007, IMG submission 69210) | Hot spring and microbial mat streamer communities from Octopus Spring Streamers, Yellowstone National Park, USA - OCT_B (SPADES... | ecosystem: Environmental > Aquatic > Thermal springs >...
GGCATAGCGGCGATGATGTTCAGAAGCCCGAGGGCCAGCGGCATTGTGGCCAGACCCACAACGGCGGGCCAGGGAGTGTGGATGTGCGGCGGATGGAAGGCGGGAGGCACCACGTCTTTAAGCCCGAACTTCGACACCCCCCAGGGATCCTCCCGGTTGGCCACGGGGCGGCCGCGCAAGAGACCCCACAGCAGGCTCAGCAGGTAGAGCACCACGCCGGCGGCTATCAGCCAAGTGCCCGCAGTCATAACCACGTGGTGCGGGTAATACAGGCTGTCGGGCGCCGCGGCGTATCTCCTCGGCATGCCCAAAACGCCGGCGGTAAGCATGAAGGTGTATGTGATGCCGCCTCCAACCGTGAGGAGCAACCAACTGCTCTTAGCCAGCCTCTCCTCGTACCACCTGCCGGTGATGTGGGGGAAGTAGTACAGCAACATGCCCAAGGCCCCCAGCATTATGGCGTTGACGACGTAGTGGAAGTGGCCCAGCACGAAGTAGGTGTCTTGTAGGTGCAGGTCGAGGGGTATTACCGGGAAGAAGATCCCCGTGACGCCGCCGACGATGAAGAAGCCTATGAAGGTTAGGGTGAAGAGCATAGGCGCCTTGAGCCGGATCCTCGCGCCGTATAGAGTGGCCACCCAGTTAAACACCTTAACCCCCGAGGGTATCGCCACGGCCATGGTGGCCACGGCGAAGACCACCCTCACGATCCAGTCTTGCACCGCCGTGAACATGTGGTGAACCCACACGGCGAAGCTAACAGCCGCTATGGCCACCGAAGAAAGGGCGATGGATGTATAGCCATAAGCCCTCCTCCCGGCAAACCTCTGCAAGACCTCGGACACAGCCCCCATGGCCGGCAGAACTAAGATGTAGACTTCGGGGTGGCCGAAGAACCAGAATATGTGTTGCCACAGCCTGGGGTCGCCGGACGCCAGAGGATTGGCCGGGTTAGGCGAGAAGAATGTGAAGCCGAGGTGTCTCTCCATTAGCTGCATGACGGCGCCGATGGCCAGGGGCGGCAGAGCCGCCACCATCAATATGGACATTGCCAATATGCTCCACGCAAACAGCGACATGTCCAGCATCCTTATGTCTGGCCTCCTAAGCCTTGTGATTGTCAGAATGAAGTTCACCCCAGAAAGAGTAGAAGAGATGCCGCCTATGATAATAGCCATAAGTATAAGGTCTATGCCCAGCGACGGCGAGTAGCGCGTTGAAAACGGCGGATATATAGTCCAGCCAGGCCCAGCGCCTTGATAGACGTAGAGAAGCGCCGACCACATCAAAACTGAGGCAGGTATCTGTAGCCAGAAGGAGAGGGCGTTTATTCTAGGCCAATAGAGATCCGGCGCGCCGATGAGCTTCGGCACGGCTATGTTGGCAAGTCCAGTCACAGCCTGCATGGCGAAGAGCAGAAGCATAGCCAGGCCATGCAGAGACACCACCCAGTAGTACACGTCGCCCGTCACGAGGCCTGCGCTCGCCACGTTGGTGGCCGGAGGAGTGGTTGCGAGGGTCAGCCTAATTATAAACGCCATCAAGCCGGCAAGTATCAAGTTTACGACAGCCAGCACAATGTACAGTATGCCTACCTTACTGGCGTCAGTCGTGGTAAGGTAGTCTAGTATCTTTTCCCTCATCATGGCACCACCACCACCTTGCCCACCATTAGGTAGTGTGCTGAGCCGCAGTACTCCGCACAGTATATATTATAGGTGCCAGGCGTATTTACCTTAAGCCATATGACGTAGACGAAGCCCGGCACGGTGTCGTACTTAATGCCGAGCTCCGGTATGTAGAAGGAATGTAGAACGTCTCTTGACGTCAACTCAAGCTTGTAAAGCTCGCCGGCCTTAACCACCAGCGTGTTGAAGCCCCTAGTCCCATTAGGATATATAAACTCCCATGAGAACTGCCTACCGTAGACCTTTATCGTCTCGTACTGCCCCCTCCCCTCCAGCTTTCCGTAACTATCAATAGCATAGAGATTTACCGCGGTCAACACGGCGAGGTAAGCCAGCACCGCGGCGGCGCCGAAGATGGTGGCTAGCTCCATCACCTTACCCTTCTCCATACCCCTCCCTCTCTCTAAACTTATACACGAAGAAGATCATAGACCCCATAAACAGCGCCGTGACAACCCCGGCGCTTATATATACAACGGCATACGGCGCGAAGACGTACTGCGAGACCGGCGAAGCGTCAGGGCTGATGGGACGCGGCGGCGCCCCCCAGTTCCCAGCCCACATCCACACAAGGAACACCATGCCTACAATCAGAGACCACGTTACGTAGTCTTTGACCGTTAGGTGTACCTTTCTATCCATGATGCCTTCGAAGATTATGGATTTAAAAAAATTTGTTACGTACTCTCTAACCGTTGTGCACTTCACAATCCGTGATATCTTTATATGTATTTAAGAAACATTCCCTTTTATACAACTTACCATAAAAACCTATAAATCTATATATATATCTCACGATTCACATAAATGCATATAAATATACACTGCTTAAGCTATTGAAGAAAACACAGAACACAAGTTTAAAAATATCACGAAAATTCCCGCCTATGCACGGGCCAACACTTACGTTAATAATAGGGATAACGGTGGTGGTAATCGCCACAGTTATAGCGCTTCAGCAAATATCCGCACCACCTCAAGCACAGATCCAAAATACACCCACACAGAGCGCCATGCCAACTACACCTACACAGACCACCATGCCGACAGCCCAAACAGGTACCTCGACGGGCACCGCACCGACAACCGGTATCAAGTACGACCCCCAGCTGGCTGAGAAGGGGAAGCAGTACTTCTCAGAGATTGGATGCACCGCCTGCCACCACATTAAGTCGTTGGGTATTTCCGGCGGCGCCGTGGGGCCTGAGCTAAGCAAGACGCTTCTCGGCAACCCAGGTGTCGCGGGCTCTCAAATTGGGAGGTTCTTCAAGGAGAAGGGCTTAGACAACCCAGCCGCGGATCCCGAAAAGGCGGCTGAATTGCTAAAGGAATACCTCATAAACCCGCCGCCGTACACCGGCACCATGAGGACGCAGACGCTGGCATACAAAGCCATGTACAGCGACTGGGCCACAGAACATGTCCCAGCTCTCGTCGAACTGCTGAAAGAGGCAGCCGCCAAAGCCTCCGGCTGAGCATGGTAGACGAAAACAGGAGAAACGTCCTAAAATTTTTTATCGGCTCCTCGGTGGCTCTTAGCCTTGGAGCTTTGGCCACGCCGCTTGTGGGATCGGTTATCAACGCCAAGGCGCTGGATCTAAAGGGTGAGTACAGCTCAGTGGAGGTGGTCCTCTGCGAAAACGTAGACAACTGCCCCGAGGAGTACTCGGTCCCCATTTCGGAGCTTAGGGAGGGGCCCAAGTTTGTTCTCTTGAAGAAAGGCAACATGGCCATACCAGCTGTCTTCGGCCTGGTGAGGGCAAAAGATGGCAGGGAGTACCCCGCCGCCTACAACATAGTCTGCACACACTTCGGTTGCCCAGTGAACCCCACTGGCGGCAAGTACCTCATGGGCTTCGGATGCCCCTGCCACGGCTCCTTCTTCGGGATATGTAACGATCCCGAAGGGTGCCCCGTAGACGAAGAGGAGTGTGCCGAGAACCCCGACGAGTGCAAGAGGTGGCCGTTTCTAGAGGCTCATGTAACCAGCGGGCCTGCGCCGCGTTCTCTGAGGCCTATTAAGGTGGCGGTGAAGGGAGACAGGTTATACGCGGTGAAGGCGTACATATGAGGGCGCTTGTAAGGCTTTGGGAGCTGATAATAGAGCGGTTCCATCTTAAGGAGTTTCTGGAGCACCCGGTGCCGCGGTACGCCAATCTAAACCCGCTGTATTGGATCGGCGACGTGGCCGCCATGAGCTTCTTTGTACTGGCCATAACGGGCTTTGCCTTGGCTCTGCTCTACATGCCTGGGCTTTCGCTGACTAAGACTCCGCCTGATCCCCTCCTGCTGGGCCACCACGGCAAGGAGGTGTACGACGCTACCCAGAGCTACTCAAGCGTCTACAAAATCACCTACCTCACGCCGCTGGGCTTCATACTGCGGCAGATCCACCTATGGTCTGCTTATATGATGGTTTTCGCCGTGTTTGCCCACTTCTTTACCAAGCTTATACTGGGGTCTTATAAGAGGCGGGGGGGCGGGGCCCTTTGGCTACTCGGCGTATCCCTCGGCTTCCTTACCATAAGCCAGACGGTGCTGGGCTACATTCTGCCTCTTCACCTAGAGGGCATCCTGGCCATCCAGATCGGCCTCAACCTCTTCCGCTACTTCGACTACTTCGGCATACCGGTGGGCCAGCTGGTGCTCTCCGCCCTGGGCTCTCTCTTCGTTACCGACCAGGTGATAAAAATGATATATGTCCTCCACATCTTGGTGGTACCGGCCATAATGCTGGTACTCCTTGGGCTTAAGATAAACGGCATTCTCTACGGCGGCGTGTCGCCGCCTCCGATTAGAGACGAGGAGCTGAGAAGGAAGGCCATGGAGGAGAAGGAGCCGTTCTATCCGCATAGATTCGCCCTCACGGTGGGCCAGCTGTTGCTCCAGCTCAGCGTCATACTGTTGCTGGTTGCCATGACGCCGCTTCCGTTGCTGGAGCCCTGGGTGCCGGGCCAACAGGTCCCGGCCGGCGTCAGGCCGCCCTGGCCGGTCATGTGGTACTACACCTACGTCAAGATGATAGACCCGTTCATATCGGTGGGCCTCCCCATATTCTTGGTGCTGTTTGCGTTGGTGGTGCCTCTGCTCGACAGGAGGGGCGGCGTCTCCATCGAGGAGCGGTGGATCTGGGTGGCCGTCGCCATAGTCTACATAGCCATAATCGGCTACGGCACGGTACTCGGCTTCCTCGTGGACATACCCAAGGAGATTACGCCGCTCACCAGGATCTCCGTGCCGCCTGACTACTCGGTGCCGTATATAGGGACTCCGCAGGCGGTGGGGCCATGATGCTGGCGGTTGAGGTTCAGGGCCTGTCGGCTACGGCTTTGGCCTACGTGGCGGCGGCCGTGGCAGTAATAGGCGCCATATCTGTTTACGGCCTTCTATACGTAGACAGGAGGTGGGCCTCCTACACTGCTTTCCTCTTCGAGATCGTCCTCGTCGTACTGTTTGCCTACACGGTGAACATAGTCTACGCCCTGTACTCCGCCCCCGGTTTCGGCTCCACCATAAGGGACATAGAACTCGGCGTGACGTATCAGCGGGTGGCCGCGGGGATGCTGTCTGCCATGTTGTTCTTGGCGGCTCTGGTCTCCATAGGCTACTATATGGAGCTCCAGAAGAGGGGCGAGGGCCATGAATAGGGCAGACATCCTCATCTACGTAGCCGCCGTCGTGGCGGTGGGCATAGCTCTGCTGAACGCCGCAATGCTCGCTAGCCCCGACGTGTTCAACCTCTTCGCCAAAGGGGGCGGCTACGAGAGGATAGTGGGAGACGAGAAGACTTGGGCGTTCCAAAGCACCGTGTGGACCGCCGTGTTCACGCTGGCTATAATAGCCATATTGGTCTACCTTGTTGAGCTAAGACGTTATCCGGAGCGGTTCAGGCAAAGCTAGGCCTTCCAAACCTCTCTTTTTTCACGCCCCGTCTCTAGGCGACATATCTTTTTTGTGTTCCCTCTCTAGGCAATGCCCATGTATGCCCTAGAGCGCATGTCCATCAGAGGGGTTTTCCGAAGTCCACCAACACGCGGCGTCCGCGTCTGGTCTCCTAAGAGCGGAAAAGACACAGACAGCGCCCCACCCGCTCCCTACGAAACTGGCGCCAGCTATAATCAAGGGCGCCAGGCAACCGCGCTCACTGCGCGCAACAAAGGGCTGTTTGCAATGTTGCCGCTACATTACATGCGGCAGATCTGGCGTCCGCGAAGGCACTCGTGGTCCAGCCGCAGACGTGACGGACGATCTGCGCCTCGCGGCGGGCCGTAGGCCATCTGGCGGCGCCGTTAACAGCCCGCCACATGATCCAGGCCGTGACTTCCCGCGTGTGAGCCTCCGGCTCCCGAGACTCTATGAGAGAGGCTTGGCTCCGGCGTCTGTGAAAACCGCAGTGCTGGGAGTCTATGTAGTTGCTACCTGCCCCTCTCCGCAACACTGGTCTCTTCTTGTGTCCCCCGACGGCATTTGTCACAGAGAGTAGATGCGTGGTAGGGGCTCAGGGCTTTAAGCCCAACGGTTGAGGCCTTGGGAGGTCGGGGCGGCGCCGTCTTTCGGGACTGCGTCTAAACCACAACGTGGTGGGCGAGGTAGGCCGAGCGACGGCCTCACCGCCGGCCAGACAGCGGCTGGGGGCGGGGCCGGTGGAGGCGCCGGACGGGTTGCTACGGCGTAGCGGCGTCATTGCTGTCAGTGCCGTGTTAGGGAGGCCGCACGACGTAGGGTACGTTTAAGCCCTCTGGGCGGGTTTACGTGTCCACCCAGGCCTCCGATAGTACGGTTTTTCTGAGAATCTCTCGGTTTTTGTACCAAAAAAGGTAAAAATCTGCAGAAATTAAGAGGGCATGAGGCAAGCCCTCTGGCTGGTTATAGGTCTCGTGGTCGGCTTGGTGGTGGGCGCCCTGCTGGGCGGCGTTGTTGGGCACAGCCATGCCCACCACCACGACGGCGGAGCTACCGTAACCATTACGCAGACCGTCACCACCACTGTGAGAGAGGTGGTTACGCAGACGGCGGCCCAAGCTTCGCTCGCGTCGGCGCTGGAGGAAGCCCTCAGAAACGGCACATACTGGGACATATGCGTCTACTGCAACATGGTCATAGACAACACGAAATACGCAGCGCTGGCGGTCCTCAAGGGCGGCTACTCTGTGAGGACAGACGACGTAGGTTGCGTCTTCCGGATGGCCCTCTTACCGCCTGAGAGGTGGAGGGCCCTCCAGAGGTATCCAGCGGAGGACGTGAAGCGGCTTGTCCAGGTGGAGAAGGTGTTTGTGCCGGATTTCAACACGGGCGAGTACGTGGAGGCGCAGAAGGCGTTTTACGTGATCAGGCAAGATATGAAGACGCCCATGGGGGACTGCGTCTTCGCCTTTAGAGACAGGGAGATGGCCGCTAAGATGAACGCCACGGTCTACACATACGATCGGATGCTCCAGCTGTATAGAGAAGTTATGCAGAAAACCGGCATGCCGCGGCCCAACTGGTGCAGAGGAGGGATGGGAGGAATGCACGACCACGGCCATGGTCACGGAAGCCACGGCCACCACGGCCATGGTCACGGAAGCCACGGCCACGGCCACGGAGGCTGATTCAACACTAACAAAGTATCTATAGGCTTTTTTAACGAACGCTTGAAGGCTTCTTCTCTCTTCTTGTGGTTCATGAGCGATGAGGTCTGGCTTAGGTCGCACATCTGTAAGTTTGCGGCTATGTATCTGCGCCGACCGGCGGCAGAGGCCCATCTCGGTAGAAGGACGTTGCAGACAGGTGTCGCAGGTCTGGCGGTGGGCACCGCCCATGGATGCATTGCCGGGCGGCTGAAGGGCCGTTGGCGCTGAGTTCCCCCGTCGAAATAGTGAATGCAGGTGCTTGCGGTCGATGAAGCCAGAGCGGCATTAGAGAGACACGCGTCTGGCACTCAGCCGGATCTGGGTTTCATCGTGTTGTGGTTTTCATTACTTCACTCATGACAAAGCCATTTCACGATGTTTCAGAGAGCCGGAATGCAGAGACACCAAAGAGGCACGGAGTTGGGTTATTACTAGGTTGGCTGGGATGGGGTGAGTAGAGCTCGCTGGGCTGTCTGTGGTCAAGCGAAGTAACTGGGCGAGTGCTTAAGGCAGTTCAGGAGATACGTCGAGACGTGCAGGCGGCCGGGCTTCAGCTGGTGGGGGGTGTGTCAAGCCGACGGGGCTGGCGGTTGAGGATTAGCGCTGTGGTCCATATCGGTGGGCCTGTGGCTGAGGTGCTCGGCGTGGGGGTAGTGCACCGGCGCCTTCGTCTTCCTCGCCCTCGGCAGACACGCCGGCTTAGCGCATGCTTTCCGGCGGCCGCCTCATGTCGCGCCTGCGGGGGCCGTGGGCTGAGGCCTATGGACTTAGGCTTTTTCAGTAGCCGCGACCTGGGGGCAGGACTTCTGCTGTTGCGTGGGCGTAGACATAAGTGAGGTGTCGGCTCCTCCCGGGATGATGCCACGCGCTTTTGGTTATGGAGGCGATATTCTGCGTCGCCAGCGTCTCTTGTGTTAACTCGGTTAAAGCAAAAAGGAGTATATACGGAAACTTTTCGCCTGCGTTTTTCAGAAGTCGTTTTATATTCTTTTACATTGTTAATGCTTAAATCGTAATAATTCACAACGTTCATGGATTGCGCCCCCTTGATATACCGCTTTGTTGCGGGTATTACGGCCTTTGCAGGTGTGGCGACGCTGTATGTGTTTCGGGGGCGGGCTTCGCAGACGGCTTTGGGTGCGCTGCAGGCTTTTGCAGGCGGGATCCTTGCCTACATAGCGCTGGAGATTGGGACCGAGGTTGCTGAGTATGTGGAGAGCTTGGCGAAGTGGGAAACCTTTGGGCTGTTTTTGCGGGACGCTGTGCTCACCACGGCGGTGTTTGCCGGCATCTTCTTGTTGCTTTCGTGGGTTGAGAGGCGGGGAGCGGCGAGAGGCATGCCGCAGTCTCTTCTCACGGCATTTATAGTGGCTTTGGCCTATGGCGTCCACAGCGTGGGGGAGGGCTTCGCGATCGCCGGCGCCCTGCTTTCTGGGGCCGTGGCTGATGCGCTTCTCTTCACCGTGGGGTTCGCCGTGCACAACGCCGCCGAGGGCTTCGGCATAGCGGCCTCGTTGCTTGGGGATAGGGGGCCCGCGCCGACCTCAGTCTGCTCATGGGTCTGTCTCTCCTGGCTGGCCTGCCCGCTGTGCCGGGCGCCGCCGTGTACTACCTCGGCGTATATAGTGAGACTTTTCTCGCCGTGTTGGGCCCCGCCGCCGAGGCCTCGCTGGTTTATGCGCTACTGCACGTGAACCTCAGCGCCATGTTAGGCGGCGTGTCGAGCCCCGCTTCTGGCTGGCTCTGACCGCCGGGGTGGCCGCGGCCTTCGCCACGGAAAGCGCGTTGTTGCTGTCTGGGCTTTAGGACCTGAGGTTGAGCCGAATTTTCCTTTTCGCCGCCTTGAGCTCGGCGTGAATCGTGCAGTGTTCGTTACACGACGTCTTGCAGACCACGAGGCCGAAGGCGGGGAAGTAGTAGTGCGTGCCTAGATCCATGGCGAGGCCAAGCCGGGCCAGGCCCTCGGCAAGCACGGGGAGGGCCGCCGAATATATCCGCCAGTCCAGCTGGAGGAATTTGGGGAGCTCCCCGAGGGGGGCCCTCCTCAGCACCGCCAGCACGAGGGTGGCAGAGCTACAGAGCTTCTCCACTGGCGCCTCCTCCAGCGGCATAGAGAGAGATTCGAGGGCTTTGAGCAACAGATATACGTAGGCCTCTACGTACGCGGGTTCCGTCTTTATCTCGAACCTCTGCATGAGCCTCTCCAAGACGAGCCGCTTCTCCTCGCAGTTTTTACACAGGCAGTATATGAGGCCCCTCGCAGTTACGTGGAGGCTACGTCCCCTGGCCTCCGCTAGGCCGTGTTGCCTTGCCCTAGCGGCCTTGGCGTAGGCCGTGGAGAGCGAGAGGCCGAGGGCGCCTGCGGCTCTGTACGCAGAGGCGGGTCTTCTCACGAGAAAAGAGAGGAGGTCCAGAACCTCTAGATCGGGGACTCGGCAGGGGAGTGCATCAACCGAAACAGGCCGCGGATAAATTATCTGCACTTATCGATAATTTAAGATAGTTAAAAAAGTTTCCGCGCTTAAAGCGCTTATTAGACGCAACCTGTGGGCTTCGGCGCGCCTGCCACCTTGCAAGCTCCGTGGGCTGGGCCCGAGGGGAACAGCTGATAGATCTTCTCAAGGGAGAAGCCTGTCTCCTTAGCCACCATCTTGATGGGGGGACACGACCCGTAGGTCTCCCAGTACTCCCTGAGGTATTTTAGGAGCTTCCAGTGCTCCTCCGTCATCTGAGGTATGCCCTCCACCTCCTTAGCCAGCCACTCGGCTACTTTTTCGTCCCAGTCCTCGGCGTTTTGCATGAAGCAGTCCTCGTCTAGTATGACTTTTTTCCCCGCCACCTCGTACTCCCCTGGACATTTGACTGGCATAGGACTCTCGTGTTGGATATTAAAAAATCTTGTTAACAATTAGTGAGAAACATAGGCTACCCTCGGCAGATATCTAGCGACTGCAGACGCCAGCTCCTGAGGGATCTCCACGCCCCTATAGGCGGCGTAGAACGCCATGACGGGTATGTCGTCTACAACTGCGTCGTTTTTGAAGTGGTCGAGATACGTGTCTAGAAACGCCCTCAAGACCGGCCCGGGGAGCTTGTGCCGCGCCGCCAGCTTGTCTATCAGGTTCTCCCAGTGGGCGCACCCGAAGTAGTAGCACGTCACGATGTCCCTCTCTGTGGCCTCGAACATGCTGCCTCTGTGGTTGGCCGCCCGCCTTGCCATGCTGAAGCGCTCCAGCCGGGCCGCCTTTCTGTACGCCTGGGTGAAGTGTAGGTTGAGATCCCGCGCGATTCTGTAGGCGGTGGCTGGCCCCTTGAGTATTGTATATCGCAAAACCTCAGAGAGCAGCTGATCCTCATTGAGGCGGCAGGCAGAAATCAACTTCAGCATGCAAATTTGTGTAGTTGTGGAAAAAATCTTTTATTTCAAGTCTGCCCTTGGAAGTTTACGCCGGGGCGGCAACAAGTTTAAGCTTCTTCTCCACGGCGGACGGCCTCACGACGAAGACGTGGGTGAAGCCGCCTCTCTCCGCCGCAAGCTTCACCCCGCGGAAGACCGCAACCACCTCCTCCAGCCGCCTGCCGGCGTATTCCTTCGGGAACACCACCCGCCCCTCCCGAGCCTTTACGTACGCCACCACGTCGCATAGACACAGAGCAGATACAACCTTGTCGTAGCTCACAGCCAGCATTATATATTGCCCCGTTGGCCCTATAAATGCTTTATTCCACAAACCAAGTGAAGGTGTGATATATTTGCACCATTAGATGTGTTTTTAAGCACAAAACTGAGCTACGCCCATGGAGGTGGCTGTGAAGAGGCTTGACTTGAGAGGCTACGTCTGTCCCCACCCCCAGCTGGCCACTTTGAAGGAGCTGCGCAACTCGCCGCCGGGGACGATCATCGAGGTCATCACCGACAACCCGCCTAGTTGCGAAAACGTGCCCTCTGTGGCGAGGCGGGAGGGCCACGAGGTTGTGGCGTTGGAGGAGGTGGGGAAAGGCGTCTGGAGGATTGTGATCAGGAGGCGATGAGCCTCGAGAGGTTTAGGGAGAGGGTTAGGCTGTATAGGGAGGCCGGCGTCGCGCTGGAGTCGCTGTCGCTGGGGTGCTCCGTCAAGATCGACCTCTACAACGTCCTCTACCCAGCCCTCTCCCTCCTCAGAGACGAGGTTAAGAGGCTGAACCTCGTCATCGCGCCGAGGGAAGACGCGGCGATTATGCCCGGCGCAGGTGCGGAGATGCGGCGCCTTTTCCTCAACGCCGATAACCCCCACGTCGACCCGGAGGAGCTTGAGAAGCTGGCGCCGGACCTCGCCGTGGTGCTGGTGCAGCTCTACATGGCCAAGGCGGCTTCCTCGGACCGCTTCGCCGAGTACGCGGCTAAGCTCTACAAGGCTCTGGGCTCCTCGCGGCACCGGGTGTGGCTGGGCAAGGCCCACAGCATTGTGAGCACCAAGCCCGGCGCCGAGTTCTACATGGTGGACCTCTTCAAGATAGAGAGGGGGCCCGGCTACCTGCTGGCCAACAACGACACGATACAGGTGGTAGACCCCATGGAGGACTTCGACTCGCCTCTGCAAGTCGCCGTGGCGGTGAACAACGCCCTCAACGACCTCTACGTGAAGGGGGCCTATAAAGACGTACACATAGCCCCGGTCTACGACGCGCCTGAGCCCTACCACAGCCGCGTGGAGCGCAGAATGCTTGAGTACGCCTCGTCTCTCGGCAAGTTAATCAAGGCGTCCCAGCCGCAGAGGGGCTACCTCCTCCTGGGCGCCACGGCCCATGCCCACCTCGACAGGGAGCCACCCACGTACTACGACAAGATAGACGAAAACTTCTACATAATAGTGACGCGGCCCTTCGGCGAGTTGGCGTACTTCACAGTCTACGTGGCCGTCCACACAGACGAGGGGCTCTACAAGGAGTTTGAGAAGCGGGTTATGCCGGTGGACGAGTTTGAGAAGGAGAAGAGGAGGGTTCTGGAGCTCATGGCCACGCCCAACGTAGAGGTGGCCCGCGTCATCTACGACCACCTGCCCGACCTGGGCGGGCGGTTTGACCCGGAGCGGCACATAGCCGCCACGATAGACGTGTCGGGCCCCGGCGTCTTTGTGTTTAAGGAGGTGGCTGAGCGGGCCAACGTAGAGGTGGAGCTCTTCGACATACCCCTCCTCAACCCCAGGCTGTCTCTCTTCGCCGCGGAGAACTACATAATGCCCGACGCCACGGCCGGGACCAACGGCGCGGTGGCGCTGTTCCTGCACAAGCGGCTTGTAGACGAGGTGTTGAGCCGCCTGGAGAAGATACCGCACCTCAAGCC
>Ga0080007_1054344_pt1 | contig 12572 bp, 13 predicted proteins | sample OctOCTMetagenome_FD_69210 | JGI IMG/M metagenome (GOLD analysis project Ga0080007, IMG submission 69210) | Hot spring and microbial mat streamer communities from Octopus Spring Streamers, Yellowstone National Park, USA - OCT_B (SPADES... | ecosystem: Environmental > Aquatic > Thermal springs >...
ACTCCATTCTGTTTTCCTTTACTTCCTGCTCTATCTCCTCAAGTCCCTTTCTTAGGAGCTTCTCTTCTTCCTCTGAGACAATACCTGCCATTCTAAGAGCCTTCAAGTGGGCAAGATTTTGTCGTATATCCTGTAAAACAAGCCGTTGGTCAAAGCTAACAGACTGGGTAAATTCCTCCACAAGTTCGCCAGTTTTTTCCCTAAAGCGCCCTTCCCAAGGTTTTTGCATAACCTATAATTTTAAACATGGAAAGCACTGCCCTAATTACAGACCTTTATGAACTAACTATGGCTCAAAGCTACTTGGAGCACGGAAAGACTGGGAAGGCTGTCTTTAGCCTGTTTGTCAGAAGACTTCCGGAGAACAGAAACTTTTTGGTTGCCTGCGGGCTTGAAACACTGATGAAGAGTTTAGAAAACTTCAAATTTGGAGACAGGGAATTGAAATATCTAAAGAGTTTAGGTATATTCAAAGATTGGTTCTTGGACTACCTGAGTGAGCTGGAGCTGGACTTGGAGTTTTACGCCTTAGAGGAAGGGACTATCTTCTTCCAGAACGAGCCCATCCTTCAGGTGGAGGGTCCCCTACCAAAGGCTCAGCTTATAGAAACCTTAGTTATAAACCTAATACACTTTGAAACCTTAATCGCATCCAAAGCGGTAAGAAATTACATTGCTGCAAAGGGTAAAACTTTGGTGGATTTTGGGTTAAGAAGGGCACACTCTCCCATGGCTGGGCTACTTTCCGCAAGGGCATGCTACATTGGAGGTTTTAACGGCACCTCCAACCTTCAGGCGGGAATGTTATACGGCATACCCGTCTTTGGCACCATGGCACACTCTTACATAATGGTCTTTGATCAAGAAGAAGAAGCCTTCAGGGCTTTTGCAAAGAGTTTTCCAGACAGGGTCTTTTTGTTGATAGACACCTACGACACTGTGGAGGGAGCAAAAAAGGCTTTAAAGCTTTTGAAGGAAGGTATAAAGGTCTTGGGTGTGAGAATTGACAGTGGAGACATCCCGGAGCTTTGCAGGGAGATAAGAAGGATCTTTGATCAGGAAGGCTTTAAGGATGTGAAAATTTTGGTTAGCGGGGGAGTGGATGAGTATGACATAGAAAAATGGGTCTCCGAGGGTGTGCCCATAGACGCCTTTGGCGTTGGGACAAAGCTTTTGACCTCTGCAGACGCACCTTACCTGGACATGGCGTACAAGCTTGTGGAGTATGAAGGAAAGCCCAAGTTCAAGGAGAGCCCCGGCAAGAAGACCTTTCCATACAAGAGGCAGGTTTGGAGGTTTTTGAAGGATGGAAAGTTTGATTACGATAAGGTCAGCAGGTTTCAAGAGGGTGGCTTGGTGAAAAAGGTGGGCTTCCCCTTGCCAAGCCTTAAGGAGATAAGGGAAAGGGTCTTGGAACAGATAAACCAGCTTCCGGAGGAGCTAAAAAGCTTAAAAAAGAAGGTAGAGTATAGGGTGGAAGTGGATGAATGATAGGCGTTGATATAGTTTCCAACGAGAGGATAAGGAAAGCAGTAGAAAAGTTCGGTGAGAGGTTTTTAAAACGCATATACACTCCTTTGGAGATTGAGTACTGCAAAAAACAGGCAGATTGGATAGCTTGCCTGTCGGCCCGTTGGGCGGGAAAGGAGGCAGTCTTAAAGGCGGTTTATCAGAGCAAAGGGATCGTCCTAAAGTTCTCTGAGATTGAAATTTTGGGAGACTTTGGAAAGCCCGCAAAGGTTAGACTTTTGAGGGAAGAACTCAAAGACCTACATGTCCTTATTTCCCTATCTCACGAAAGGGAATACTCGGTGGCGGTTGCTGTTATAATTAATAGCAGAGGAGGTTTTTTATGAAAAAGATTCTAACCTTTGGGTTGTTTGTTAGCTTTTTGTCCATGGGACTCGTAGGCTGTCAGCAGAGTAAGGCTTGCCCTACTGAGGATAAGATAAAGACGGGCGTTAAGGAGCTTATCCCTCAAGAGTTTAAGGTAGAGAGCGTGCAGGCACTGAAGGATATTCCGGGACTTTGTGAGGTGGTTATAAAAGTGGGAGCCCAACCTCTTGTTTTTTACACAGACAAAGAGATGAAATATGTGCTGGCTGGCAATCTCATAAGCCTTGTGGACAAGAAGAACATCACCAGAGAAAGACAGCAGGAGTTTATGAAGGTTAGCCAAGACCTTTTGAAGGAACTTGAAAAGTACACAGACTTTGCCTTTGGTAAAGTAGGTTCCGAAAAGTATATTTATATGTTTACCGACATAGACTGTCCCTTCTGCAAAAGGTCTGAGCCCATAGTGGAAAAATGGGCTAATGAAAAGGGAGTGGAAGTTCGCGTAATCCTTTTCCCACTACCTATACATCCGCAGGCTTTTGGAAAATCTGTTGCCTTAGTATGCGACAAAAAGGGATGGGAAGAGTATAAAAGTGGATATAACTCCAAAAATCAGTGCGAGGATGGAAAGAAAAAGATTGAAAGCAACTTACAGCTTGCAGAAAAATATGGCATAAGTGGGACGCCCACTTTTATAGGTATGAACGGCAAAATTCATGCGGGCGTGCCCACAGAACAGGATTTGGATAGGCTTATACAATAAAGAGGGAGGCTTACACAATGAAGAGGGAAACTTGGCAAACTAAGATAGGGCTTATCTTTGCTGCTGCGGGCAACGCCATAGGGCTCGGAAACCTTCTAAGATTTCCCTCCAAGGTAGCCCTATACGGTGGTGGAGCCTTTATGGTTCCATACTTTGTTGCCCTTTTCCTTCTGGGCATTCCATTAATGCTCATAGAGTGGGTTATAGGTAGGTATGCGGGGGCAAAAGGGCATGGCTCTATGACTGGCATAATAGGTTCCTTCTTCAATCACTCCTACGGCTCAAGGGTTCTTGGCTCCATTGGAGTCTCCATTCCCATCCTCATCGTTTGCTATTACATATACATAGAATCTTGGACCCTGGGCTTTGCCTTTTTGTCTCTGCTTGGACAGATGCCTCAGCCGGTGCAAAGCACTGATTACAAAACTGCCATGGAACCATATGTTTCCTTTTTCAAAGACTACACACAACCCTCTTTAACTGCCCTTGTTTTCTTGGTTATTACCTTAGCCATCAACTGGGTAATCCTTCAGAGGGGTATAGTTAAGGGCATAGAGCTAACCGCCAAGTATGGTCTTCCGTTGCTAATTTTGATGGGAATATTCTTAGGCTTTTTATCTTTGAGTATGAACGGATGGAAGGGGGTGGAGGGCTTGCTTTTCATATACACTCCGGACTTTTCAAAGCTCTCGGACCCTCAGGTGTGGCTTGAGGCTTCGGGTCAAATATTCTTTACTCTATCCTTGGGTATGGGTGCCATCGCAACCTATGCTAGCTATGTCAAGAGGAACGAGGATGTGGTAAAGGCTGGTTTGTGGACTGCCGGACTCAATGAGTTTGTGGAGGTGGTTATCGGTGCCAGCATAGCCATTCCTGCCGCTTTTGCGGTCTTTGGTGCTTTGGCGGTTCCAGAGCTCGCAAAAGAGGGAACCTTCCGGATTGGCTTTATGACCATGCCAGCCATTTTAATGTCTTTGCCCCTTGGAAGCTTACTATCTACTGTCTGGTTTTTCCTACTCTTCATAGCAGCCCTCACCTCCTCCTTAGCCCTAACACAGCCCTTGGTTGCCCTCTTGGAGGATGAGATGAGGTGGAGCCACTCCAAGGCGGTTAATGTGTCTATGCTTTTGGTCAGCGCGGGTGCCTTTTTGTCTGCCTTTGTGCCGGGCTTTATAGACGATGTGGATTTTTGGGCTGGCACATTGATGCTTCTATTCTTTGGTCTTTTGGAGATCATAATCTTTGTTTGGGTCTTTGGCGTTAATAACTTCCACAGGGAGCTAAACACCAACAGCTTTATAAAAATTCCAAAGGCATTGGTCTATTTCTTTGCGGTTGTCTCTCCGGTATTTTTGGTTATCCTTCTGTATTTCTGGGGTGTTACAAAGCTACCGCAGGTCCTATCCCAAACGGAACCCGGCGTTATCGTTGCAAGGGCTTTTGTTATATTTGTGCTCGTGCTTATTGCCTTCTTTTCTGTGGAAAGCAGGAGGAGGTATCTGGCGGGTCCTCACATGTGATCAGCCAGGTCACCCAAAGTGTATAAAACTGCACTCATTTTGTGCATCCGTCCCCTGACCTGGAAGGGAGGGACTACCCTTGCCAGCCACCCTTGCCCAATCCCCTGAAATCAAAACACGCTTCAAGGGAGAGTGGTCCCTACAACACTCAAGGCAAGAAAAGGCAAGGGCTACGGAAAGAACTCGCCAGCTTTTTTGTAAGGACTTTGCCCTACCCCTCATAGGTTTCCGCCAGCGATTAACCGCTTGTTGGGTAGCTGGCTCACTCTTCCCGCTGTCCCTTGTATAGGAAAGCAATAACTTTAAATACCCCCTTAACCGCTTGACCCTATCCTTGAGTGCTTTCTTCTTGTATTCATTCTTCTCCTTCTTTAACTCACTCTTTAGCTTATTAATCCGTTCATCTACCTTAGCAATAGCATACGCCAAAAACTCCTTGTCCTTGAGTAGTTCCCTGTAATTCTTGGGAAGCTTTTCCTCAAACCCAAGACCACGCCTTGCTATCACATAAGCGGACGCTACATCCTTGTCTATGCCTAACATGGGAGAGTATTTAAGCTTGCCAATGATTGAGGTGTAAGCAGGATTGACCTTTATCAACTGAATTCCCAACCTCCCCGCATAGACCTCAATTTTCTCTAAGACTGACCTATACGCCCATTTATGGAGTTTCCTTCTTAATTTTGCCAAACCGTCTCCTCTTCTGCCTTTAGGGACTTTTTGTAAATCCTCCACAACAATGGCCTTTCCATTCTCTAAAGCCCCTTTTACCGCTTGCCTTGCTATATGCCATGCTATATGTTCTCGCTGATTTTTGGTTTTGCCCTCCATCTCCCTTAAATCTATGTGTTCAAACTTTTCTAAATTCCCGTCCGTTGATACATAAGCTAAAGCTAAATGAAAGGGATAAGCATTGATGTCTATACTCATAACTCCGTAAGCTTTAGTTATAACAGGTTGGACAGTCTTTTCTTCCCAACTGACTTGTGCATAAAACTTGCCATTTCTTACCTTCAACCTCACGTTATACGCAAACCACTCACCCAATCTCTCCGCTTCCAAAAGTCTCCATGTAAAGTCAACCCATTTGTCTTTGTGTCTTTTTGTATTCCTTATAACCTTAGCCCATACATACTCATCGTTTCCTAAGTTAATCCTCAGATACCATTGGTTATTCAAATTTACAAACCTAAGGTTTAGGTTGCCGTTTTTAGACTTTTCTCCTCTTGAGTAGAGGTAGTAATATCTCCTTTCTTCCCACCTTTGGCGTAGCCCTTCTCTACGTTTGCCTGTTAGATGTTTCTTTTTTAGCTTTTCAAACAGTTCTTTTGAACCAAACACAAGCTTTTTGGGATTTTGACCTCTTTGTATGCACGACTTTAGCACTTGCTTTGCTATTAAGACAGCGTCCTTTACATACCTTGCGTTTAGCTTATGTTTTTCTGCTACTCTTTTTTCTATTTCCTTTTCCGCCACTCCCTCTAACAGTCTTTTATAGGCATATCTTGTTGCGGAAGAAAACCTGCGCATTAAAGCTAATACTTTCTCTTTTTCTTCTTCCTTTTCAAACTCAAGCGTAAATTCCAAAGTTATGTAGAGTTTATGGGCTTTTTCTTCGCTACAGTTTTTGCTACTTGCTATGCTTAGCCCCATGCTATGCTAAGATTTTACACTTTTGAACGGAAAATGGCAACTGTTGGCCTCCACCTCGCACCCCCTAAGTACATAAAAGCCCTTCTTGTTATATTAGCTGTTTAACCTCTCTATTACCTTCCACTGTTCTCTGTATCTTTGTATGTCTAAACCCTTTACCACCCTTGCGGAGGGGGAATGGTCTCCTATGACGATGTACTGCAATCCTAGCCTGTAGGCGGTCTCCGCCATTTCCTCAATACTACCAAGCCCATCACTCCAGTTGGTATGCATGTGAAAATCACCCTTTATATCCTCCCATTCCACAAGCCTTGGTAGCTTTCTCTCCAGGGCAAGCTCTACCTCTCCCACATTTTCCCCTAGCTCGGGCGGGGGACAATCCATACCAAGAAGTTCATAGACTTCTTCTTCCGTTCTTCCACCCAACCACTCTTCTGTATCTGCCTTAAAGACGCCGTATTCGCTTGACTTTAATCCCTTAGCTTTTGCTATATCCCTTATCCTAACATTGTGCTCCTTTGAACCCTTGAAGTATTGGAGGGTAGAGCCCCATTGATGGGGTTCAACGGTCCTAAAATCCGCCTGTTTTCCGTTTTTTAGAATCATACTGGACTTTGTTTCTCCCTTAAGTAGAACATCCTGAACTTCATCAAATTTGGTGGAGTGTTCGTGCAGTGCGGACCAAAACCTTTTATACGCACAAACCAAGAGGTCTATATCTCCAACGGTTTCCTTCTTCCTCCTTGAGCTTCCTACCAGTTCTATGTTTCGGTAAAGCTCCCCAACTTTTTTCATATGTTCCAAAAGCCTCTCACCTACTTGGTAAGCTTCTATAAGAGACATAAGCTCTTTACTCTTTTCATACAGTTCAAGCCCTCTAATTATGTTCTGTAATTTTTTCTCCCTTATACCGGGCAAGGCAGCAAGCATACCACTTCTGACTGCCCTCAAAAAGTCATCCTTAGTTCTGACATGTAGCTTTTCGTAGGCTAACCTTAGGGTTTTTGGACCAATGCTGGGCACATCAAGGAGTTCAAGCAGATCCTCCGGCACCTGTTTTTTCAGCTCCTAGTATTTAGATATTTTCCCAGTTCTTAGATACTCCAATATTTTGCTTGCAGAAGACTCTCCTACTCCGGGTATTTGGTATATCTTGCCAGTTTTAACCAACTCCTCCACATCCACCCCTAACTCAGAGAGGACCTCCGCCACCCTTCTGTAAGCGTTTATCCTGTAAGGATTTTCCCCCAAGAATTCCATAATGTCTGCCATCTTAGAGAGTATTTCTGCGATCTCTTTATTCTTGGACATCTTGTATTATCTTAAAAGCCTTTTTATTTTTTGAATGACCCAACACGCGCAAGAACTTTTTTATCCCCTCCACATAGACCTCCACCGGTTCCCTTGTGGGCTTGTCCAAAGTTATAGTATCTCCTACTATAAGGTTGTACAGTTGGCCTAAGGTGATTTTGGTGTAGCTAAGTTTTACGCTTATATGCAAAGGCACTCCGAGTATAGCCTTCAGTAGCTTTTCATAGTCCTCGGTGCTCCTTTCAAGGACACCCTTTAGCATTTCCTTGTAGGGTTCTATTCCTTCCTGAGGTATGGCAAGCAATATGTAGCCGTCTCCCCCTTCCAAGGTTATCATGAACCTTAAAACTATGTATTTTTCCCTTGGTCTTGCAAACATAAGTATGGCTGGGTTTGTTTCTATACCTATTGGGACTAATTGCACGTTCATAATAGTTCGCCAGGCTTCTTCTAGCTCCGCATACATGACCCTAAGCATTCTTTCTATTATTCTCATCTCCACCTTTGTGAATTCCTTCCCCTCAATCTTGTAAGGCTGGGTGGAACCACCGAAGACGTTACTTACGACCATGTATATTAGCTTTGGGTCAAGGATAATCATAAAATTTCCCTTGAAGGGATGGAGGTTGAAATAACCCACTGCAGATGGGAAGGGTAGCTTTGAAACAAGTTCACTGAACTTCACAGAGGTCGCGCTCTCCTTTATTATTGTTGGCACACCCACTATCACTGAAACCAACCCCCTCTTCAAACCGCTGATCCATCTTTCAAAAACGAGCTCTAAGCTTGACAGTCTTACTGCATATATATGCTCTAAAGCTGATACTTCAAAGGACTGAACCTCCTTGTTAGTTTTTACCTCTTTTTTCTCCTCCTTTCCAAGGGCCTTTAGTAGTAGGTTTATCTCCTCTTGGGACAAAAGCTGTTCATCCATGATTAGCCTCTAGTCTTTAACCAGGCTTTTATGATCCTGGCTACCTTTTGGGGCTCTTCCTTTGCCAACTTGGAGATGGCTTCTATACTTGCCACTTCTTTTGCCTTTATCCTTATCTCTTCAACTCCTGCCAATTCCTCAAGCCCAGAGGGAACTGATGTATGAACGGGTGGCATGTAAGCGGTCGGAACGGGCTTTTTCTTTAGTCTCTTCAAGGTAATGAAAAGGGCTAAAAGGGATACCAAACTAAACACAAGCAATGCAATCCACTTTATATACTCTGCGTAAGAAATGGGTGACTTTTCCACCTCAGGTTTTCTAAAGGGGACAGAAACCACGCTAAGTACATCCCCCCTGCTTGGGTCTATGCCTGTAGATGCCTGAACCATCTGTCTTACCTTTTCCAAATCTACGCGTTTAAGGTTGCTGTCTATCATCACACCTACGTTTAACCTTCTGACCTTTATCAGAGGGTCTTGAGTATATGCCTCTTTCTTGCTAACTTCGTATTTGTTTATTGTTTCGCTCTTTTCTGAGGTTAATGGTCCTCTGGCACCCTGCACTGCACCCAAACCTGGTGGAACGTTGGCAGCCGCACCCGGCACTCCTCCAACAACCGCCCCAAAGGTTCTCTCCTTTTTCTTCTGCTGACTGACTATGGCCGTCATGTCCGGGTCGTAGATCTCTTCTTTTTGTTCCCTCTTGGTGAAGTCTATGTCTGCGGAGACCTTTACCTTAACGGTGCCCACACCTAATGCTTCCTCCAAGGTCCTTTGGATCTTCCTCTCAAGGTTCTTCTCAAACTCCGCCTTTAGCTTAAGCTCTTTATCCTTTAAAATCTCATCCTCTTCAATCAATGCGGAGAGGTCTCGCTCTTTGTCATCCACCACAACCACATTCTTTGGGCTCAGTCTTGGGACACTCAGTGCAACCAAGTTCCTTATTGCCTTCACTCGCTCGGGCGACAACTCGTATCCGGGTTTTAACCTTAATAGAACGCTGGCAGTGGGCTCGTCCTCCTCCCTTAAGAATATAGACTTTTCTGGCATGCCAATGTTTACCTTTGCGTAATCCACCTCTTCAATTCTCATTATGGTTTTTGCCAACTCTCCCTCCACCGCCCGCCTGAAATTCACCTGATTTTGAAAGTCCGAGACACCAAAACTTCCCTTATCAAAAACTTCATAGCCTACTATGCCTTTGCTTGGAATTCCTTTGTCAGCAGGCTTTAGCCTCAGGTCTCTTGCCTTGTCTTCTGGCACAAAGATGGTGGAACCATCTGGGCTCAGCTTGTATTTAATGCCCTCTTTATCCAGCTCAAAAAGAACTGCGTTCAGATCCTCACCGCTTAATCCTCCGTAGAGGACCACATAGTTGGGCTTTCCCGCGTAGAAAAGGAGTAAAGAAAGTAGGGTCAAAACCGCAAGGGGCACGCCGATAACAAGAGCCTTTTGGGGAGCGCTAAGGGAGAGGAACTTCTCCTTCAACTGGTTCAAAGTGTCTTGCCAAGCCATAGCTTAAACCTGCATCCTGTTTAACTCTTGGAAGGCTTCCACCAGCTTGTTCCTGACCTGGATGAGTAGGTTCAGGGCAATGCTCGCCTTTTCAAACTCTACCACCATTTGATGCAGGGGTATGTCCGCACCTTTTAGCACCGCATCCTTTATGGCTTCAGCCTTCTGCTGTTCCTGATTTACCCAGTGAATGAATTTGGAGAGTTCGTTCAGAAAGCTGGGGGAGCTTACCTTTGTCTTTTCTCTCTCTAAACTGATAGTAAGGTTTATAGGCCTTATCTCCATAGCTCTAAGGTCCTCTGGGCTATTTCCTTGGTGGCTGAAAAGGCGTTTAGGTTTGCCTCATAACTTCTAACTGCAGTTATCATGTCCACCATTTCCTTTACGAGCTCCACGTTGGGCTTTTGTACATAGCCTTCTTGGTTTGCCCTTGGGTTTGTGGGGTCGTAGACCAATCTAAAGGGCTCGTTGGATTGTCGGATTTCCACCACCCTTACGGGCACCTCTCCCTTTGATAGATTTTTTTGGATCCTCAAGGGCTTGAAAAACAACCTCCAGCTTTCTGAAGGGTTCCCCGTTTGCCCTGTAAGATTCGTAGTTTGCCAAGTTGGAAGCTATCACGTTCATCCTCACCCTCTGGGCATACATACCGCTGGCGGATATGTTAAAGGCCCGGAAAAGATCGTTCATTGCCTACCCTCCTTTATTATGTTGTTTAGCTTATCCACACTACCTCTTATCATCCTCATGTATGCCTCGTAAGCGATCCTGTTTTGGGTGAGTTTTGCCATCTCCTCCTCAAGGCTAACATTGTTAAAATCGTTACCTACGAGCCTTCTTTGAATCTCTATTACCCTAAAACCCTCTCTACTTTTGGGGCTTATATGCTTTTCTCTCGTGATTTTTAGCTTGCCCACACTTTCTTCCTCCATAACCACGTCCTTTGCCCTGTAGTTAGGTGTGTCCGCGTTGGCTATGTTGCTCAAGATCACCTTGTGCCTTTTCCATGCAAAGTTTAGGTGTGGCAGGACCTTGTCAATGCCCCTAAAAATATCCATATCATCCTCCCCAGAGGCTAACTATAAGCTTACCTAATATATTATCTGTTTTTTCAGCTTTTTTGACAACCCACTGGAGGGTTTCCTCTTTATTGGTTAAACCGCTCAGTCTTGCCAGCCTAAGGGCGGTAAGCCAATAGAGGTTAGCTTCCTCCTCCGATCTCTCCAAATAGCTTTTGTAAAACTCCTTAGCCTTTGTGAAGTTTCCCAGCGAGTAGCAATAATCTCCAAGCTCAAGAAGGGCGGTGGGTATGTATCCCTTCAGTCTTTGGGATTTTTCTAAGTCTTTAGCTTGCAAAGCTGTCTCAAGAAGCTCTTTGTTATCGGAGAAAAAGCCCAGGAGAAAGAGTGCCTCACTGTGATCCTCTCTGGTAGGCTGGTCTTTGATCTTACTCAAAAGCTCCACCCCTTCCTTTTCTTTACCTGTAAGCAAAAATTCCTGTGCCCTTAGAAAGCTCTTTGTAGGTTCTTCAACCACATCCAGAAGCCCCACATAATCCAGCTTGCCCCTGTAAAGGGAACCCCTCAGCAGTGCGGAAGCGTCAAAGAGGGTTAGGAAGTTCCTATCATTGACCTTGTATAGGGCTTCAATAAACTCAAAATCCTTATCTTCATAAGGTTTTAGTCTATTGTATTGAGCCTCCAAGCTCTTATAAAAAGGTTCCATGTTTATTTTTATGTCCTCCACCGTTAGATAGCCTTCCCTTGAGGCCTTCGCCCTTTTCAAAAGCTCCCCGTCCACAAGCTTTTTGTCCTATAAAGAGTAACAATAGACACCCAGTACAGAAGGTAATCCGTAGCTTTTGGCGTAATCAATCCAGGCTATTTTCAAGAGTAACGGTTTGTACCAACTGAGTTTGTACTTATCAATGAAGTCCTCATAAAACCAGAGCTGTGATAGTGCAAGCCTTAGGGTCAGGTTCGTCAGAGGGTCCATATCTTTCATAAGCTCTTGCAATCTCTCCATAGCCTCCGAGTAGTTTTTGTTGCCCAGGTTTATAAAAAGCAAGAAATAGCTACTTTTGTCTGCGTACCTCCTGTAGATGTCCCTCCTTCGCAGAAGCTCAAAGTAAAAGAGACTGTTTCTCCAGTCTTGAAGTGTGTAATGGGACGAGGCTAACCTGTATAAAAAATGAGGATCCTCCTCCAAGCTTCTGTTCTGGACCCTTGCCTGCGTCAGCTCATGGAGGGCTCCCTTAAACTTACCCTGGTTGTAAAAGTAATACCCCCTTATGAGGGAAAGCATGGAGGGGTCCACGCCCTCCTCCGATGCCCTAAGGTTCCCTAAAAGCTCTATGTTTTTTGTACCTCCTTCCAAGGCATCCGCATACAAAAACTTCACCAAATACTTTTTCTGATTGCTGTTTTTGTATAGACTAAGATAGACCTACTTGGCCTTGGAGTACTCTTCCAAAAGTAGATATATGTCTCCCAGAAATTCTCTTTGAAGGTCTATGTAGTTTGCCCTTTTAAAGTAATAAGGATACATGTTCAAAAAGCCTATGGCGGAGAGAAGACCCCTTTTGTCAGCCTTTGAGTAGGCAAGAAGGGCGTATGCCCTTCCGAGCCAAAGATAAGCAAGTTCTCCATAATAACCGTTTCTATCCAAGTTAAAGGCACTTGTTAGATCCCTTATCGCATCTTCATAGTTGCGATTTTCCAAGTTTATGGAACCACTGTAAAACTTTCTTTGGGCTAAGGCAGTGTTTTTGGAGAGCCTCTCTTGGGAAAAGGAAAGCAGTAGGCTGAAAATGACCAGTAGCAGTTTAGCCCACAGCTACCGATAACCTTTCCAGCCAATACTTCTTGTAGCTGTCAAAGTTCCCCTCCTCTATTGCCCTTCTTGCACCCTCCATAAGCCCGTGGTAGAAGTGGAGATTGTGGATAGTGTTTAAAATGTAGGCGGAGATCTCTTCTGCGTGGAAAAGGTGTCTCAGGTAAGCCCGGGAGAAGTTCTGGCAGGTATAACAGTCGCACTCTGGG
>Ga0080007_1052315_pt1 | contig 12570 bp, 22 predicted proteins | sample OctOCTMetagenome_FD_69210 | JGI IMG/M metagenome (GOLD analysis project Ga0080007, IMG submission 69210) | Hot spring and microbial mat streamer communities from Octopus Spring Streamers, Yellowstone National Park, USA - OCT_B (SPADES... | ecosystem: Environmental > Aquatic > Thermal springs >...
CACCTTTGAAACCACACCGTTTCCCTTTGCCCCGCCACAATAACACACAAAAGGGCAGAACCCTTTAAAAAACTCATAAACGCAACCACATCATCGTAATCCAACAAAAGCTTCCCTGAACTCCTCCCATCCTTGCTTTCCACAATCAAACTCAGCACTGCTTTTTTAGACCCTTCAACCCTCTGAAACCTTAAAATGCTTACATCGTCCGCAAGAAAAAACTCCTCCTGGGTTTCAGACAAAACAAACCTGCGCAGGAAAAAGTAAAGGGAAAAAGCACTCTCACAAGATAACCACAAACTACGCCTAAAGTCCCCAGCAGACAGCCACAGCTTCTGCTTTACAAACTTTACCCGCCCAGCAGGAACGTCTATAGCTTTTTCAGGATAGCTAAAGAACTGAAGCCGAACATCCCCTACCCTAAAATTCAAATACCCTGTCTGAACAAACATCTACTTCACAACAATCACCACATCCGCCTTCTTCACAAAAGGCTTCTTCACATCCTCCTCCCTATCCACTAACGCTACAACATACCCCTTCCTCAACAGCCTCTCACTTAGCTTGTTTGCCTTCTTCTCGTCCTTTATCTTCAACACCCTCATAGAAAGTATTTTAGCAAGAGAAAAAGTCGGAAGTATGGATTTTCTTACCCTACACTCCACATTGTAAGGTAAGACTTGACAGATAGCAACATTTGGTGTAAATTTCCATCTGAAAGGAGGTGGTAGTGATGATAGAGAAATAGGAGAAAACATGGTAATCATTGTGTCCATTTTCAAGCCAGACACAAAGCGAAGCAATACTGAAGGGAACCAAAGATCATACTTAAGACAATGGATAGGACAGTATACGAACTCTTAGAGGGTGAGATTTACATGGAAGTGAAAGAGGTGGATATGGGAGAGAGGCATCTCTTTGACACGGAAATAGCGGTCATTGATGTTATTGAGAAGGGTAAAAAGCCGAAGGTCTGGTATTATAAAATCCTGTGGTTTGAACCCAACACCTATGAACTGATAATAGGAAAGCAAAAGTTGAACGAAAGGTTGAAAGAACTGCAATCAGAAGCCCTTTTCATTAGACGGGAGGTGGTGTCTTTTCTGTCAGGAAACTCTAAAGTGGGCGGTTAATAAACAGTATGGAGGTGGTGGCCATGGATGTAAAGGAACTTGTGAAAAGGTGTGCCCAAGAGGTGCTAAAAAGCCTCTCTTTAGGAGAGGGTCTTGATGCCCTTGATAAACAGAGGGCATACGGGAATGCCCTTATAGAGTGCGTGAGGAGGCATTTTGTGAAGAAAGCCCTTCCTGACAAGGTAGGCTACGATAGAGCCCACAAGTGCTTTTATGCAATTAAGTATTTGCCCGCACCTTCCTACAATGTTTGGAACTGTGAGATAGACAAGGAGATAGTAATACTAAAAGTGGACTGGTGTCCTCAGGATATAGAGGGAGAAATTCAAAGGTATAGCCAAAAGGAGATAGAGTTTTGTTTTATAGACAAGGAGACCCAGAAAGCCCTTGAGGATGAGCTCCAAAAGTATGTTTGCCTTGATTGTGATGAGTTTGTGAATACTCCTGCATTGATGTGTTTGTATGCCTCCTATATGGAGGCAAATAGCCCGCTGGAGGAGTGGAATGAGGTAGCACGGAAACTCAGGAAGGAGTGGGAAGAGAAAAGAAAATCTTGGAAGGGAGAAAGGGCACAGAGAGAGGAAGACCCAAGGGAGAGACTTCTAAAAGGAGATGCTTATGTGGTGAGTGTGTCTTATGTGATGAATAACAGGAAGCTTACGAAGTTCTACTATTTAGAAAGGCAAAATGGAAAGCTTGTTTTGAGGGTTCCCAAGTGGTTGGCAGGGCACATCATCGGAAAAGGCGGGCAAAGGATAAAGAAGTTGCAGGAGTTCTTGGGAGAGAAGGTGCACATAGAGACTTATGAGGATGTAGCACCTCGGAAGATAGAGTTGAGTTTTGGGTGGTAATACTATGGAGGTGTTGGGCATGCTGGACATAAAAGCACTTAAAACCTCTCTAAAGCTTTACAAAGACTGTCTTGGAGAAGGGTAGGGCAAATTAGGCTGCTTTTTTGGATGCCTGAAGAATACGTGCTAATTTTCCATGTAGAAGAAGATGGGCTTGTTCATGCGGTGCCTCTCACAGAATGGACAACTCTTACCACCTGTTCCCTCAAGATCCACATAAGACACTACACCTTTGCACCTTTGCCTTTTATTGTGTATCTCAGAAAAGAACTATTGGAGGAAAGAAACCATAGAAAAGGTTCTAAGAGATGTAGAAACCTCACCCACATGGAGTGCCATAAAACCCATAAGGGATTTCCTTAAACTTGTTTGGAAAAGATACGAAGACCTAACTCTATTAACGCTTTTCAAAAAAGAAGTGAGGTCTAACTGCAACCCATAAGTGCTTCTTAAAAGGATGTCTTGCCACCAGCCACAACGCGTCTTTATATTCCTCAACATCTAAAATCTGCCCTTCTTCAGGCTTTATTCCTTGTAGCAGCCAAACGCCCTCTACCTCCCACCTTATCTTCACTTCCCACACATTAGGTTCTACTTCCCTTATCACCTTAACCACTTCAGCAACCCGATACGTGTTATGAGCCTCAAAGAAAAGTTCTATAATATCTCCAACTGTCGGCTTTCCTCCTTCCACCTCTGCTATCTCTTCCCATGATTCTATCCACCTAAACTTCCATGCATTAGACTTTAATCCCTCTACCTCATCAGGGCTGACCTCTCCAATCACCTCAACAACCTTCAGCCACCTCTTCATAGCATCTCCCTCACCCTCTTCAACCTTTCCTCGTCCGCCAGCAAATCCTTCATCATCTCCATTAGATCCCATGCGTCTGTATATGCAAACAAATGCACAAGCCGACCCTTGTCATCCCTAATTGTAGCACCCGCCTTCTGATGCACTTTCCCAACCCACCAACCACAAGCCCTGAAAAACTCCTTTATCTTCTCCCGCTTAAACTCATCCACGCCTCTTTTAACCCTCTTCGTCATCATAACTATTATTTTAGCTAAAATTTCCTGAAATGCAAGGTTAACTAAGTTAACACAAAAACCCAAACACTTAGTTAACCACATTTGAAGCGTCAAAAGAAAAAACTCCCGCTTCCATTGCGGGTTGTGTCAGGAAAGCCCAAGCTGGGCGGTTAATAAACATTATGGAGGTGTTGGCGATGGACTTGCAAGTGAAGGATGTCCTTGAAAGTAAGACTGTGTTTGAGACTGTGGATGGGAAAGCTGTAGAGACCTCTGCCTTTCCCTTTTGGAGGCTGGCGTTCAATGTAAAGCATGAGCTTTCGGACAAGACTTGGCGGTATGCGTCTGGCTGGAGTGAGGAGTATCCTTTGAAGTTTGCACAGATCCGTGTGGAGAAGGATTTGGAAAAGGATGAGTTTTCCAACGGGCGGGAGTTTCAGGAGTTTGTGGAAAAGCTTACCAACGGAACTTTCTACGATATGTCTTTCACTTGGGCAGGTTCTGAGTGGCTAAAGGGCTACTTTAGGATGGATGAACCCTTTAAGATGGAAGTGGCGTCCTTGTGGATAAAGGGGGTGCTGGTGGGATTGAGGTTTAGCCGCTGGGGCAACACCACTTACGCATCTAACATCAAAAAGTTCACGATAGAAACACCCAGCGGAGTTCTCTTTGAAAAGGAAAGGCCAATCCTTCAGGTTCTCCCATATCCACATAAAGACTGGCATATCATCCATGAGGTCTCCCAGAAAAACCTTGTGAGAAGAACAAGGCTGGAGATGGCACATAGATATGGCAATGCGGTAGGCTTTCACACCGCAGGCTTGGCCTCAAGGCTACTAATGGACAAGGGAGTGCTTGGCGTAGTCCTTCCTCTAAAGCCCTTTGAATTTAAACCCTCTGAAAAGGGAGGCTTTATCGTGAGGGGCTACGGCAAATACATAATCACAGATAGTAATAAGCTGGGCTACTACCTCATCACAAAAGAACTTGAGAAGGTAAAGTTTGCCAAGCTTGTGAAGGAAGTAAATGATGTGGTGGATTAGCCATGGAGATTACAGAAGAGTTCAGAAGGGCAGCATTGGAGGAAATTATGAGGGTAGTCAAGCAGGCAAAGTTTTTCGTGCGTGCAGTCCGCCACGATGGGGAGAAGGTGTGTTTGTGGCTTTTGCCAGAGGGAGGATTGGTAAAGGTGGTGGAAACAGCTGACCCTCCAGAAAGAAAAAGGTTAAGGGTCTACTCATGGAATGAAAAGGATTTAGAAAAGTTTTTCCGCAAGGCTATGCAGAAAAGGAGAAGGTTTTTCAAAGACTGGCAAATCCAAAGCGTGGATGTGATAGAGAAAAACTGGACAAAAGAGGAGAAAAGAAGGGCAAAGTGGTGGAAAAGGAAAGAAGAAATTTTGCATTCTCTCATTTTCTACTTTATAAACAAGCTTCCCACGAAGGAGACCTTTGAAAACTCACAATACAAACGCAAAGTGAGATTGCCCAAGAACTTTTGGCAGTGGGAATTCAGAAAACAGATTAACTTTCTCCTTGCTTTAAAAAGAAAACACTCGGAAGAAGGCATAAGAAAGGGCTATCACCTATACCCATAAAACTCACCACCATGCCAATCCCCTACAGGGTTAACTACATCTCCCTGTTGATACACAAACTTAGTTAACCCCCTTGTCAGTTCGGGTGATTTAAGCTAAAATAATTACCTGAAGGAGGCGGTAGAGATGGGAATGGTAAAAGACAGTCTTTTTGATGTTTTGGAGGTTGCATTGGCAAGCTTGGAGTGTATTGGGCGGGCATGGGAGAGAGGAGACAGGGAGATGCTGGAGAGGGTATTTAAAGTTTTGGGAGAGTTCAGCAAGACAAGGGATTGGAAGGAAATCCAAGACCTTCTTTGGCTGACACAGAGGCTAAGAGAGGTTTTAGGGAGGGAATGAGATGAAGGCAAAGAAAAAAGAGGCGGTGGCGGAAGAGGTTGTAGCGGGTGCTATTTACCTCTTGTGCGTGGGTCTGTCTTTACTGCCTGTTGGAATTATGAAGGTGTTCAATGTGTGGCATTCAGGTGTTGCTTTGGTTTGCTACCTTGGTGCTGCGCTTTCTCTTATTTTTCTTTTGCTGGAGATTCTTTCGTTTTTCTTGGGCGGAGATGATGAAGAGTGAGGAGGTGGTGGAGATGAGGATAGATGTAGATATGAGGTTGGTTTTGGAGTATTACATTCCTATGCTTGCTGTTTGGATCCTTGCCATGTTTTTATTCCATGCGTCCGATTTCAAGGAAGGCAAGGTTTTGGTGGTTGTAGGGCTTTACGCCCTCTTTTCTCTTGTTTTATTTGCCCATTTGGTTTTAATCCAGATAGTTTATTTAGCAGAAAGCAGAAAAATAATAGTGGCTACCACCTTCTTAAACGTGATTTTACATCAATATCCTCTATTTTACACGGTAATCACCCAAACGGCAGACCCTTTGATTATTGGCTGGATAATCATTAACTTGACAGTTTCCGTTTTTAAGATGTTTGATAGGCTTTATTTGAACAACTAAAAATCTAAAAGGTAATTTGTCCAGATGCACTCAAGCCTTCTTTGATCTTGGACACGGCACGCATTTTCTCCGAGTAGTCCCGTTTGCCTTGTTTTTCCTACCGCATGGCATCCCACATCAAAACAAATCTTCTTCCAGCCTGCCTTTTCCAGTTCAAAGTAAAGGTCGTTATCATACCCACTTAGCATTACCTTTGTTTTACTCCTTGTTAGAAGCCACTCTATGAGTTCCTCGTGGTCTTTTTGTGTCATCTCAAACCTGTATGCGGAAGGCTTTCTCCTTGTGTCGGGAAGATAGGGAGGGTCAAGGTAGAAAAAGCCCGCCCATTCCCAGTCGTTGTATTTTTCCATACACTCCCGCCAGTGAAGGTTCTCAATTTGGACATACATCAGCCGCATGTGAATATACGGAAGCATCTCTATGGTAGAAAGCCAGCTGGAAACAGAGGCAAAAAGTCCTGCTTTCTTTGACTTAAAAGCATACCTCCAGCCCCCCTCCGCCTGCCCGCTAAATCCCTGCCTTAATGCCACAAAAAACCTCCTTGCCCTCTCCACCGGGTCGTCGCAATCTTTGTAAGTTTCCCTGCAAAACTGATACTCCTCCCTCGCATAGGGCGTCAAAACCACTTTTCTGTAGAACTCATCAAAATGGTCTCTCAAAACCCTAAAAAGATTTACCAGTTCTCCATCTATATCGTTATACACCTCTGCACCTACCATCTCCTTTGCAAACAATAGCGCCGCACTCCCCCCAAAAACCTCTAAATAATACTCATGATAAGGCACATACTCAAGTAGCTTACTGATTAAATTCCCTTTCCCACCGTAGTAAGTTATAGGAGACCTAAGCCTCATCTCTTTTTCCAACCCTTCCCCAAAATTCTCCCTTGTATAAGACAAACGCCGTTTTTCCTCGCCAAATGCAACTCCTTCCCTGTCTCAACCTTCTCTATTATAGGCCTTAACTGAAGACTTTTTATCAGCCTCACCACCCAAGGCATTACTTCATGAAAAATCTTTATGTCCAACTTCACAAACTGAGGCCTTAACTTCAACATAATCTCCAAAGAACTCCACCCACTCCCAAAATCATCAAGACACACTCTAAAGCCTAAACTCTCCAAAACCTCCCTTAACTCCCTTGGACTTACCTTCCTCTTCTCACTTATCTCCAGCACCAAGCAATCCTTCAAATCCTCACACTCCCTCTCAATCACATCCCAATATGCCAAAACAGTGCTTCCAAAAACATTCACAAAATACAACCCTCCATTCCTCTTAACCCTCCGTATGTCCTCCACATGCCCCATAAATATCTCCAAATCCTCCTCCTCCGGGCAAACCTCAAAAAATTTCTCCCTGTCCTCCACTCCACGATACAGCACCTCATACCCTAAAAACCTCTTGCCACTCAAATCAAAAATAGGTTCAAACACCCGCATGCCTCCCTAAATCTCATTATAGCAACTCCACACACCACAAACCTTTTGCGTTTTCAGGGAATTTTGACTAATTTTTTTACCTGAAGGAGGTGCGACCATGGAGAAGTTGTGGGAGAAGTTTGAGGCGGCTGTTTTGATGTTGGAGTGTATTTGGAGGGTTAGGGAGTGTGAGAATAGCTATGCGGTGGAAAGGGCTTATGATATTTTGGAGGAGTTTTGGAGGAAGGGAGATCAGGAGAGTTTGGAGGAAGTGAGGAAGCTTGCAAAGAAAATAGATGAGGTTTTAAAGGAGTGTGAGTGTTATGAGGGCGAGTGAAGAGAGGGAGATTTTAGAGAGACTGGCGGAGAGGATGCGGATGCATATAAGGTTTGCGGGCTTTGGTTTGCCCGATGTTTTACATGAGTGGGCTTTGATTTTGCGGGTCTTGTATCTTACTCACATGGATAAGGAGTATGACCAAGTCCTCGGACTGCTAAAGGACTATCTGGACGGTAAAATGGACTTTAAAAGTCTCATCAAAAAACTAAAAGAAATAGAGAACGCCTACGAACAACAGTTCCAGCAAATCCTGAAGAAAGAGAAGGAAGAATTCCCACCAATCACTCTCCAATCAGACGAACTACTCTTCTGAGGAACCCTACTAACTAAGGCGGTTTGGCGAAAAACCTCTTGACATTTTGGATGAAATGGATTAAAATGATGCAAAAGAAGGAGGTGGTGCCATGGAGAGGAAGGAACTTTTACTCAAGTTGATCAGAGAACTTACCGAGAGGGATGCATTGCTTCGGATTGTGAATGATGGGTTCATGGCCCTTGAGAGAAGCAGGCTAAAGGAGTTAAGTTGGGAGATAAGGAGGATTGTGGAGGAAGGTATGCAGGATAGGGAGGAAGAAAAGGAAAAAACGGAAAGCAAAGTTGAGGGCAGGAAGGAACTTTTACTTAGGCTGTGCAAGGAACTTACCTCTGCGGTGGAATACCTCTACCACGAAGATGATGTGGGGCTAAAAGCCCATCTGGGAGAGGTGTTGGTGAGATACGGAAGCTTGTTCTCAAGCTTAGGCTGGGCTATTACATGGGCAAGTGAAGATGTGCAGGACAAGGTGTTTAGGGTTATTGAGGATGCGTTGAAGAAGAGACACCTATTGAAATGCAGACTGGAGGAATGGTTAAGCTGGAAGGTAAGAGAGATAGTAGATGAGGCTTTAGAGGATAATGGAGAGGAAAAGGAAACACAGCAAATTCAAACATCCAACACCGACGGACTACCCTTCTAACAACCACCCCCACAGGGAACCCCTTGCGGGTTCCCAACCAAACCCACACATTAAGTTTTTTGTGTAGGAGGGTAAGTATGGGTGTGAAAGCGGAAAGGAAACCACAGATTTTTGTTGCCCTTTTGCCTGAGTTGGTGCAAGCTTATGGAGATCTTTTGCCCACCTATCTTAGGGAAGGTATTGCAAAGGTTATTGAGGTAGATTGGAGAGAACTGAACAGACTTCCCAAGGATGCGGTAGAAGAGTTCTATGCGATAGGTAAGCAGCATAGGAAAGGCGTTCGGGTTAGTCCAGAGGTTTATGTGGGTTGGGAAGCTATTCCAAGGCTTTTGAAGAAGAAAGCCCAATACTGGATTAACCAATGGCTACTGGAGAAGGCAAGAGAGTTAGAACTTCTGTGATTGTTTTTGGCTTTCTCCCACTCTTTCATTAACTCCTCCCTACCCTGCAATCACATAAAACCCTTGAAAATCAAGCATTTCCTGAAATCACCTAAAGAAAGCCTTTAATTTTCAAAGGTCTAAATTCTGGGAACCAGAAGTTAGAGAATTTTTGAGGGAAATAAAAAAAGGAGGAAAGGGAGGGAGGAGGTGGTGGCAGGGAGAGAGGCGTGCCATGGAGGGTCTTCAAAAAGCGATGTCCTCTTCTTCCTCTGGAGAAACTTCCTCCTCTTCTATCTCTGCCCTGAGGTTTAGCTTATCTAAGATAGCCCTGTATATCGGGCTTTCTTCAGTAAGGCCAAGACGCCAGCTAATGTGTTCTTGGATTAAACCAAGGTCTTCCAACAAGTCTTCTGAAAGCTTTACAGGTTCAAGTGGAGTAATCACAGGAACCGCATACTGCCTACCTCCAGACTCAGCCGCCTTTGGTTCTATCAAGCAATAAGACCTCTTTTCCAAATTAAACACCTTTTCCACCTCTCCCCTCTTTGTGCCAACGCCCGGATAGATAAAGAGAACCCGTCTTTCGGGTTCCCAAAACAGCACATCCCTAACCGTAATCACCATTGTGTTTGCTGGTATATCCTGCCCATCGCCACGATACCACCTCTGCAATACCACATTCCTGTCCTCCTTGCTTACCAGCATCTTCCTCCTATACCGCAAAAGGGCTATAGCCTTCATTGACTTGTAAGTGATGTCTTCATCTCCCACCCGAAGCCTCAGCTGCAACGGCGCCCTGTCCGCCTTCAAATAGGGAATGGTAAAGTTGGGCACTGGCACTATGTCCAACTCAGATATCCGCAGGGACCTCAACACAAAGTCCCTCATCTCAGACCTAAATAACTCCTCCACCACTTCCTGTAAAACTTTCCTGTCCACCATGCAATTTATTTTAGTAAATTTGGGTTAACTAACTTAAAACTGTTTTCTGAAGACTTAGTTAACCTGTGATAGATAAAATAATCCTATGGTTGTTGTGGTGGAGAGAGTAGACAGAGGGCAAGATTGTTATATCCTTCATGTGCGTGTTGAGGGAGGTGAGAGGAGGGTTTTGAAGGTAGTAGCCAGTGTGCCTCCCAGAGAGGGGCAAAGGTTTTTGGTAGTTAAGGAGGGTGGGCTACTAAATGTCTTACAGCCGCTCTGAGAGGGTGTTTTTGCACTTGCTTTTTTTATTTGTGGTGGTTGTGGATGTGGTGATTGTGTTTTTTGCGGTGCGTGGGCGTCCGCTGGATGCGATTTCTCAGAAATGGCGAGATGCGGCGGGGGTTTGCGTTCAAAGTCTTCGGAGTGTGTGTGAGAAGGAGAGGAATATTCAGAGAAAGACAGTTGGTTTGAAGAAGTGTCAGCTTCTTTATGAAGATTTTGCCCTTTTTGGTGCTTATGAGTGCAGGGATGGGAAGTTGTATGCGGACCTTTGGGTAGGGGGTATTTACTACAGTATAAAAGATAAGGAGGTGTTTTGGCGATGGGCAGAGTGAGAAGTAAAGACCTTCTGTCGGAGATAGCCCTTATCTTGGGCATGGAGAAGAAGGTTTTAATTACCAAGCTGTTGACTGTGAACGCTTTGCTGTTGGAGAAGGCTAAAAGGGAGGGAGTAGACCCGAAGGAGTTTTTTGAAGGGTGTCTTTATGTGCCTAAGGGGGTGAGGGAGAAGTTGGGAGAGGGTTGGGAAGAGGAGTTAAGGAAGTTTTTGAAAGAAGTCCAGTCTGCAAACATAGAAGACCCTATTGAAGAGGCAAGATATTGGATAAGGAAGTTGAGTATAGAAAGCCAGACCCAGCAAAATGGACTGAGGGAGATGACTATATTTGTGGAGGGCAAGCTTTTGGATGAGTTTGTGAAGGTAGGCAATGAGGCTTTAGCCCTTGGGCTTGTAAAGAAGGGCTATGATGGGGAGGTAGGGAAAAACATTGCAAACTTGGTGAGGAACTACCTTCAGAGGGAGATAAAGCTTCTCAAGGATAAAATGTTAAGGCAAAAGTTGAAAGGGAAATGATTGATGTATTTGATTGATTTGTATCTTGAGGAACTCTCAAAGGTAAGGGACCCCAAGACCATAGAGAAGAAGAGGTATCTCTTGATGCATTTGGAGGAACTGAGGGACTTTTCAAAGAGAGAACTTTTTGAGTTTTACGAGAGGCTTCGCCAAAGAATGTCCCACAGAAGTGCAATGGATGTGCTAAGGGAGGTGAGGCTTTTCTACGAGTGGCTAAGGGAAAGAGGCTATAGCTATGAGTTTTCAGAAAAGGCTTTGGAGGAACTCAAAAAGAAGAAGGAGTTTCAGGGTCAAGCACGCAAATACTACACTGAGGAGGAGGTGGAGGTTATTCTCTCTGCCATAAGAGGAACCCTTGAGGGAACCAAGCCAAAGCCTCCTGTTTATTACCTTCTTTCTGTATTTTTGCTTTGTTCTGGGCTTAGGCTATCTGAGGCATTGTCTGTGAAGAAAGAAGACTTTTTCAAGAGGGAGATGCTAAGCAGTCAGGGAGAGAAGAGGGTCTTTTACTTTGTGCGGGTCAAAGGGAAGTTTTCAAAGGAGAGGGAAACACCGCTTGTGTTTTTCAAAGAGGAGTATAGAAAGCTTTTTGAGAAAAGACTATCTGAACTTTCCTCTGGTGAGAAGTTCCTCAAGTATACCCTTGTCTTCCCCAAGTCTGTGAAAGTCCTTGAACTCAAAAAGGGCACCGCCCTGAATTTTTTCCACGACCTTGAAAAAGAACTCAAATCCCTTGGCTACAATATCCCAGTTAACGCCCACAGATTTAGATACACCTACGCAGTCTGGCTTGCAAGAAAAGGCCTTCCCATTAACTTCCTAAAAGAATTCTTAGGACACTCCTCCAGCAAAACCACCCTTGAAATCTACGCCCAAGCCCAAAAAGAAAAATCCTTAGAAGTCCTCTCCCAGCTAACCTTATAAAGGGTTAACTAAGTCAACATCTTTTTTTCTCTAACTTGGTTAACTCCCCCTTGCATTTTCAGGAAATTTTGACTAAAATAATTTCCTGAAGGAGGTGTGCCATGAAGAGAGGTCGTTTAGAGGTTTCCGTTTATTGGAAGGATGAAATAGGGCAGTGCTTTAAGCCCTATTTCTACAGGAAGTTTGTGATGGAAGCAGAACTGGAGTTGAAGGAGGGATTGGTTAGGGTTTACAGGTTGGAGAACCAGTGTTATTTAGGAATAGTTTTTGTGGATGGGAAGGTAAGGGATGGGCTAACTGTTGTGAGGGAGAGGAAGAGGAATGATAGGGTTCCTGTTGCTTATGTGGATGAGGTAGGGAACTATGTTATAGCGGAGTGGGACAAGGAGAAGCTTTTGAGAAAGCTTGCGTGGCTTAGAAGGTATGTGAAGGAGTTTAGGGATAGGAGTATGATGCCGATAAAGGAGGGTAATATTGACCCTGTAGATGCGGACATCTATTGGAACATTTTGGACCTTGGAATGGAGACCTCTCAAGAGGGGTTGGTTCCTTTTCTGGAATTCAAAACAAAGATGGGTGTAGTCCATTTCTATTTGTTAAAGAGATTAGGTAGGGACAACATTGATTTATACATAGGAGTAAACCCTGTAGGTAGAAAAATCTTGGTGCAGGGCAAAGCGGGAGAGACCTATCTGGTGGAGAAGGCAAGCATTCCTAAAATAGCCAGCTTGGAGTCCGCTATCCATTTTGTGCAAAAAGTCAATGAAAACTTTGGAATTGAAGAAGTAATCGTTTTGGATGAAAAGGCTTATGCCAAAACAGGACTACCTTCCCATCTGTCAGGAATAGCAAAAATGGTTGCTTAATAAAAAAACATGGAGGTGGTGGCCATGGATGTAAAAGACCTTGTAAGAAGGTGTGCCAAAGAGGTGCT
>Ga0080007_1067957_pt1 | contig 12553 bp, 7 predicted proteins | sample OctOCTMetagenome_FD_69210 | JGI IMG/M metagenome (GOLD analysis project Ga0080007, IMG submission 69210) | Hot spring and microbial mat streamer communities from Octopus Spring Streamers, Yellowstone National Park, USA - OCT_B (SPADES... | ecosystem: Environmental > Aquatic > Thermal springs >...
GAGGAGGCTCATGTCGCCAACATCGCCGTCCACCCCAAAATGCGTGGTCGGAAAATCGGTGAATTGTTGTTGCGAACGATTTTGGAAGAGGCGGTGAGGCGGGGCTTGAACGAATCCATGTTGGAAGTCCGCAAAAGCAACCTTGTCGCTCAGAACCTTTACCGCAAATATGGCTACAAAGTCGTCACGATAAGGCGCGGCTATTACCAGTTCCCCCTCGAGGACGCAGTGATAATGAAGTTGGAAGACATCCGCTCCGCCCTGCACTCCATCCCGCCGCCAAAGGTCAAGGCAAAAATTTTGTCGTCAGTGAGCGAGTGAGTTGCCAAGTCACTTAACTGCCGTTGGTGCAAGTCCCGACGCTACCTTTATCACCCACTTTTTGTCCGCTACCAAAATCTGGAAGGACTGGTAAATCAGGGAAAATTCTCTTCCCAATGGCTGTGTTAGGTTTGCCATTTCCAGGGTTATCTCCAAAAATTTGTCCTTGTCTCATAAGCGCCCAAGCAAGTAGTAGTTTAGGCGCCTTCCATTCTGCATTCAACTCCAACGCCGGTTTAACTTGGTGGTCTTTGTGAAGGTGGGCATGGTTGTCCCGTGCCTGCAAAACAAACCTGTATGTTCTTGCTTTCTATATTTTTAATCAATCTTTAAAATGCCCAACGAAAATGATGGTTTATGTGAAATATCTTCTGGAAATATATAAGGACACCATTGAATAACTAAATATCTATTACCAATCCATTGAAGTACTTTTTCTATCCATATGCCTTTTGTAATTTGCTTCATAGTTAAAGAGTTAATGTCTAAGGACCAAACATAACCACCGTTTTGCATAATTAATTTTTTACCATCAGGAGTCCATGCCTCATATAATGGTGCAGCAATCCCATAAAGATTCTTAAGTTGTTCATATGTATCATAGCCAATCATTTTTTTAAATTGTTCCTCAGTAATAGTATACTCCTTAAGAATATTTCCTTTCCAATCCACGTATTTGATGTTTAATGCTTCTCCTAAGCCATGTAGGACTATTATCTCATTTGTAGATAATAATCCAAAATTAATTCCAATTTCTTTATCTATTTTATTACCAAATTTCCACATTGATACTGATCCATTCATCAAATCTATCAAAAGATATGAAGGACCACCAAAGAAACTTGGTGATTTTATCATTTGTGGGTTAAAATAGGCTCTTAATACTAATAATCTACCATTTGAACTAAAACCTATTACTTCAGGATCAGCATTTATTCCTTTTATATGCAGTGTTTTTATTACTTTAACTTTTTGCCTTTCTATCTTACAAATTTGAATAATTCTTTCCCACAGATACCTATGGCGTGTCTCCTCAAAGTTTCGGGGCATCCCACTAATAACCTTGTTCCACTCATCTTCTGGGTCTAACAACACAAATTGGTCTTTTATAGGCAATGAAAGGAGGAAATACTTCCTGCCTTTGCCGCCTATGCCAAGAACTCCCTTGCGAACAATCTTGGCTCTATTGGTGCCAGGAAACCACAACCTGAGTTCATAATGCTGTTTGTAATACCCAATACGAGCACTTTTAAAAGGGTCTTTTGTAACTTGGCGATTAGCATATTCTATAAATTCTTTGAATGATTGAAAATGCGTTAGAACTGTATAAAGTAAATTATCTCCTACCCAAATTAAATGATCAATATAAACAACTTCCCCGGGCTGCTCTGATTCTTGGAACAGAAGTCGATAAGGATACATAGTTTTGTCCAATTCCCATACTTCTAACCTTGCACCATACCTCACTCTTCCCTGCTTACCTTCAAATTCTTTAAAAAACAGTGCAGCTAAAAATTTACCTTTAGGGTGATAGACGATCTTTGCTTCATTAAAGCGATCAGGTAAAATAGTAAGGTTAGGAATCTGCGAGGCGGCTTTTACTGTTGTTCCTGAGATTATCAAGGTAATTACAAGATTAAGGGACAAGATATGCTTGCACCGCACTCCGATTTCCACGGCGATAAATTCCGCCATCGCTTTCATTGTCATGCACCTCCACACCGTAACGCTCTCTTAAATACTTCTTTATTTGCTCATTAGTCCCAGTTACGACTGGGACATCCTTCCGTGCTCGTATGTAGATGATATCTGAATGAGAACCACCGTCAAGGAGGAGACCTTGGTAAATATCAAACCGCTTTGGGGGTTTCCAATTCTCGGGCATAATGGCTGTATAGTCATAATAGTATGGAAGAGCATCCAGCAGGAAATCGCGAGCCTCTATCCATGTCCAACCTTCACCCCAAAAAGGATCGAAAGGGTCCTTAAGCCCTAAAAAGTCATAATAATCACCTTTTGCCCATATCATGAAGAAATGCTTCTGGTCTTTAGTCCAAGCTATCAAAGTGCGAGCATATCTTCCATCCATTTTTTTAAATCCTTCGCAGGCGATATTTGGGTCCAAGATTTTATTGCCATTATCTACCAAACATCCAATACCACTAAGTCCGAACGGATAACTCCAATTTGAGGGAACATCGTAGTGATTACCACTACTAGTCGGTTGCATCCGTTCCTTTTTAAAGGAGAGCGATGAACTTATCCCGAAAGCCCATCGCTGTTTTGGGATCGCTTGACCTCTCCACGGCCAACTCCCTGTGCCTACTCTTCCTTGCAATTCATAAGGGTATTGGTTGTGATTAAAAAATGTTCCATTGACAGCAGCAAGGCATGTATCCTTCTTCAAAGTCCCTGCTTTGGCTAAAGCAATAATCCGTGACCAAACATAATGTTGCACAGAAGGAAGGTCTTTATCAGGATCGCCTGTATTACTATGAGGTGTAAATTCCAATGTTTCTATACCTTTATTCAAATAAAGCTTTAACAAAGGAATATTCACTATAATACCTCTCCATTCAGTATTAGCATATCTTCCACGAATCCACTTTATAGGAAAAATATCACCAATTTGATTTAATTCTATCGCAGGTTTAACTTGGTGGTCTTTGTGAAGGTGGGCATGATTGTCATAGACTTGAATGACAAACCGATACTCCCCTGCCTTCTGCATAAAAGATGCAGGCACCCGAACTAATACCCCATGATACACCCCCTCCAAACTCGCCTTTAACCCATCAGTCTCATTACGATGCACTACACACGGCAAAGAACGGATGTCTATCCGACGAATTTTCCCTTGCTCATCCCTTAAAGGCTCCAAATCAGGGTCGTAAACAAGGATATATCCCGCTGACGCATCAACAGGGTTAGGCGGGTCTTCATCTACCAAACCATCTTTGTCGTTATCCAAGCCGTCTTTCCAGTCCTCATCACAATATCCTGGCGGGTCTTCGTCTATCCTTCCATCGTTGTCGTTATCTATCCCATCCATCCAATCCTCGTCTAACCTACCATCACTATCTTCATCCACGAAAGCCCTCATACCAAAATCACCATCGTCATCCAACATAGCTGAACCGCACCTTAAACCATAACGAACCAAAAAGATATGCTCGTCATCGCTCTCTTCCTCCGTCCCCTTGTCATCATATCCGTAATACTCTGCCTCATGAACTTCTCCCCCTTTCTCGTCTTTCCAACGCAAAATCGTCATAAAGGGACTGCATCGGGTATCTGAATCTCCCAAAGGTTCAGGCATTTGAGGCAAATTCACCCAAAGGTCAAAGGCATAAATACCCCTCTCTGCCGGCTCTAAAACCTTTTCCCCTCCTGAGTCCTTCTCCCTCTCTATCATCCCATCCCAACTGATAGGATGAGTTCCAGGAACGCCCTTTATCTCCCTAATGACCCTTATCGGTTTCTCATTTGATGCCCTGTCTAAACGGTAAACCCTCAATTCCACTTCCGCATACCAATTTTGGGCTGTCGTAACTGAAAAGGTCACCGTTAAACGATTTTTGGAAGGGTCTTCTGGATCCCAAATCAGAAAAGGAGGTTCTGGTTCTAAGATTTTCACCACTGCATTGACGGCATTGACAGTTATTTCCTTCGTCTCTGTTACTGGTGGTGGGCATCCCCAACCCATATCAGGGTCAGCAGGACAATCTTGGGCAACAGTGTAACTGGCAAGAACTTTGATGGGACTGCGATGAAGGATTGACCATCCAACTTCAAAAGGAACCCAAGTCCATCGGTTACCAAAGTAAATATCGTAAATCGGTTCATCCGTTCCGTTCTTCAACAGCCTTGGGTGATTTCCTTGCTCCTCATAGATGATGTAGTTGCACCAAACGATGTAAGGGTATTGAGGTTGCGCCTCAAAAGTGATGGCGGCTGCCCCTGCCACTTCCCCGTCGCTAACTCCTATCCATGAAGAAGAAGGGGTAGGCTGCCACCAGACCTTTAAGGAGACGGGAACATCAGGTGTAGAGGAAGGGGAAAGGCTTCCATCCATCAAAACGCTTGTCTCCCCTTCAGGGTTCGTCTTTGCTTTGATGCGAACAATTTTCTTTTGCCCTTTAGGCAACTTCTCCGAACAAATCCTTGAAAAGGCTATACCTTGACTATCTGTTTTGGCTCTTAAAACCAAGATTTTACCTCCATCGGAACTGAACCTTATTTCTCTCCCAGCAATGGGTTTACCCTTTTCATCCGTCACCTTAGCAACTATGAAAGCGGTGCTTTTCCCGTCGGCAGGCAAAACTTCTGGGTAAGCACCAACAATGATGACCATCCCGTCCCCTTTCCCTACGCTCCTTGGGTTCTTCTTGGCATTTGAAATTGCCTTATCAGCAATTTTTTGCTCAAAATCCTTCCTTGCAACTTTAGGGTCTCTCAAAACTGCTTCCTTTGCCGATTTAACTTTAGACCCACTGACTTCTCTGGCTGATGAACCCTCTCCTGTCCCTTCACTTTCACCTCCCCTTCCTGAGACTTTTTGCCCTTCTCCCGATGGCTTCTTTTCAGTTTCGCTGTCCGTTCCTTCTCTACCTTTCGCTCCTTCTTGACTTCTTTCAGTCTGAGGCAATGAGATAGTGATGGAAATTTGGTCGAAAGAGGATAGAGGTGAAAGGGAAGGTTCAAGGGGTTCAAAGAAAGAGTGGGCGGAAAGGGTTAAGTTGATTGGGAGTGAGGGTTGAAGAATTTCTGAGGCATCAAATAAGCCAGCAAAAAGCCAAACGAAAGAGTTCGTCTCGCTGTCAAAGAAGGGCTCTTCAAGCAAAGGGAAAGTTGGGACTAAAAGACCTTCTGAGACGACGAAGAAATCGGAGAGTTGGTAATTTTGGGAAAGTTCAGAGGGCAAAATGACAGCGACTAAGATTGGGATGACAGGTTCAGAGAAGGTGGAAGTTTCTGGAAGGATGAAGAAGGTGAAGGGTTGAGGTGGGGGAGAGTTATCGTTGGATTGCTGAGAGAAAGGGCGGACGAGGAAAGGGAAGGCGGTGAGCATGATTGTTGTCACCACCAAAATCAGCCAAAAGTTCCTACGAGAGAGCCTTTCATTTTCCTTATGTTGACTCCCTCCAAACCTTGTTTTTGGTCAGCAACATTATAGCATGATGAAAAGGGAAATGTCAATAGAGGCAGAGTGTGTTTTAAGACCTCCCATGTCATTGGCTTTAGCCGATATGCGTGCGAGCGTGCGCAAAATTGGTGTGGAGTGCTGGGTGCAATGGTGAGTGCGGAGTGCGGTTATTAAGCGCTGAAATTTTCGGCAGTGCAAAGGCACTGTTCTCCAGAAAAAACTATCGCTAATCGCTATTCGCTGCCATTTTACCAGTCGCTAATCGCCAGTCGCCATTTGCCGTTCACTATTCGCTATTTGCTACTCGCTGTCGTTTTTGGCTCGGCAGGAGCCTCGCACTCCCATGATGTCGCCGACTAAAGTCGGCGCTCAATTTCTGAGTCATCAACTAGGACTAAAGTCCGTAGCATGAATGGTCATGACGGTGAAGTCTTTAACACGAAGTCGCAGATGGGACTTTGGAACACTCTTAGCGAGGTGATAGAGCAACTGTGGTTGAATGTTTGCTCGTTTTGGGAATGGCTTTAGGAGTCGGCGCCGCTTACTTGGCTTGGAGGGGAATTTGGGTTGAACCGAGGCAATTGACCGTTGAGCGATACATGCTCACCTTAGAACGGTTGCCAGAACCTTTGGATGGCTTGACAATCGCTTTCCTCAGCGACTTGCACTTGCTGCCAAGCGGTTTCGGGGTTGAAATAGCTGAATGGGCAGTAATTCGCGCCAATGAAGCCGCCCCTGACATCGTGGCTTTAGGTGGTGACCTCGTTCACTGGTGCGGAGCTGTCCCGCACTTGATTCCCGTTCTACGGCGATTAAAGAGCCGTTACGGCGTTTTCGCCGTGTTGGGAAACCACGACCATCATTGCCCTTGGCGGCTCAAAAAGCCTTCACCGTGGGGCGGGAAGCCTTTGAGCGTTGATGAGTGGCGAATTGCCCTTGAAAGGGCAAATGTCCGTTTGCTCGTCAATGAAGCGGTGAAGTTGGAAATCAACGGAGCGCCTTTGTGGATTGTCGGCGTTGATGACCCTTACACGGGCAGGGACAATTTGAAAGAGGCTTTGTCGGAAGTCCCTCAAGACGCTTTCGCCATCCTCATTGCCCATTCACCCGACATCGTTGACGACCCGAACATTAGCCGCATTGGGTTGGTCTTGAGCGGGCACACTCACGGAGGTCAAATCGTCTTCCCGCTGCTTGGACCGATTTTGGCGCCCTGCCGCGATAAGTTCAGAAGAGCGCAGGGTCTGTCAAGGGTCAACGGGACATGGCTTTATGTTTCGCGCGGGGTTTCTGCCGGCTTGCCCATCCGCTTCCGCTGCCCTCCAGAAGTTTCGGTGCTCACACTGAAGTCATCCCCAAGGCGATGTTGAAGTTCGGGCTCAAAGGATGTATCGGCTCAAGTCCCTGTCCTTGACGACGCCTTCAAGTTGCTTTTTGACATACTCGGCATCAATGACGATTGTCTCGCCGGCGAGTTCTGGCGCTCGGAAACTTATGTCCTCGAGGACTTTCTCCATGATGGTGTGGAGTCTGCGGGCACCGATGTTTTCCGTCTCTTGGTTGACCTTCTCGGCGTAGTAAGCGATGGCTTCAATTGCGTCCTCGGTGAACTTGAGGGTCACTCCCTCAGTTGCCAAGAGCGCAGTGTATTGCTTGACGAGCGCATTTTCTGGCTCAACCAAAATCCGCTTGAAGTCTTCTTTGGTCAACGGGTCAAGTTCAACGCGGAGCGGGAAGCGACCTTGCAATTCAGGAATCAAGTCCGAAGGTTTGGTGACATGGAAAGCACCTGCTGCGATGAAGAGGATGTGGTGAGTGTGGACAGGACCGTAGCGGGTCATGACGGTGCTTCCTTCGACGATGGGCAAAAGGTCTCGCTGAACTCCTTCCCTTGATACATCGGGACCGTAGCCTTTTTCGCGCCCAGCGATTTTGTCTATCTCGTCAATGAAGATTATCCCGTCTTCCTCGCTCCGCCTAATTGCCTCTCGGATGACTTCGTCGCGGTCAATTAACTTTTGTGCCTCCTCTTGCATCAGGACACGGCGAGCATCTTTGACCTTCATGCGCCTTTTGCGCTTACGCTTCGGGAAAAGCGAGCCGAGGAGATCTGCTGGGTCAAAACCCACTTGCTCCATTCCTTGCGGTCCAATCACATTGACGAAAAGTTGCGGCGCTTGCTCTTCAACCTCGATCTCGACTTCTTCCTCGTCAAACTCCCCAGCCTTCATTCGGAGAAGGTAGTGCCGTCGCAGCCTTTCGAGCCTCGCGTTTTCTTCGTCATCGCCTTCGTCTGACGGTTCTTCAATTTCCCGACCGAACGGGAAGGGGATGGGAGCCCTTCGTCGCCGCTTCGGTGCTGGGACGAGACCAAGGGCTTCAATGAGCCTCAAGTTCGCCAACTCTTCAGCCTGATATTCAACCTCAGCCATCTTCTCCTGCTCAACCATTCGCACCGCCGCATCAACCAAATCCCTGACCATGCCGTCAACATCGCGCCCAACATAACCGACTTCGGTGAACTTGGTCGCTTCAACTTTGACGAAAGGAGCCTTGACGAGTTTCGCCAACCTGCGGGCAATCTCCGTCTTGCCAACACCGGTCGGTCCAATCATGAGAATGTTTTTGGGCGCAATCTCGTCCCTCAGGTGCTCGGGAAGCAATTTCCTCCGATAGCGATTCCGCAGCGCTATGGCAACGATTCTTTTCGCTCGCTCCTGACCGACGATGTATTTGTCCAACTCAGCGACTATCTGGCGGGGAGTCAGTTCCTGCCATTCCATCATTGCATCACCGATAGAAATTGTAGGGCAGCGACCCAACACTTGCTGCCTCAACTGTGGTCAGAACACCAAATGCTCGCGGATTTCTGCCGAAAGTCGGAACTTGAAAGGAACAGGTGATGCGCCTTTTTCAGGTGGCGTGACGAAACCTTCAGCCTCAGCCTTCATCCGCCAAGTTGCCCTTTGCGGGACCCCAACAGAGAGCAGGAAAATGACTTCCCCACTCGCAGAAAAATCACCTTGCGTGACGGTGACTTTGGGGTCTTTTTCGCTCCATCGCCTCAATGTCAAATTGGCTTCACCCTTCGCCTCAGCCCTCACCTTTATGACAGCCTCATCTCCCCTGACTTCCGCCAAAGTGCAAGAGATGGGCAGCGAAAGGGGTTCAGGGATCTCAAAAGCCAAAACAGGCAAATCTATCTCCCAACCCTTGCCAACCTTTACGGGTTCAGCGGGCAACGGGGCAGGAAGTAGGGTTTGCAAAGTGGCTGTCACAACTGCGTTGATGAACTGGATATCAAGTTCCGGCGCAATTTCCTTGATGGCTTCGGAGATTTGGAAGTCTTTGATTTTGCCCTGCGGGGAGATGGTTACCGAGTGGCTGAGGGTGAGAAGTTGCTGCAATTTCTTGCGGTCGGCTTCAGGCAACTTCGCGCTGTCAAAACTCAGCGCTCCCCACGAAAACTTAAGATCACCGTCAGGGGTGATGAGCAACTCAAAAGGTTGCTCGGCAGCGGTCCCTTTCACCTCAACCCCTCGCGGCGCGACAACGATGACACCATCGCCTTCCGGTGTCACCCTCGCGACCGTGAGCAAATTTTCGGCGCGAACGGAAAGGTCAAAAAGGAAACTCGTTGGCTTGGTCGGTGAAAGTGGAGTCGGTCCGTTCCACTCACCGCTAACTTTGCCCGTAACTACGCGGGTTGCCGAACTGCCCGGAACGAAAGTGAGGGACAAATGGACTTCCTGCGCCAAAGCCAAAGTCGCCAATAAAGCGACAAGCCCGACAGAAAACGCAAATCGCATTTTCGCTCACCTCGCTTTCATTCTCATCCCAAAAGCAAATTATAACACTACCCATCCTGAGGTTGCAGCGATATTTCATTTTCTGAACCTGACGAGCCAATCGACTTGCTGGTTCTCCTTGCTCAAAAGTTCGACCACAAGGATTTCGCCCTCTCGCCTGACCTCAGCGGTGACGGGACTTTTTCGCGGTTCCGTTACGAGTTCAACGAAGTCAAATCCTGCCGGGACATGGATGTCCATTCGATACGGATCATTGCGAACGAGCAAACTGCTGCCGTGAAGTTCGTTGTTGGTTGCGTCCCAAACCAAATCCAGAAGGTCAACAATCCCCTGCGTGATGTGGCGAGAAGTTGAGATGACTTGGGGATGCCCAAGTGCTTGCCGAATGGCGAAAACCTCGCAGGTCCTGATCGGCAATGTCACAGAGAAGCCATCTTCAAATTGCCCGTCATAGCGTTTGCTCCAAAACTCAAACACATGGTAGCGGATTCCGCCTCCGACCGGCAGACCGAGTTTGGCGAAGTCAACGCGGATGGTCGTCGGTTCCTCCTGCCAATTGAACACTGCCACAACATCCCAAGAGCCATAATGTTTGGCGACTTTCAGGTCGAGGATATTGGGACGCCCCAGCACATCCTCGTCCCACGGGTAGAACTCCATCGGGTGAATGTCAACGGTCGGGATGACGCGGCGGAGAATTTCAACCCGTTCCTCAGGCAGTTCATACATCTTGTCACTCGTCATCAATGCCTGACCGCTCAGGGACACGAGGGTCGCCATAATCCTTGCTTCGCCCAATGTTAAAGGTTCACGGACGCACAAAGTGTCGGGGTCGCACCACCAAACCACATTGTTCAAAAATCCCCACCTTGTGATGGTGCGAATCATCACTTGACAACCTTGCCAACTCGCCTCCATGTCACCGCCCGTGCGGCTGCCGTTCATGTAGCCGATGCCATCAAGGGGTATGCCGTAACAACCGAGCAGATACTTGTTTGGACCTATCGCTTCCTTTATCGCCTTCAAAGTCATCCGATAGGCTTCGCTGCCAGGAATTTCCGGAACCTTCCTCGCTTCGGCGTGCTCATCATACCAGCGGCTGAATTCGGGCTGATTGTCGATCTTGAAGTAGTCGAAGCCCCAATCGTAGGCAAGGGTGTGGAACAACCGCTTCAAGTATTCCAACGCTTCTGGGCTTGTCGGGTCAACGACATAACTTTCAACTTTTCGTGGATGCCAGTCACCGATTCGGACGGGTGTCCCGTCGGGCTTGCGAAGGAACCAATCGGGGTGCTCGTTGAACAACTCGTCGCTGTCGGTCTTTTGCGGGATCAACCAAATGCCCGGCTTCATCCCGTGCTGCTTAACGATGTCTGCAACCCATTTCATCCCCTTTGAGAATTTCTCGTTCGGTCCACGCCAATCCCGCCCGCCTGAAGTTTTGGGGTTGCCGTTGTCAAGTTGCCAACCGTCATCGAGTTGAACCCACTCAAGTCCAAAGTCCCGCAAGTTCTCAGCAAGCCACTTGACATTCTTCTCCCACTCCTCCTGCGTGATGTTCTGGTAGTAGTAATACCACGAGCACCAACCAGTCGGGGCGTGAGTGAAGACGGACTTGTCAATGGGTGCGTAGTAGCGGATGCCGTGCCTTTTAATGACATCCGTCGTAACCTTCGCCACGAAGACAGTTTCGCCCAATTTGCCCTTGCTGACGAAGCGGTAGCGGTCAGGCGGTTCACTTGGGTTGTGGTAGATTTCCGATTGAGGCAAAGTCACCGCAGTATCGTTGAAGCGGTTGAAAAGGGTCTTTGCCGTCTTGCTGGTAACTGGACCGTGAGCCACCGAAAACACCCCGTAGTTTTCCTCTTCGGGCAATCGCCCCAGATAAGGTTCTGGTCCCATGAACAGTTCGCCGTGAACTTCAACCTCACCTTGCAGATCGCCGATGCCTCTCACTTGCAGCGTGACGACTTCTGCGTCGCTTTTGAACAGGAGTTCAAAGGTCGGAAGGTCGCTTCTGGGACGCCAACGGATAGTCAAGGTCCCTTCGCTCTCTGAAACAGTTTCAAATTGAGAGTCCCGTCCCAGCGAGCAAGCATAGACTCCTTCAGTTGAAATGGCGACGAAGCCCCTTGCAAATACACCTGTTGCAGGGTGCGCCAACACAAACCTTCCATCCGCAAACCGCACCGAGACCCTTTCTCCCATCTGTGACACCCCTTTCGTGCTGATGAGGTTTTCTTCGCTGCCATGTTAGCACTCAGCCGTTGCATTGTAAACCTCAAGCCGAGCCATCCTGACCTCTTGCCATTGCCAGTCCGATGTGCTAAACTTGCCGTCGACCTAAGCCGTTTTGAGCACCTTGAAAGCCAAATAGAGGTGAGGTGGCAATTTTAGCCCAAAATAGCCCAATTTTGAAGGCTCAGTTGCCGTCGACCCCCTAAGGGTTTTCAGGCAACCGAAGGTCGACTGCAACCCCTTCACCATTTCCTTCCCTTTTGCCCTCAAACCCCAAAATTTTGCCTTGGCAGCAATCGCACCATTGTGGGATTGAAAGCTCGTTAGGACGGGACGGTTGAGAGCATCCCTGACCGCAGCAATCGCACCATTGTGGGATTGAAAGAAGGAAATCATCAAAAGTGTGGGTCATGCCGCTGAAGCAGCAATCGCACCATTGTGGGATTGAAAGGAGAAAGTGCAAACTCCGTCGTGTAACGCATACACAGCAGCAATCGCACCATTGTGGGATTGAAAGCGCCCAATAGCAATAATATCGCCTGCCCGTAACGGCAGCAGCAATCGCACCATTGTGGGATTGAAAGTACGGGCAGAGTCAGCGTCCTAAAAGTCACAAATCCGCAGCAATCGCACCATTGTGGGATTGAAACCTTAACTTCCTCCAAGTATGCATCAGGCATCGTTATCGCAGCAATCGCACCATTGTGGGATTGAAACGCCCGTCCGTGATTGCCCGCCACGCCGACCAGCCGAGCAGCAATCGCACCATTGTGGGATTGAAAGTCGGGCACCGCTTTGTTGTAACCGTGTCACATCCGCAGCAATCGCACCATTGTGGGATTGAAAGCTTGCTCTCCGGTTGATTTGGGGTCCATGTCTACCTGCAGCAATCGCACCATTGTGGGATTGAAAGTTACGGTTAAACTCATCAGCCAAAAATACAACCGTAACGCAGCAATCGCACCATTGTGGGATTGAGGGTGCTTGTGACGAGGGGTCGGCGAAACCTTTTTCCCATTGATGTGTCTAAGAAGCATGG
>Ga0080007_1086239_pt1 | contig 12537 bp, 10 predicted proteins | sample OctOCTMetagenome_FD_69210 | JGI IMG/M metagenome (GOLD analysis project Ga0080007, IMG submission 69210) | Hot spring and microbial mat streamer communities from Octopus Spring Streamers, Yellowstone National Park, USA - OCT_B (SPADES... | ecosystem: Environmental > Aquatic > Thermal springs >...
GCTGTTAATGCTTCTATCTCTACCCCTGTTTTGTATGTGGTTTTCACTCTTGCTCTTGCTTCTATGGTGTTTTCTCCTATCTCTATCTCTATTTCTGTGTTTGTTATTGGTATTGGGTGTGTTAGTGGTATTAGCTCTGGTGTTTTTTTCGCTGCTAGTATTCCTGCTATTTTTGCTGTTGTTATAACGTCTCCCTTTCTTATCTCTCCTCTCTTTATCCTCTCTATTGTTTCTCTTCTAAGTCTGATCCGCCCTATCGCCTCTGCCTCTCTGTATGTGTCCTGCTTCTGCGTTATATCTACCATCGCCATTTTCTCAGCCCTGGGTTATTAGGCTCTTCAATATTCTTATCCTTGTATCGCTCCACACAACCCTGTAGATCCTCATCCTCCCAATTCTAACCTCTTCTACTAGCCCCATCCTAGCTAGATCTTCTAGGTATTTCCTCGCAATAGCCTGGTGAACCCTTGCCTCCCTGGAGATCCTCGTTATATTTGCCTCTCCAACCTCTAGCAAGTACCTCAGGATCCTTATCCTCGCCCTGCTCCCAAGGAGGCTCTCTATGTCAAGTCCTCCTACCATTCATCCTAACCCTTATAAGCTCGTCAACCCTCTTCTCCAGAGGATCTAGAGGCGCTCCCCCAATGCCTACAAGTGTTGTCCTACCCCTCATACCCTTCCCACTAGGCCTTGCCTCTATAATGCCCATCCTCTTCATATTTACAACATATTCGTAGAACTGTGTGTGTCTCCTAGGCTGCTCACCATAGATCCCACATACATCCCTATACTCCCTCTCCATAGCACCCATAGTTATATATGGCGTCTGCGCCTTCCTAAGACCCCTTATAAGGGCCTTCAACGCTAGGAGCTCGTGGAGGCTTAGATATTGAAGGGCATCCGAGATCGTCACAACATCTGGGGCTACAAGACCCCTAGCCCTTCTAACATGCTCTATAGACACAACTTGGGATCCCTCTGAATCAGCTGCCTCGCCAGCTAGCAGGAGGGTCTCTATAGCTGCTCTAGCATTCCCAGGACCCCCTCTATCGATGCCCTCGAGATCCGCTATATAGTCTATAACATCATCGCCAACAGTCCCGGGGTGGAAGGCCTCTTCCCTCCTCTGCCTAAGTATATCCCTTAGCTCCCCAGATCTATATGGCTCGAATTCAACAACATATCTCGTTACATAGCTATATGTTGCAGAATCTATCTTAGATAGGTTTGAGAGGCTCCTCATAATCAATATATAGCTTATCCTCTTATGCATCTCGGGATGCTCATCATAGATCCTCATTAGGAAGTAGACAGCATCGCTACCAGCAACATCTACAAAATAGTCGAACTCGTCGAGGGTTACTAGTAGATATGCCCTCTGCCTATCTATATATTGATGCATATAGCTAAATATCTCATGCGGTGAGAAGCCCCTATGGGATATGGGGACATCAGCCTGCCTAGCCATCTCGGAGACAACCTCGTATAGGCTTCTATCCCTGTGGCAGTTTATATGGACATACCTAAGATCTATACCCTTCCTCCTAGCAATAGATCTAAGCTCCATCCCGAAGAGCCTCGTAGTAACAGTCTTACCACTCCCAACACCGCCGACCACCACAGCTTTAACGCTCGCCTCGCCTGGGCTTGAGACGAGGATTCTGAAGATCTCTGCAAGCCTTCTAAGCTGCCTCTCCCTATGGGGCAGGCTAGGCGGTATATACTCTGGATATAGAGCCTCCTTCTTCTTAAACACAGTAGGCTTTACAAAAGCCTCCTCTATAATCCTCCTAGCACTCTCCAGAAAAGCCCCCAAATTGGGATCTCCTAGGAGAGTTATATTAAATAGAGGTTGTCAAAACTTTCGCCTATTCTCAGAGAGAGACTCACCCCTGTAATACCCTATCTAGCAGCTACAATGGGATCGAGGTTTAGGCGAATATATCTCAGAAAGCCGGTATTATAGGTACACAAGTAGATCTATGTGTATATTTGTATACAAAATGTTTTTAAGGTGCATATATGAATATCTTGGGAGCCTTGTCATCAGGCACTAAGAGGTTCGTACCAGTTTCCGAGGGTATAATTAGGGAGGCTATGAGGATCTCTGAGAGGAGTGGTGTACCACTCAGAGACCTAATAGAGAAGATCCTCGAGACGGTTGTTGGGTATATGAGGTATAAGCCAAACCTTCTAGAAGTGATCCACCTTCTCGACTCGCTTGAAGATCTCAGGAGGATCGGCTGTGTCATGCTCCCACAGGGTATTGTTAGGAAGATACTATCTAAAATCCCAGAGGAGGATTTCAGAGAGATCCTAGAAGAGCTAGGCAAGGCTGCCTCTTGGTATGGCGTTGTTGCAAAGGCTAAGAGGGGTTCAAACATAGATGACATACAAACAGCCCTCCAGATGTGGATGCCAAACATAGAGATCCACATGAGCAGCATTGACGGGAAGCCAAGTAGATATAAGCTTGTGATATCACCACCCATACATATGATCCCAGACTCATCATCGTCAGAGAGAATGGCCCTCATACTGGAGACAATAGCCAGGAACATAGTCAGCTCCATGGGGGGGTCAATAGAGGCTGCAACGAATTCAAACGGAATAATATCTATGGTGATCACAGTTGGTTAGCAGGAGAACAGTTGGGATAGATAGGGATATAATGGAGAAGCTAAAGGAGATAGCTAGGAAGAGGGGTATGGGGATCTCGCCATACCTTAGAAAGCTGATCCAAGAGGCTTTAGAACTCGAGAAGATGGGCTACTATGCCCCGAGAGCGCTAAAGGAGAGGAGGATCGAAGTTATGCTCGAGATGTTCAACTTCGGCTACATACCCCTAGAAATAACCTCGAACCCGGGGACAGATACAAGGACATATGGAAGGAGGTTGGGGGAGATGATAAAGGAGATCGGGGGGGATGTATACTCAGTTATAGAGTATCTGGGGCAGATGCATAAAATAGCTATAGTCCAGGATGATAGGATAACAGTATTAACGCCAGTGGGTGTTGAGAATGGCGTTAATAGGAGGGCCCTAATGGCAGAGATCCTCAAGGGAATGGCTGAGGGTGCAAAGCTACCGATCAAGGAGAGTGGAAGCACAGCTGTGATAGAGATGCCTAGGGAGATGAAAGAGGAGCTGAGGAGAAGGGCTGAGGATGAGATAATCCGTCCAAGGGGTAGGAGGGGTATATAGCTTTACAACTGAAAACCTCGCCCTTTAGGGCGGGGATGGTTTTAATAGCTCTCCAGGTTTTTGTTTTTGGAGGGGCTCTATGGCCTCTGGTGGTGAGGGTTTGCTAACCATCTCTATTGGTGTGAGGGTTAGTCCCGAGCCTGGGGCTATAGAGCTCCTCAGGAGATACAACACTGCCCTGAACTATGCAATAAATAAGATCCTGAGACTGGATCTAAAGAAAATCGGGGATGTTCATAGTGTTCTGTATAGAGAGCTGGGAGAATGGTTTTGACTTCCATCCAGGGTTGCTGTTGACTGTTATAGGGATGCCCTTGCAAATGCCAATGCCTAGAAGAACAATCCTAGGAAAGGGAGGAGGCCAAGGGTTAAGAAGCTATCAATGCTCCTACACCCAGGATCGGGATATAGAGTTAAAGAAGGCTACGTAGAGATCACAGGTGGGATAAGGCTTAGTATCATCGGCTGGGACAGGAGATATGATGGCTATGAAAATGGGGAGGCAAAGCTAGTCTATAGAGGTGATAAGACGATGCTTTGGATATCCAAGAGGATCCCCAAGCCACAGCCTTACAAGCCTAGGGATGTTATTGCTATTGATATTAATGAGAAGAAGATAGTATGTGGAGATGATAGGATAAACAAGGAGAGGGACACCGAGATCGATGAAGCCCATAGATGGAAACTCCTAGCAGAGAGCCTCCAGAAGAGATACTCCTCTCCAAGGTATCCTGCATGGAGGAGAAGAAGGGGGGTCCTGAACAGAATAAGATCCTATCATAGGAAGGCTAGGAACATTCTTGAGGCCTGGGCTAGGAAAACATCTCTTGAGATGGTGATGATGGCTAAGAGGCTTGGATATGCAGTAGCTAGAGAAGATCTCACAGGGCTGATAAACTCCCTGAGAAGGATCAAGAACAAGGATCACAGGACAAAGCTCATAATAATGGGGTATTCAAGGCTTGGGAAGTGGATAGACTGGCAGGCTATGAAGCACGGGGTTCCACCAGCTATTGTAGAGCCAAACGGGACATCATCGGAATGCCCAAAGTGCGATTCAAAGCTTGAGGAGACTGGATATAGAAGACTTAGATGCCCCAGATGCGGCTTTGAGGGAGATAGAGACGTTATAGGAAAGCTGAATATCAGGAAGAGGGCATTGAAAAGCTAAGGATCAAAGCAAATCCCGGGGAGTTCTGGCCCCCCTCACTGCCCCCCAGATGACAGATGTAAACCCGAATAGATGGGGGGAACCAATGAACCGCCCACAAAGGGGCGGGGGAACCCCCGCCCTTTAGGGCGGGGAGGAGGTCAGCTTGTATAGAGGGCATTGAAGAACAGCTTGAAGGTTCCGTGTGTCTGTGCTCTGAAGATCGGCCTAAATCCATATATTATAACCCTCCCCCTACCAAGTCTAGCCTCTATGAGGGCCGGCTTCCTACTCAATATATTCTCACCTATTAGCCAGCCACTCCTAAGAATATCCCTCTCCGGATATGTGACCACAGCTACATAGTCCTCGTTATTGTGGGTTGGGATTATCTCTAGAACAGGTCTATCCACTAGCATTACATAGGCAACCCTTGGCATGCCATATCCAAGGGGATGTGTATTGTCTACCAAGGCTCTAAGCATAGATCCTGGGCAGAAGAACTGCCTAGGATCTGTGATCTCCTCCGTGATATCCCTTATAGCCAGCCCAAGACCCTTATAGGCTAGCTCCGAAGCACCTCCCATCATGAGAATCGAGCCCCCACCCTCTACAAACTCTTTAAGTCTCTGTACACCCTCCTTGCCAAATCCACTTCTATACTCAGGTGGATATGGAGGGAGCTTGAATGGCCTTTTAAGCCTCTTACTCATCTCCTCCTCAATATTCTCCCCCATCATCATTGGGAGGGCGTCGTCTGGGAATACTATGATGTCTATCAGCTCCCCCAGCTTCCCACTCCTTATCTCAGCGTCCCTTATGACTTTATATGGGAAGCCGTATGTGTCGAAGATATATCTGGTCCAGCCCTCCTCCATGTTGCCCCCGTAATATCTCTGATAGATCCCTATTCTAAGGTGTTTTACCTCATAGTGATCCCAATAGATTGACAGCAGATCTTCTGAAACGCCTATAGGCTGTACACCAAGTTCAGCGGATACATGCTTTAGAATATCGAATGCCTTATCGCTATCCTCAACATAGAACGCCCCAGGTGGGAGGCTAACGCCTCCGAGATCGACGCTAACCCTGAATCTCCATACCCTTACACCGCTTGTGAGAAGCTTGTTCACAAGTCTATATGAATCGTTTAGCCTAGGATCTATTAGATACCCTCTAGACCTCTCGATAGAAACCCTGGGAATTGGTGTGGATGATATGGTCTCTAGATCAGCTTTAAATGGGGTGTCAACCTCATAAACCTCAACACCCATGAAGTCCGCAACGGTGTCTGTGGCTATGTCATAGGGTCTTATAGGCTTCCCCTCCTTATCCCTCGTAACATCTATATCTGGGTATAGATATCTCTCGAGGAGCCTCTTAGCTAGGGGTCTCCTAGGCTGTGATAGCGGGACTACGAAGCTCCCTTCGGGATAGATTGTAGATCCTATCTTCAAAGGCTTCTTAGCCCTGTAAACCCTTATCCCAAGCTTTAGAAGCAGATCTATTAGCTTAAGCATTGTAAGGGGGTCATGACTGTCTGGGGGAATTATAAAGGCGTGGGGAGGCTCTCTAGACCCCTTCTCAATATTCCTCAGAGCCTTTAGATAGGAGTTTCTGAGGAACATCTCCTTGTTAGAGGCAACAGCGCTTAGTATAGCTATTGTAGAGATCAGCTGCTGCCTAATAATATCGCTGAGCCTCCACCAACCACCCGGCCATGGATTTGGATAGTTCATATAGGGTCTATCAGCTACCCTACCCCTTCCATATCCCCTCAGCTGGTGTGGATGGATATACATAGGAGATGCGATTTTAACAGATGCTGACTCGGTTAGAATACCAACTATGTTCATGAAATAAGCTATAGTCTGGAAAGCGGAGACGAAATCCGGAGTGAATGGAGCACCGGTTTCGACACCCTTGATACCCTCCATCTCCAGCCTGGTCGCCGCATATGTTCCGAGGAACTGTGCTTCCCTCCAGGTTATAGGATCTACGTCAGGGTATATGGGATCCATTTCAGGGGATACGAAGAACCTGGCTCCGTAGCTTCCCATCTGATGATGATCTATATATACCTGTGGACACCAATCATGATAAGCTATCTTAGCGAAGTATCTACTCTCAACCAGGTTTAGCATATATGCATCCCTATTATTGTCATGCCCACAGTAGCTGTGATAGAGCCAAGGGAGCGGTGTACCCTCATACTCTGTGCCAAGATACTTGTTATAGTAGTCAACAACCATTACCTGCCCATCTGGGTTGAAAGATGGGAATAATATGGTTACAACATTATCTAAGATCTTCAGGATCTCCGGGTCATTCGAAGATGCAAGCGTATATAGAAGCTCTACGCTCATCTGAGTCCCTCCAACCTCGGTTGCATGTATGCTATTCGTGATCACAACAACCGCTTTACCCTCGCTAACAAGCTTCTCAAGCTCCCCTCCATCGAGGGGCTTCTCAGGGTTTGCAAGCAAACACGAGATCTCCCTGATTCTCTCTAGATTTCTGAGATTCTCAGGTGAAGATATATATGCCACTATAAAGCTATTGCCTCCAGGAGTCTTGCCGAGCTCAACAACCCTAACCCTATCGCTCTCAGAAGCTATCTTGAAGAAGTAATCGACGATCTTATCCCATCTAGCTAGCTTCCTATCTTCCCCAATTTTAAAGCCGAAGAACTCCTCAGGCTTGGTTACCAGGGATTCCACCCAGGATAAATACTAAGGGGATTATTAATTATTCAACAGTCTAATTAAGTATTTTAGATAGAGATTTTGGTAGCGGGACTACCTATAGCTGGAAGAAGCTACATGCGTTTCGGCACGGGCTTCCCACATTCTTTCTTGGATCTGCATCTGATCGGATGCTTCGGAGCTTCACAGATCTGCGATTCCGGCATCGAAGAAGTTAGTGGTCATAGCGTTTGGAATCATTATATATAAATGGTTCTATAGTAGCTTAAAGTGGGAAAACTATGATCAAGCCGATAATCCCGCCCTTTTTATTTAATCTAGGAATTAGCCGAGGTTCTTGCCTAATGCCTCGGTAAGCCTTTTATAATATAGATTCACGGCTCTCACATCCTCGCTTATAGTTTCCACGGTTATGTAGCCGTTGATCTCTAGGAATAGAAGGAGGGATAGGAATTCTTTGTATGATATATCAAAGGTTTTCCTCAGCTGTTCATATAGCTCCCTATCTTTCATAGCCCCTCCTCTCTCCATCAAGATCTCAAGGGCCTTTCTAGCTGCCATATGTTTTGAATATGTCACCATAGCACCACCTGAAGATCGCTTTTAAAAGATCTAGACTATATGCTAGGCATATATAGGCGGGGTCATAACCTGCTTGGGCAGTCTCTGCTTGAACCTATCTCTCCAGCTCTCATAGAATCTAATCATATCCTCCGATAGCGATGGCCTCACCTTCGCCATTGCCTGTAGGAAGTGTCTCATATAGACCCTCGAAGCAGATAGATCCTCTCTGAGTGCGAACAAAGCAGCCTCTCTAACAAGAGCTGCGAGATCCGCCCCCACATATCCCTCTGCAGCTCTCGCTATATACTCTAGATCCACATCCTCTGCTAAAGGCATCTTCCTAGTATGCACCTTCAGAATCTCAAGCCTGGCTTTCATATCAGGAGGAGGCACATAGATCACCTTATCAAGTCTCCCCGGTCTTAAGAGCGCGGAATCTATAAGATCCGGTCTATTAGTGGCTCCTATAACCACCACGTTGTTGAGCTTCTCAATCCCATCTATCTCTGTTAGCAACTGGCTAACTATTCTCTCAGTAACATGGGTGCCCTCGTCAACAGATCCTCTGTAGGGCACTATTGAATCTATCTCATCGAATAGGATCACTGTTGGCGCATATACCCTTGCCTTCCTAAATATCTCCCTAATAGCCCTCTCACTCTCACCAACCCATTTACTCAGGATCTCGGGGCCCCTTACAGATATGAAGTTAGCACCACTCTCAGTAGCGACAGCCTTTGCCAGGAGAGTCTTACCAACACCTGGAGGGCCATAGAGGAGTATACCCTTCGGAGGCTCTATACCAAGCCTCTTAAAAGAATCAGGGTATTTCAAGGGCCACTCAACAGCCTCTCTAAGCTCCTGCTTAACATCCTCAAGACCGCCTATATCGCTCCACCTAACCTCTGGGATCTCGACATAGACCTCTCTGAAACCGCTCGGTATTATCTCCTTGAAAGCCTCTAGGAAGTCTTGCTGTGTTACATACATAGATTCTAAGATCTCCGGGTCTATGGTATCGCTCTGCCAATCAATCTTGGGGAGATATCTTCTCAGAGCATGTAGAGCTGCCTCCTTAACCAGAGCTGCTAGATCTGCTCCTGTGTAGCCATGGGTTATCTCGGCTATCTTCCTGAGATCCACATCATCTGCTAGGGGCATGTTCCTAGTATGGATCATAAGTATCTCCAGCCTCCCCTGCTTATCTGGAAGAGGTATCTCTATCTCTCTATCAAACCTACCAGGCCTCCTTAGAGCTGGATCTATCGCGTGTGGCCTGTTAGTAGCACCTATAACTATCACATCCCCCCTCCCCTTCAGACCATCCATAAGCGTTAGAAGCTGTGCAACAACCCTCCTCTCAACCTCCCCAACAACCTCATCCCTCTTGGGAGCTATCGCGTCTATCTCATCTATGAATATTATCGCTGGGGCATTCTTCTGGGCCTCCTCGAAGATCTCCCTCAGCCTCTGCTCACTCTCACCATAGAACTTGCTCATAATCTCAGGCCCGTTGATAGCTATGAAGTGGGCGTTAGCCTCATTAGCTATAGCCTTTGCCAGGAGAGTCTTACCAACACCTGGAGGGCCATAGAGGAGTATACCCTTCGGAGGCTCTATACCAAGCCTTCTAAAGATCTCTGGGTGTTTTAGGGGGAGCTCTATGAGCTCTCTAACCTTCTCAATTATATGGCCTAGACCCCCTATATCATCGTACGTTACCCTTGAAACCTTTATATTGCTTACAGGCTTGTCAAGTATATATAGCTGCGTATCCTTTGTAACGACCACAACACCTGAGGGCTTTGTCTGAACAACTATGAATGGCATGGGCTGTCCTAGGAGGGGCACATAGACGATATCCCCCTCCACTACAGGTATTTCCTCGAGTCTCTTCTTAACATAACTCACAAAGCTGGGCTCAATGCTTGTAAAAGTAACATTACTCTGGGCGGGGCCTATTCTAACCATCTGGGCGCTCTTGGGAGAAGCCTTTCTAACTATAACCCTGTCCCCTATAGAGATCCCAGCGTTCTTCCTCACAATAGCATCCATCCTAATCACATCAGGATCATCCTCACCATAGCTGGGCCAAGCTATTGCAGCCGTCTTCTTCCTACCCTCTATCTCCACCACATCACCGGGATTTATCCCGAGCTCTTTCATCACACTTATATCGATCTTAACCTTGATCTTACTATTATCCTTCACCTTAAGCTCAGCAACCCTCAGATATACCTCCTTCCTCCTCCTAACACCGGGTCCCTGACCCTGTCCCTCGCCAGAACTGCCCCCAGGACCTGGGGAGCCAGGTCCAGAGGGGGTCTCAACACCGCTCATACTACCACTTCTCCACTACTTCTCTTATTGTATAAGCGGTTAAAGGTTAATAATGATTAAGCTTGCATCACATTCTAGATCTCTAGCGAAAACCTTCAAAACATTTATAGATCAACTTCCGACTGATATATATGTTAATTAAAGGCATCTATATTATCTATGTATCCCCTCCACTAAACACGGTTTGAAAGCTTGGCTGAGCTATCTTGCCACCTATTGGAGTAGATCCTCTAACCCCTCCTTCCTTCTCCTAGACTCAAGCTCCTCAGGAGTCCCTCTAGCAACGATCTCGTATAGCACTGCCTGCTTACCCTCCTTAGGCCTTAGAAGCCTTCCAAGTCTCTGTATGAACTGTCTCTTCGAGCCTGTACCGGCAACTATGATCCCGACATTCGCATCTGGAATATCTATTCCCTCATCACCTACAGTCGTTAGCACCAACACCCTCTCCAAGCCCTCTCTGAAGAGCTGGAAATTCCTATCCCTCACCTTCTTCTCAGTCTCCCCAGTCACTACTGGTGCTCCGAGCACCTTTCCAAGCTCCTCTGCCTGTTCTATATACTGTGTGAAAACAAGGATCTTCGAGCCTTTCTGGAGCTCCTTAGACACTATCTCCTTCACCTTCTCGATCTTCTTCTTCGCATTGTGGATTAGCTGTCTTAGCTCGCTCCTAACCTTTAGGGCCTCAGCGGCCAGCTCATCACCGTTTTTAGCAGCCTTTACAAGCTCCTCAAACTCCATGCCTCTTGAAAGCTCTCTATACTTCTTCCTCAGCTCCTCAAACTTCTTCCTCTCATCAGGCGTTAGATCCACCTTTATAGTCTCTATCCTATAGGGAGATAAATAGCCTGCCTCAACAAGCTCCTGGGGGGATTTGTGATATACGACACCGCCCATGAGGGGGAAGAGCTCTTCATGCCTCCCATCTTCCCTCGTAACCGTTGCGGATAGCCCCAGCCTATATGGCGAGAACATGCCCAAGGCTATCGCTCTGAACTTATCTGCTGGCAGGTGGTGAACCTCGTCAACTATCAAGAGCTGGAAGTACTGAGATAGCTTCTCTATATGCCTAAAAGCTGTCTGATATGTGGAAATAGTTATTGGGGCTATCCTCTTCTCATCAGAGTAGAAAAGCCCTATGATCCCAGGCGATGCTGAACACCCCTTTATAAAGTGATCCCTCCACTGCCTCATCTGCTCCCTAGTAAAGGCAACTACAAGGGTCCACACAGGCTTCCTAACAACGGCTGCAATTCCAACAACAGTTTTTCCAGATCCTGTGGGTAGCGATACTATGCCCTTATAGTTATTCGAGATCCACGCAGATACCGCTTCCTCCTGATAGTCTCTAAGCTTTATAGATAGAGAGGGCTTTATAGGTAGATACTTGTCTACAGCGAACCCTATCTGATCCTCAACATAGATCCCTTTAGACACTAGATACTCTCTAATCCTCTGATAATATGCTGGATATGAGGTGAATATCTTCCTAGATCTATCATACCTAAGAAGAGGTCTTATACCCTCTATAACATCTCCCAGATAGCCCTTAGGCTCCATAACAAGACTTGACCCCTGGGCCCTCAAAATAACCCTAACAGCCTGTGTAGAAAGCCTATTCCTTATAAACCTCTTTATATCCTCCAGCTCTCTCTCAGATATACCGGGATTGACCCTTTTAATAAGCTCTCCCACATATTCCTCATCATATCCCTTCTCAGCGATCTTGGAGGGGTTTAGAGCAAAGAGAGAACCGCTAGACGGGGTTCTGCCAAGGTAGTCAGCAACTTCTAGCAGTTCTCTAAACTCCTCTTCATCTAGCCACTTCCTAACATAGAATGTAGGTCTTCTACCCTCTTCCAAGCGATACTCCAGACCATTATATTAAACCCCAAGCAGATATTAAAACACAACCACCAGCTACCTATAGTCTTATCTTAATAGCTAACCCATCTCTGTTTAAGAGATAATGCTACCTATAACCGAGAGCCTCGCCCTTCTAAAGCGGAGAAGAGGTTGGCAGATATAATGTCCCCCATAATATGAATTTTAGGTAATAGATATCTAATAATTCATATAAATTGTTACAAAAAACCTGAAAGCCTCGCCCTTTAGGGCGGGGATGGCTATGGCTTATAAGCTTTCTAAGGCTTTGATCATTTTTGGAGGGGCTTTATGCCTGCGGGTGATGAGGGTTTGCTAACCCTTTCGATAGGTGTGAGGGTTAGTCCCGAGCCTGGGGCTATAGAGCTCCTCAGGAGATACAACACAGCCCTGAACTATGCAATAAATAAGATCCTGAGGCTGAATCTAAAGAAAATCGGAGAGATTCACAACGCTCTATATAGAGAACTCAAAGAATGGTTCGACCTTCCACCTAGGACAGCTATTGACCGCTACAGAGATGCTCTAGCCAACGCTAATGCCTGGAGGAATAATCCTAAGAAGGGGAGAAAGCCCAGGGTTAGGAAGCTGAGCATGTTGTTATATCCAGGGCAGAGCTACTGGATCAGAGACGGCTACGTAGAAATTGCAGGAGGGATAAAGCTTAGTATCATCGGCTGGGACAAGAG
>Ga0080007_1074370_pt1 | contig 12533 bp, 10 predicted proteins | sample OctOCTMetagenome_FD_69210 | JGI IMG/M metagenome (GOLD analysis project Ga0080007, IMG submission 69210) | Hot spring and microbial mat streamer communities from Octopus Spring Streamers, Yellowstone National Park, USA - OCT_B (SPADES... | ecosystem: Environmental > Aquatic > Thermal springs >...
AAGAAATAAATTCTGCTTTTAAAAATGCTCAAAATAAATACATTGGATATACTGATGAGCCTCTTGTTTCATCTGATTTTATTGGAGATGAGAGAAGTGTGATAATTGATGGGAGTTTAACCCAAGTAGTAGATAAGAATTTTGTAAAAGTTTTTGGATGGTACGATAACGAATGGGGTTATTCAAGAAGAGTTGTTGATTTAGTGGAATATGTTATTCAAAAAGGCATTGAATAATTGACATTCAAGTAAAAAAATTTTAAATTGAGTTATTGAATAACAAATCAGAAAAATAATATTAATTCTAACGATCGTAATATTCTATAACTTTCCCATTTTGGAAAACTTTTATATAAAAATCTTTGCCTCCTTTCTTAACCCAGGAAAGGCCTTTTTCTTCATCATATAAATAAATTTCTTCATATCTTGGTGATAAAACTTCTTTTCCGGATGAAAGTTCAACTATTCCCCATTTATCTCCCAACTTTACAAAAGCAAATGCATCTGTTAATTTAGCAATATTGTCGTACTTTATAGAAACAACCTCCTTCTTTCTTTCCATATCAAAAACACCCCACTTTAAATCCTTACTCACCAACGAAAATTTATTTCCATACCATTTTAGGTCTTCATATTCCGCTGGAACTAATTCATTGCCATTTGTATCCACAACCCCTATGTACGCTCCAACTTGAACTACAAACTTGTCATCACCTATGAATCCTTTTATATCATCATATTTAGGAGGAAGAACAATTCTACCTTCCCTATCTACAACGCCTACATCATAATCTAAACTAACTCTTAACATCCTCCGAAAATTCTTAATATCCTCCAAAGATATCCAATCATATTCTACTGGAATAATGAGATTGCCATTTATATCAAACATTCCATATTTACCATTCTTTTTCACAATTAAAAAATCTCCAATAGGTATTATTCTTGAAAATTCTGGTGGAACAATTTCTTTCCCTTTGCGATTTATAAATCCAAGCTTAACTTCATCCTCTTTTCCAATAATAAATCCATTCATTTCTTTACATTTGTAATAGTCATAATCAGAAAATTCTGAGTCTTTAACAATTGCTATATTCTCTATCATATCACTTATTACTGAACCCTTATCTGCTTGATAAGATATGGCAGAAATTTCGCAATGATCGTCATAATCTTTACAACCTACATATATAATACCTATAAAATTATATTCCGGAGGAGTAATTTCATTACCTTCCTTATCAATTAAACCAATTCCCTTCTCATCCTCTACTGCTATTAAGTTTTCGCAAAACGGAGTTATAAATTTATATTTTGGAAATATTATGATCTTTCCATTACTATCTCCTAATCCCCACTTTCCTTTTTTCTTTAAAAAGAAAACCTTCAATTCTTGATTATACTTTACCTCATCATAAGCTATAGGTATAATTTGCTTACCTTTTTTATCCACAACGCCTTTCTTTCCTGCTCTCTCAACTATGGAAAATTCTTCATTTTCGCCCTTTGGTTCTTCTCTTTCTTCACTCTCATTATAGGTTATCTCATTACCTAGGGTATCAAATGCGATAATTTTCCATTCTCCTTCTTCCTTTATCAAACCTGCAAGGATAACTTTCCCTTTATCATAACATATATAATCATATTTCGGTGGTAAAATTTCCCTACCAGATAAATCCATTAAACCCCATTTTCCATTTATCTTAAACTTTATTAAAATTTTTTCACCTGAAACTACTTCAATATCTTCATATTTAACTTGAACTATCTCTCTTCCTGCTGTATCTAATATGCCAACCTTTCCACCACTTGATACTCTAAAAATCCCCTTATAACTCTCCGCATATTCATCATAACTCTCTGCCCTTGCCTCTATACAACTAAATCCCCCATAAGAAATGTAATAATAAGAAGTGTCAAATAGACCATATATTTTTATTTTATCATATTTGGGTGGAATAACCTCCTTACCCGATTTATCAACAAAACCATATTTACCCTTTAACATCACCATTGCTAAATTACCTTTAAAGAACCATACGTCGTCATATTTGGGTTTTACCACAATTTTCTTGTCCTCGGTAGCAAAACCCCATTTATCACCTTTGCGATAGGGAATTAAATCTTGTGCATAAACCCCAGAGGTAAGAAATAAAAGTGAAAATAAAAACCTTTTCATATTTTACCCCCTTTCTCTAAATTCTATTATACTTCCATCAGGTAAAACTCTAAAATAGAAAACCTTTTTCATTATTTCTTTTCCTCTCTCCTGCCATGCCTTCTCCTTCAACAACTTTATAGCATCTTCCAATTTTTTTACTTTTTTAAGTTCTTTAATTTTAGGATTAGACTTACGAAGATGATCTAAAACCTCTTCTTCTGTCAAACCAAGTGCTTCCATCGCGAAGTATATATTTTTTGAGATGTTAATTATCTCATCCAATTCCTCCAATTCTTTCGGCTCTGGAAGATGGATAAATAATCCTTTACCCAAGTGTAGAATAAAACCATCATATTTTAATTTTAACTCTACCTCTTTACCATCCTTAGTAATAGCATATAACTTGCGTTTCAACTTTACTACCGTAAAACCATTTGAGAAAAATGGAATTATAGTAGTATCATATTTTGGTGGTATAACTATTTTACCCGTCGTATCTGCAAAGCCTATTTTATTATTTAAAATAACACCTATCATATCATCCCCTGCATAAAAAACATTATCGTATTTGGGTTGTATTATAATTCCCCTTCCTATACTAATAACACCGCGTTTTTGTTTTTCATTTTCATTTAAATATAAAAATTAAAAAAGGTTTTTGCGAAGGTGGAATAAATAATCATATTTAAAGGGCACAACTTCTTTGTTATTCTTATCAATCAAACCCCATTTCCCATCCTTTTCTGCCAAGAAAAGATTACTGTCAATCTGTGCGAGAAAATCGTATTCACCAACAAAGGGAGCGGAGTACTTATAAACAAAATCTCTTACTTTTTTTCTTAATACTGGGAAATATCCCTTTTTCAAATAATTATAATAGCAGTCTGAACAACAACCATAACTTATTCCTCCTTTCTCTTTTTCTACATAACAGTAACCTTCAAAATCATCGTATGTAGGGGGTACGATTTCCTTTCCCCTTTTATCCACGAATCCCCACTTACCATTTCTCTTTACCGCAGATATGCCTCTAACAAAAGGCATAACCTCCTCATACCTTGGAGGTATAACCAATTTTCCGTTTTTATCAACAAAGCCAAATTTTCCATCGGATTTAACCGCAATTAACCCTTCCCTTAACAGATCTTCCAAATCATCACAGGGAGTAGCATCGTTGTCTCTAATACCTATATTTTCGTATTTCCCAATGGGTATAATCTCTTTACCCGTTTTGTCTATTAATCCCCATTTATTTTCAATCATAACAGCACTAAATTCCCCAACAAAGGGACAAGCACCCTCAAACTTCGGCGGAATAACTATTTTACCACTTCCATCCACAAGTCCCCATTTGTTATCCTTTAATATCCAAGCAACACCGTTTGTAAAAGGTGTTACCGCTTCGTAATCATATACGGGAGGTGATATTTCCTTTCCCGAAGTATCCATTATTCCCCATTTATCATCTATCTTTACCCAAATTATTCCTTCATCTGAAACTACCACAGCATCGTACTTTATCGGTATAACCTCCTTTCCATTTTTATCTATCATTCCATATTTCCCATTTAACTTCACCCATGCTCTTCCTTTTTCAAATGGAAAAACCTCATCATATTTTGGAGGTACTATCTCTCTTCCTGAAATATCAACAACTCCAAATTTACCATCCTTTAAAACCCAAATTGGTTCATCAATTATAGGCTTGACATAATCGGAGATAGATGTAGGAAAAGTCTTCATTGTCGCCTTAGCTTCTACCCCTTCAGCAGAGGAAGTAAAGCTATATTCCAATGTGGTATAATTTTCATCATAATTTGTCCAAGCTAAATACACTGGATTGTATTTTAGTTTTGCTACACCTGTTATACCTGCATTTGATATATTCTTACTCTCACTTACAATAATAGGAATTGATACAATATCTTGACTATACCCATATATTCCTATGCCATCGTACTTTGGTTCAACAACTACCTTCCCATTTATATCCGCAAGTCCCCACTTCCCATCCTTCTGATAAGGGATTAGCTTAAAATCTTCTAAGGCAATTAGAATAAGAAACATAACCGAAAATTTTATAGTGTAATTGTTTTCTATTGTCCTTGACCTAAACTATAAGCTCTTTTATCTCCTATATAGTAAAGATTTTCAATTTTTATCCAATTTAAACCTTTTGCTTCAATTCTTTCAAGTAATTCTCTTATATCCTTATGAGTTATTTCGCTTTCGGATTCAAATCTACAACGCCAGTGATCAGTTAATAATGTTTCTACAATTTCAGCAGGATATACTTTTTGTCCTCTGTTTGTTATCATAATTAATTTTAGTTTTTCAGTTTGAGCTTCTTCTAATAATTTACCTATTTCATCTGGTTTTAATTTTCTTTCATCTAAAAATACATCTACTCCTCTTAATGTTAGTTTCGTATCTCTAACATTTTTAGTGCTTTTAATTTTGATTTTAATTGGTGGATATTTGGCAGGTTTTAGTACTTTTGGTTCTTCCCCAAGCCTTTCAATTACCGCATCTGCAAATTCCTTCGTTCCTACTTCTTTATAATCAGTTATTCCATTTTCTTTTAGAATTCTCGCTATATCATAAGTTACTACTTTATCTTCTAATGTTTTTAACCAAGCATTCTCAATTTTTTCAGCAACATCACCTTGACCTATATGGACAAGCATCATAATGGCAGCGTTTAGTAATCCTGAGGGATTTGCTTTATTTAATCCAGCATATTTTGGCGCAGAACCATGAATTGCTTCAAACATTGCATATTCATCTCCTATATTTGCACTTCCAGCAAGACCGATTGAGCCTGCTATTTCAGCAACAACATCTGATGCTATATCTCCATAAAGATTAGGTAAAACTACAACTTCAAAAATTTCAGGACTATTAGCAAGTTTTGCCATTCCAATATCTATTATCCAATGTTCCTTTTCTATATCTGGATATTCATTTCCTATTTCGTCAAATAATTTATGGAATAAACCATCTGTAATTTTCAATATATTGTCTTTTGTCATACAAGTTACTTTCTTTCTTCCTGTTGCTCTTGCGTATTCAAAGGCAAATCTTATAACTTTTTCTGTTCCTGGAATAGATATTAGCTTTAAAGCCATAGTCATTTCAGATGTTTGTTGATATTCAATAGAACCATATAAGTCTTCTTCATTTTCCCTAACTATAACAAGATTCATATTTGGACTTTTACAAGGAATAATTGGATGATAACTTCTGACGGGTCTTAAATTAGCATAAAGTCCAAGTGTTTTTCTAATAGTAACATTTATACTTTTATAACCACCACCTTGTGGTGTAGTTATGGGTGCTTTTAATAAAATTTTATTCTTTTTAATAACTTCCCAGGCACTTTCTGGTATTCCACTTGTATTACCACTTAAATAAATTTTCTCTCCTACTTCAATTTCATCAATATCTATTCTTGCTCCCGCAGAAAATAGAATTCTTAAAACAGCATCCATAATTTCAGGTCCTATACCATCACCCCTTGCAATAGTTATTCTAACCTTATCCATAGTTTGAAAATTTTAAAGGAACTACCTTATAAGTATTTCACAATTTATTAACAATTTCTTTAAAAACCTTACCACGATGCTTATAATCTTTAAATAAATCAAAACTTGAACCACCAGGTGAGAATAAAATTGGTTCTCCTTTTGAATTTTCAAAAGCAAATTTAACAGCACTTTCCAAATCATCAAATTTATAAACTCTAACAATCTCTTTAAATTCATTATAAAAAAATTCCTTATTCTTACCAAAAGCAACAATAAAACTAACTTTTTGTTTTATAATGTCCTTTATTATTTCAAAATTGGCATCTTTCGTAAGACCGCCCATTATCAAAACACACTTATCAAAATTCATAAGAGCATACTTAATAGAGTGAGGATTTGTTGATTTACTATCGTTGTAAAATTTAATTCCATTTATTTCTCTAACAAATTCAAGTCTATGTTCAGGAATTTTAAAACTAATAAGTCTTTCATTTAAAATTTTCTCTACTAAACTTAAATTTTTTAAATATGTCCAAATTGCTAATATGCTTGAAAGTAAATTATAAACATTATGAATTCCAAATATATTTGGAAAATTTTTTAAATCTAAAATTTCTTTTGAGAATAAGAAAATTTTTCCGTTTTTAAAGTAGCAATCAGCCTCTTCATTTACCGAAAAATAAAAAGTTTTAGAATTACTAACAATTAAATTTTTGATAATTTTTTTATCATCCAAATTTACAATTCTAAAATCATTTTCATCTTGATTTTTAAAGATATTCATTTTTGAGTTTAAGTAATTTTCAAATGTTAAATGCCAATCAAGGTGATCTTCTTCTATATTTAAAAAAACAGCAGTATTTACTCTAAATTTTTTAATAATTGAAAGCTGAAAGCTTGACAATTCTAAAATAAAAAGTCCTTTTTCTTTCCTATTATTACAAAAGGCATTTCCTACATTACCATACAAATTGCTATTAAAGGGTTTTAATAAATGATCTATTAAAAGGCTTGTTGTTGTTTTGCCATTAGTTCCAGTTATTCCAATTAAAAAACTTTCATTTGGATTTATATTATAATATCCAATTTCAATTTCAGGTAAAACTCTTAAATTTTTATTTAGAAATTTTAATAGAGTTTTATAAGGAACGCCTGGACTTGGAACTATTAAATCCGCATTATAAATATCACAATTAAAAGCAGAAAAATTTATTTTTAAAAATTCTTTTGAGTTTAATCTTGAATGCTCAAAAATTTTTATTTCATTACCAAAATTTTTCAATAATTTATAAACCGCTTTTCCTGATAAACCAAAACCAATTATATTAACTTTTCCAAAATAAAGCTTTCTTATTCCAAACATTTTTTAATTAGTTCAACAAAAATTGGAGATGGACTTAATGCTTTTGATTTAAATTCAGGGTGAAATTGAACACCAATAAAAAATTTATGCTCCTTTATTTCCATAATTTCTGCAATATCACTATCAAGATATTCCCCACTTACAATAAAACCATTTTTTTCAAATTCGTTTCTAAATTCAGGATTAAATTCATATCTATGTCTATGTCTTTCATATATAATTTCACTCTTATAAATTTCATAAGCAAGTGTTCCTCTTTTTATTTTAATAGGATTTGAGCCAAGCCTTAATGTTCCACCATAATAATTTATATATTTTTGATTTTCAAGTAATGTTATTACAGGATAGGGTGTAAATTTATCAAATTCAGTAGAATTAGCATCTTTTAAATTTAAAACATTTCTGGCAAATTCAATAACCATAAGTTGCATACCAAGACATATTCCAAGAATTGGTTTATTATTTAATCTACAAAATTCAATTGCTTTTATTTTACCTTCAATTCCTCTGCTACCAAATCCTCCAGGGATAATTATTCCATCAAATTGACTAAGATCAAAACTTTCTTCACTATTTATTAAAATTCCCTTTGCTCTAACATTAATTTTAGCACCTGCATGAATTAATGCCTCAAATATGCTTTTATAAGCATCCTTAACATTTACATACTTTCCAACAATAGCAATTTTAACTTCTTTTTTTGGATTTTTTATATTAAAAACAAAATTTTCCCAATCCTTTAAATCAATTTTCTCATATTTAAAAATTCTTAATTTTTCAAGAATAGCATCTACTATATTTTGCTTATTTAAAACAATTGGCAGTTCATAAACAGTTTCCAAATCAGGAGAAATGAAAACTCTATTTATTGGAATGTTTGAAAACATAGCAACTTTTTTAATTGCTTCATAATCTACTTCTTTTTCACTTCTTAAAACAATAGCATCAGGTTGAATACCAATTTCTCTTAATTTTTGAATGCTATGTTGAATTGGTTTCGTTTTAATTTCATTAACATTTCTAAGATATATAAGCATTCCAACATGAATATAAAATGTACTATCTTCACCTTCTTCAAGTTTCATTTGCCTAATTGCTTCAAGAAATGGTAAGCTTTCTATATCACCAACAGTTCCACCAATTTCACAAATTAATATATCAACATTATTTTTTATTCCTACATTTCTAATCCTATTTTTAATTTCATCTGTAAGATGTGGAATGATTTGAACAGTTGAGCCAAGATACTCACCTTTCCTTTCTTTCTCTATTACACTTAAATATACCTGTCCAGATGTTATATTATTTTCTTTACTTAAATTTTCATTTAAAAATCTTTCATAATGTCCAATATCTAAGTCCGTTTCTCCTCCATCTTCTGTGACAAAAACTTCTCCGTGTTGAAATGGATTCATTGTTCCCGCATCTACATTTAAATATGGGTCGCATTTTATTATTGAAACTTTAAGACCTTTTCTTTTTAGTAGAAATCCAATGCTTGATGATATTATACCTTTTCCTAAGGATGAAAGAACTCCACCCGTTATAAAAATGTATTTCAAAACAATTAAAATTTTAAAGTATAAATATACTTTCGCCATTAAAATTAATAATTTCCTGAAATTTTCATAAGTTTTTGATAATCAATTACTTGTTAAAATAAAAATTTAATCAATTCTAAATACTTACACCTAATTTTAAAGCAATGAACTTTAAAATTTTCAAATGGACGCAAAATTCCACATTGAACTTACAGAAAAATATGGTGCTCATAATTATAAGCCATTACCTGTTGTTTTAACAAAAGGGGAAGGTGTTTGGGTTTGGGATGTTGAGGGAAATAAATATATTGATATGTTATCTTCTTATTCTGCACTAAATCAAGGACATAGACATCCTAAAATCATTAAAGCAGTTATTGAACAACTTGAAAGAATTACATTAACTTCAAGAGCATTTTATAATGATAAATTATCTTTGTTTTTGAAAAAATTAAATGAAATTACGGGATATGATAAAGCTCTTCCTATGAATAGTGGGGCAGAAGCTGTTGAAACTGCTATTAAAATCGCAAGAAAATGGGCTTATACAAAAAAGGGTATTCCATTAAATGATGGTGAAATTATTGTAGCATTAAATAATTTTCATGGTAGAACAATAACAATAATTAGTTTTTCTTCTGAACATCAATATAGATATGCCTTTGGTCCTTTTACACCTGGATTTGTTTTTGTTCCTTTTGGAGATTATTTAGCTATTGAAAAAGCTATAAATGATAGAACAATTGGAGTTTTAATAGAACCGATTCAAGGAGAAGGAGGAATTATTGTTCCACCTGAAGGTTATCTTAAAAAAGTAAGAGAAATTACAAAGGAAAAAAATGTTTTGTTAATGCTTGATGAAATTCAAACAGGTCTTGGAAGGACTGGAAAATTATTTGCTTATCAACATGAATTAAGTGAAAATGAAAAACCAGATATTTTAATTCTTGGTAAAGCTCTTGGAGGAGGTATTTATCCTGTTTCAGTAGTTCTTGCTAATAATGATATTATGGAAGTGATAAAGCCGGGAGATCATGGCTCAACATTTGGTGGTAATCCACTTGCTGCTGCAGTTGGTATAGCAGCATTAGAAGTAATAATTGAAGAAAATCTTCCTGAAAATGCCAGAATAATGGGTGATTATTTTATTAGAAATTTAAGGGAAATTAAAAGTCCATATATTAAGGAGGTTAGAGGTAAAGGACTACTTATTGGTGTTGAACTAAATAGACCTGCAAGGGAGTTTTGTGAAAAGCTTATGAAACTTGGTGTTTTATCTAAGGAAACACGTGAATATGTAATTAGATTTGCACCTCCTCTTATTATTAAAAAACAAGAAATTGATTGGGCACTAGAAAGGATAAAGATTGCTTTAAGTTAGTCCCCATTCTTTCATAATTTCTTTTGTAATTTCGTCAGAATTTATTTTTTCTTCTCTAATTTCTTTATTTTTTCGTTCTTTTAAAAATTCACTTGTAGAAATTGTCTTAACTTTAAGCATTTTAGCATAATTTACTATACTTTTATCATTTGAAACGACAATAATTTCGCTTGGGTTTTTGTAGTTTCTTATGAATTCCTTAATGTAATCATCAGCACTTTTTCCTTTTGTAAAAATTACATTTTCTATTGGATAATTTGGAAATTCTTCTCTCCCATCAAACACGATAATGAATTTCCTTTTATAACTTCTTAAAAAGTTTATTAAGAATTGCCTTGCATTTTCTAAACCGAACTTTTCAATCCATTCTCTAAACGAAGAATACAATAAATTATATCCATCAATTAGATAAAGCAATACCATAATTTTAAGGGATAAAAAATCTTCTTAATTGCGTTGTCTAATAATTCTAAAATGTAGATTATTTCTTTGTTTTCCCATCCACCCTAAAAATAAGCCTTCCGCTTAAAACTTCGCCCCCCTTAAATTCCTCCAAAAAACAATAATTTCCTGAAATTTTTAAAAGTTCTTGATTATCAATCATTTAACACTATTTATTAGACAAAGCACTTCTTAATTGTCTTGTCCAATAATTCTGGAATTATTTATTTTATTATATTTTCCCCACCCTATAAATAAGCCTTTGACTTAAAAATACCCATTTTTCGTGAAGTCAATAGTTTCAGAGAACCTTTCATAACTTATTGACTATCAAGGACTTAACATTATTTATTAGACAAAGTATCAATTAATTACTTAATCACCTTTCTAAAATTAAGCCTTTTGCTTTAAAATGCCTTATCTTAATCTGAAAGCTGTTAAAAGATAGAAAATTGATGAAATTAAAACAATTGTTGAACCCGTTGGTATATCAAAAATATATGATAAAATTATTCCTGTTATTGTGAAAATTAAGGCAAAAATTGATGAAAAAATCATGTTTTTAACTACACCTTTAAATAAGTTAAAGCTTATGGCAGATGGTATTATTAGGAATGAAGTTGCTAAAATAATTCCAAGTAGCTTTGATGACAAAACAATACCGATTGAAAGAATAATAAAGAATAAATAGTCATAAAATTTAACATTTATTCCATTAGCTTGTGCCAATTCTTTGTGAAATGATATAAAAACAAGTTTTTTAAATGTTAAAAAAATGAAAATTAATATGATAGTTGAATAAACGATAAAAATTAAAAAATCTTCAAACCTCATAAGAAATATATTTCCAAATAAATATGACCAAATATCCTGATAATTCTTTGAAAATTTTACAAGAATAATAATTCCTATTGCTATTGATAAGGGAAACATTATTCCAATAGCTGTATTTTCAGATTGTTTATAAGAACTCTGAACTATTAAAATTGATACTATTATTGAAAAAATTAAAGCACTAATTAAAGGATTTATATTCAAGGCGATACCTATAGCAATTCCTCCAAATACTGCATGAGAAATACCCGTTCCAGCAAATTCTAAATTCCTTGAAACAACGAAAAATGAGAGCAATCCAAGAATAATAGAAATAATACAACTAAAAATAATTGCACTAATGAGCATGAATAATTAATTTAACTTCATTTCCGTACAATTCACAAAGTTCTTTTTCAGTTAAATTTGGTTTTCCGTGATAAAACATAACTCTATTTAGACAAAGAACATTATCAGCAATAGCATTAACAATCCCAATATCATGACTAACAATAATCATTGAAATTCTATACTCTTCTTTAAGTTTTTTTATTAAATTGTAAAATTCATTTTGAGCATTTAAATCAAGGTTATTTGTAGGCTCATCAAGAAGTAAAATTTTACTATTTGTTAATATGCTTAATGCTATAAGAACCCTTTGCTTTAAACCCCCAGATAAATTTTTAAATAACTCATTTTTATAATGAGTTAAGTTGAAAAATTCTAAAACTTCATAAATTTTTTCTTTTTTAGCATCCGTAAAGAATTTAAACATTTCAAAGACAACAATAGGAATTTTTGAAATATTATCTATGTTTTGTGGTAGATAGCCTATCTTATAGTTATTTTTAATAATAACTTCTCCATCATAAGGGATAATTTTTAAAATTGCTTTAAGTAAGGTTGTTTTACCTCCACCATTTGGACCAATTACTAAAAGAATTTCTCCTTCATTCAAACTAAAATTTATATTTTTAATAATTTCTTTACCATCTAACTTAACACTTAAATTTTTTACTTCAAGAATGCTCATATATTGAAAATTTTAAAGCATAAATAAAGTTTTGATGTGCTTTGTCTAGTAATTCTGAAATATATATTATTTCTTATTTTTCCCACCTATCCTGAAATTAAGCCTATGGATTATAAATACCCATTTTTCGGCAAGGAGCTTTTGCCCCCTAAATGAACCCCCGATAAAAACTATAATTTCTTTAACACTATTTATTAGACAAAGTACTTCTTAATTACTCTGAAAATAATGCCTTACTAAGAATTTTATAATCTTCCTTTAAAATTTTAGAACT
>Ga0080007_1055876_pt1 | contig 12528 bp, 12 predicted proteins | sample OctOCTMetagenome_FD_69210 | JGI IMG/M metagenome (GOLD analysis project Ga0080007, IMG submission 69210) | Hot spring and microbial mat streamer communities from Octopus Spring Streamers, Yellowstone National Park, USA - OCT_B (SPADES... | ecosystem: Environmental > Aquatic > Thermal springs >...
GAACAACATCCATTGTAGATCTTCGCTTGGGGTAGGTAGAGGGGGTTTTCAGCTTCTATGTCTCTTGCGGTTACGTCGTTTGCTATGGTGTATCCCAAGATCTTCCCCCCTCCCCCTAGGATCACGGCTAGCTCGGGTTCTGGGAGTGTCCATTTGGAATCGCTTCTAACAGCTATAGGATCCTGGTGGGCGACGCACCTTCTGCCGCTGGAGTCTTTTAAGAATAGCTCGGGCCTATCCGATTCATAGACGAGAGCATATATAGCCACACCCCTTATAACTGCAACATCCTCCTCAACATATCTAGCCCTAGCAGCCCCATACGTTATCCCAGCCCCCCAAACCTCAACAGGATCGAATGGCTTAGCAACCTTATACCCAGGATCCCTACTCATAAGCAGAGATTCAAAAACGAAACTAACTTCACCAACTTCCTCCTTAGAAGAAAAATCCCTTTGTATAAACCCAAAATCTCTATGGGAGGATCTCAATGTATCCTTGTAAACCTCACCTTCCCCATAGATCAGGTAGACCTCATATAAACCTCTTCTCACAAACCTCAAAAGCTTCAAAACACAATATTCTATGCTAATATTATACACTATAGTGTCAACAGTATAGATAGGCTAGCCTATGACTATAGGCTTTAAATATATATTACAACTGAAAGCCTCGCCCTTTAAGGTGGGGAGGAGGTTGTTTTCCTCTCCTTGCTACTTTATGTTTCTCAGAGCCTCCTCTGCTGTCTTTATCTGTGTGTATGTTAGTATGTTTTTATTGATTAAGAGTTGATTTTATTATATTTGATGAAATATATTATTTGATGCAGAAATTATCCTATTTAGAGGAGCTCATCAATCGCTATAAAGTAAGAGATCCAAGGAGGTGCGAGGATGCATCGGGAAAGATACTGTCTTGGACTGGCCATATACCTAGTGTTACTAGTGTCGCTAATGCTGCTGCTAGATGCAGGTACTATGCTAGGATGGTCGAAAGCATCAGGGTAAAGGCTCCCTATGAATATCGTGAGAGGATAAGCGGGCGCGGCGATGATGTCCACAAGATATTGGGGTTAGCTGTGCTAGCCCTCTATGAGGAGTACGGCTCCTTAAGATCTTCAGCAGATCCGGGGGCATTTGTAGATCGTGTATGTGAATCTGATGCTGATTTAGTGAGCTGTAAGGAAGGAAAGGTGGAGGAGGCTAGAGCACTCCTGAGGAGACTCTTAAACATGCTCCCAAGGCTATGCGAGGTCGTAGGAACATCGCCAAACAGGTTGTTTCCCTTGGTGGAGCAGCAATTAGCAAGTTATGAGGTTCATATGAAGGGGGTTCCAGACCTTATACTTGAGGATCGAGATGGTAGGAGGGCAATAGTTGTGGACTGGAAGACAGGAGATGAAAAGATGTGGAAGACAGATGAGGCCCAGGTGGTTGCATACTCTATATTAGAAGCTATGAGACTTGGCTATAATGTGAGCGAGGTTGAAGAAGCGATCCTAGGAAGGTTGAGCGGGAGCATAGTCAAAGATGTGAAGATCCTCCCCATTATAATTAGAAGGTCTGAGAGAACCGAGCTAAAGCCCCACCCAGCACTTGCCCCGGTAGATAACGTCGAAGATAGATACCGGAAGCTAAGGGATCTCATAAAAAAGGTGCTGGAGGCAGCTGAGTTCCTAACCATGATAGTAACTAATCATGAAAGGTTTGTGGGCAGGGATCTCGAAGAGAGCTGCAGCACATATATAGGGGGAGGGAAGAGGGTTAAGCTACTGAGGATGAGCCCCCCATACCTACCAGCAGGGAATCCAAAGAAGCAGAACAGTTACCCATGTGCATCAAGTAATGGCAAAATAATATGTAGTCTAGCAGAGAACTGCAAATTCTACTTCGGAGAATTTGAGGAGGATATATCAGATGAGGAAAAAAGGATATGGTACATGAGATATAAGATCTTCGAGGATAAAGAGCAACAGCTACTGATATACAGGGCGTTGGAGGAGCTCTTCAAACGAAGAGGATACGATGTGGTTCTTGAGAGGATGAGGGAGGGGCAGGGGATAATATGCGATATAAGAGCCATAGACTATAGATTTGAAAGGTTCTATGCTGCGAGGGGAAGGCGTATAGATAGAAAGATATTGATAAGATTACCTTTTGCTGATAGCAGAGCTGATGATCATATTGAGAAGAGATATGAGCTGCTCTCTGTAGAGATGTTTGAGAGAAATGCGATAAAGGCTTCGAGACTATTTTCAGGGTATGAGGTCTCTGAGAAAGGGGGAGAGGGGAAATATGATGTGATCCCGCCTGGCAGTACAGTATTTGTGTCATTCATGGATGGAACACACCCATACCTATCTATAAACGTCTTCTCGAGAGTCGCAGATGTCGATGTACAGGGCAACAGGATAGTATATATATTGGATAGCCCATCATCAGCTCTAAAGTACCAGATGAGGGTAGCCGGGAGATATATCGAAGTCTTTAGGAAGATGGGGAGGAAGCCGGAGATACTGGTTGTAGAGGCTGATGTAGATCTAACAAAGATCGAGCTGGAAACGCTACACATAATACAGAGAATGGCTAGAAGAGACAGGGAAGGTGTGGAAGGGCAAGAGGAGGCTGTGGAGTGCGAAGAGGATAGCTGGGATATTGAATGCGATGAGCTCTCAAGAGAGCTTCCAGATATAATCAGGAGTATTCTGAGGTAGGAGCGATGATTATAGAACTTAAGAAAGTAATAGAACAATCGCAGAGTTCTGAGGCTCCTAGGCTATCAACGAGCGACCCCTCATTTAATAGGGCTGTCAAAGTCATGAGGGAAGCCGTAGAGGGTCGCCACATATCGCTGGTGCAGGGCCCGCCAGGTACTGGTAAGACTGCTGCTATATTCGAATCTATCTCCTATGTTTTAGACCTCCTCGGGGATGATGAAATAATACTATATGTAGCCCCTACACATGAACTGGGCGTCGAATTTCTCAGGAGGTTTTCAAGTGCTGCAATAGGCAGAGGAGGGTGGGGGTATAATCTTAAAGATCTGCTGAGGATGGTGAGGATACACGGTTCCAGGTACGATTACACCCATGTGGATGCTCTGGTAAAAGCGCCTGACAAGGATACTAGGATCATAATAACTACAGAGTATCAGAGGCCATTCATAAAGGATAAAGCGTATATCCACATATTTGTTGATGAAGCAAGCAGATCCCTAGTCCATAGAGCCCTTACACCGGCTGTCAGAGCGTTCATTGACCATATATATAGGAAGAGAAGTATTAGCGGCTCTCTATCGATTATTGGAGATCCTATGCAGGCGATCTCGGTAGATGTTAGCGAAAGGTTTTTCCTATTAATGAACACAGCAGTCCACGCCCTTAGGAAGTATGCAGATCCTAGCTACAATGCTAATAAGCCGCCAGCAGATCCGGAGAGGGTCAAGGAGCTCTTGAATTGGGCTGAGACGAATCTTAGGGAATTTGCAAGGCTTAGGTACACTTATAGGCTGCCGGATCCGATTCACAGCCCAATAAGCCACGGCTTCTACGATGGCGTGCTAAACCCTATTGCCACAATCTCTTATAGGCTTAGAAGTATGGAGATTAGGGATATACGCACAGGCATTAGCAGCATTGACGAGGCAATAGAAGAAGTATATGGTATACTAAGCACAGATATAGGCTTTATAGTTGTTAGCCACAAAAGGTATGCTTATGAAGATGGAGAATATGATGCTACGAGGGCTAAGCTGGGGCTTGAATTTGGTGTTGCCATGGCAAATGTTACTGGTAGGAGAGTCTCTGTGGTGGTACCCTATAGGGAGATGCTCAGCCAGATGAGGCTAAGCTATCTCCACAGATTCAAAAGCCTGGTTAAAAGAGGGGATGTGGAGATAACCACGGTACACAGGATTCTCGGTGGGGAGGCTGATACTGTAGTAGCTATCCTAGGCAAGGAATATACCGGGAAAGATGATAAGACTATATATTTCAATGAGCCAGAGACGCTTAACGTGCAGCTTTCAAGGTCAAGAGGTCCTATGGTAGTTATAGGGAATATAGAGAGGCTTGGGGAAAAAGCCAAGGAAATGGATCAGCAGGAAAGGACTACCAAGTATAAACCCATATGGCTTACATGTGAGAGAATCAAGAGGCTCGTAGAAAGCAAAGTGGCAGTTGAGATCAAGCCTAAAGGATAGAGCTTTGTAGCTTTTTAGCCATTATAATGGGTGCCTAGGTTGGGCGGGGACGGCTCTAGCAGGGTTCTAGAGGTCTTCAGGGTCTTCGATGAGCTTGCTTCGAAAAGCAATAGGTTCGTGATTGCCTTCTCGGGCGGTAAGGATTCCACAGCGTTGGCTATACTGCTCCTCGAATGGATCTTGGATAGGGGTAGGAACGACTTGAATGTGACTATCATCCACAGCGACACGTTATCAGAGATCCCTGAGATGGAGTCTTGGGCTAGGGCCTTTGCCAAGAGGTATTCTGAGATGCTTAGAAAGGTGGGTGTAGAGGTAGAGACGGTCTTTGAAGAGCCACAACCTACGGAGACATTCTATTGGAGGGTCTTTGTGAGGGGATACCCAGCCCCCACATTTAACTTTAGGTGGTGTGTTAAGCTGCTTAAGAGAAAACCAGCCCAGAGGGCTCTGAAGGCTGTTGACGGCTCTATACTGCTTCTGGGACATAGGGATTCAGAATCTAGTGCCAGGGCCCAGAAGATCCACAGCAGGCTTGGATGCCCCTTGGGCCCTTCTAGATGCTTCTCATACTACTTCTCAGAGGCTAGTGCTGTTAAGGCATACCCGATCAGAGGCTGGAGCGACTCCGATGTATTCAACTTCCTACGAGAGAGATCCAGTGTCTATGGCTTGGACGAGCTGCTAAGGCTATACGGATATGGCCTAGTGAATGCGAGGTATGGGTGCTGGCACTGCACACTAGTAAGGCACCAGCTAGGGCACCTGGTCATGGGTGGGGGGCACATGTACTTCGAAGCTCTGAGGAAGATCTATAGGTGGGTAAGCGACATACCAGAGCTGAGAATCCCAAAGGAAAGGGGATACAGCAGGTTGGGGGCTTTGAATGCTGGCGCAAGATCTCTAATACACAGACTGATCCCAGAGGCGGAGAAGCTGTCCGGGATAAATCTATACGGCCTCGACATGTCATCAGTGTACGGGCACACACTCAGAGAGATCTTCTACACAATACCACCAAGAGAAGCCAACGAAATAGTTATGGAAGAAGAGAAAAGAGAAGGAGGAGACCTATCGAGAATAGTGCCTATAGAGGATATAAGGAATATAGATAAGTACAGGTCAAGCCTAGAAAAACACCTAGAGAAAATAATAGAGAAATCCGATGAAGATAGCATAGCAGGGAAATACATAAGAGAGCTCCTGCACCGAGCACTATAACCACCATTTCAAGCTGCAAGAACACCTTCTACTTTATGTTTTTCAGAGCTTCTTCTGCTGTTTTGATCTGTGTGTATGTTAGTATGTAGTCTAGCTTCTTATGCCCCGTGATCTTTGCCACTATGCTTGGGCTTATGTTGTTTCTCAGCATGTGGGTTATCCTAGCGTATCTAAGGCTATGTGTGTTTATCCCGAGAACCTTCTTAGCATAGACCTTAACCCTGAGGATAGCGTTTCCCCTCGATAGTATTTCTCTACACACAGCTATGTCCTGGATCTTGAGCTCCTCAGGGAGGATCATTAGCCTCTCATATCCATCCCTCCTCTTCCTAACCCTCACATAGACTTCGTTAGATCTCTGATCTGCGAGCTTTATAGCAGCATCGACAGCCTAGCTAACCCTCGACCCATTCCTAAGCTGGATCAAAAGAACGCAGGCATAGCAATATGATGCGAAAGCCCTCCTGCTAATATGCTCCTTAACCTTAGCCAAGATCATCCTATAGACCTGCCTATAGTCTAAACCTAGATCCCATGATCTTGACATTTCTAACCCTAAGTAAAGATATGGAGATAAGGTTATATAAGATCATGGAGATCGAGGTAACCTTATGGACGTAAGGTTATACAACGGCATATTCATAGTTACAACTGAAAGCCTCATCCTTCAGGACGAGGATGGGGAGAAAAGCTTCATAAGCTTGTTACTTTGTAGCAATTTGATGATGAAAAGATGGTGCGTTGCTTAGAAGGGGCTTTAAGCGCTGAAGGGTACATTAGATAGCGGGTAGGTAAATCTGCTTACCCCGGGTTCCAGTGCTTCTGGGAAACGTTAAACTGGGTTAAACGCTGTTGAGGACTTCCCCTAACCTGAACTTAACCCATGTTTAACCTGGGGTAAGGTGGGTTAAGCTTCAGCCCGCCCCCACCCAGGGCCCCTACCTCCCACGTTTTAAGATTTCACGTTGCACCCTCCATCCCGGGGTCTAGCTTTTGGTTCTAAGCTTTGAGGAGATCAGGTCAGTTGTTGAGAGAGGTGGTAGGGTTAAGGTTAGGAGGGTTTATGGGAAACCGTATTTGTACCTGGTCTACCCCGATGGTAGTGAGAGGTGTGCTGGTAGGCTCGACAGGTACTCTGAGGATGTAAGAGCTTGGATCGAGAGCGTTAGGAGGTCTAGGGCTGGTGCTAGGGGTAAGGGTGGGCAGAGCAGTAGCATGGCTAGCGTTCAAACACAAACTCCAGCTCAGCAACTGGTGAGTGCTAGGGTTGAGGGTGGCAGGATCATAGTGTAGCGTGAGGTGGAGCTCGAAACGATATGGAATGTTAGGCGTATAGCCCTTGACCCAAGGGTCTACATACTCTACGCCTACGCTCAGAAGTACCTGGGCTACCCCGGTAGCCTGGGTGAGTTCGTATCAGACTGTACAATATTGTTCTTCAAGGAGCGTGGTGTAGAGGTTACACTGAGAACGCCGGAAGCAAGCTAGAATGGATCACAGCCATCTCGTATGGAAAAACAGCTACCTTAAGCTTAGTAGTTTATAACTGTTGAAAACCGGGTAAGTTAATTGAAGTACGTTCTCCTAGATATTAGGGTTCCATAGAACCTTTGTTTTACTCCCATCTACATTCCCTGAATTCTAGGTTACGTTCGCGGATTAACGTAAGGTGTAATGCTAACACGCATATACATACTTGTTTAAGGTATTCAAAGTTCGCTATTAAATCGTTCGTTTCAAGGAGCCTAAGTTGTTGACCCTTCTCTCTATAAACCTTTATAACAGTATTTGCGCAACCTTCTATCCATCGGTTTAACTGTTGTATATAGCTTTCTAGAGGTAACTCAGTATTGTTATACACATTGTTGTAGAAGTACCCAAATATATTAGATAGCTTTAGATCCTCGTAGACTCTCCTAACATGTGTATAACCGAACTGCCTGGCGACCTTGAGTTCGTTTATGAGTAATGTGTAGAACAACCATATATCGTCCGCTATGATATCACCGTGTCTCGCAAGAATATCACTAAGATTAGATCTAGCATACTCGTTGAAGAACTCATCTCCGAGTAGAATCTTCAGCCACACTCTGAAATCAGAGCTACTTTCCTTTATACACACTTTTCTATTATCAATATCAAATAGTTCCCTCTTAACCCTCTCAAACGTTATGGTTGCCCCATCACACATCCTATACCTATTACCTTCCGATAACTTTTTAAGAGACCCCCCTACATGTCTTTCATCCATTATATAACTTATCAGCGATGTTAACCTCCCCCTATCAACATTCTCCTTGGTTAGGAGTTCGTGGCTTTCACTAAATAGTATTACTATCGAGAGGCTTAGCTCACGTATACCCTTATCTATCAACCTTTGCCTTAATCTTACTCTTTCATCTTCAAGAACTCCTAGAATGTAGTCTATCTTATCTAAAAGGGACTGCTGGCCTGTACGCCCGCCTGTATGCTCGCTCATTCTAAGTTCTACCAGAGCTAAACTATCGTTACCTCTGAAAATAAAGTCTATCATATTCCTACGCTCAACACCCACATTTACTAATTCCCTTAAAGCCTTTCCCAAAGTCATATTGCGTCCGATAACCTTATACTTACCTCCACTACCTACCAAATATGTTATGAGCTCCTCAGCAAACCCACCAAGCCTAGGCCCCATAGATTGATGGAATACTCTTGTTAGATAGTACCATAGTGAAGCTACCTTACCTAAAATGTTGCTTTCAGGAACATCCTTAATCTTAACAATACCCGTGAAGACTTTATCAAGCTCGTGAAGCCTTAACTCAATACTACCCGTGTATAGGCTCTTTAGAAGACATGGTATGAGCGTCTTAATATTGTTCCATTGTAATTCAAGAATCTTACTTCGCTTGATAAGCCTTTCTGGCATAAGATACAGTATCACATAGTTGTAGGATCTGCTAGGAGTGGAACTAGTACTCAAGATTTACACCTCATTACCAGCAGGTGTTCTGTTGGCGTCCTCTCATCCTTTAAACCGGTTGCAGGGTTGACCTCCGTCTTGAAAAGCCTCCTGGTTACTATCGTGTCGATAAGTGTTACCTCATGTCTCCAACTGAGATGTTCTAGGTGCTCTTTTATAATGGTATCTATTGATATACGAATGCCCCTCACTTTAACTGGACCCACGAAGATGGCTATGGTATCCCTCACCTTCCCATGGTTATTGTTTAGAAATAACGCTATCGAGTTGAAATACGATACGTATAGTTCTAGTAGCTTCTCGTAACCTAGCTTTTCCACCTCCCTCTTGAAAACCTCGTAGGTCCTGCTGGATATGGCTCCCTCTCCTACACCGTTATAGGGTATCTCGTGGCTTGCCAGTGTTGATATGAAGTTCCCTGAGAACCCTAGCCAGGCTAGTTCGAGCTTGAAACTCCTTATGTACTCCTGAGCTTGCATGTAGGGGGGTGATGTTAACATGATATCAACCTCTCTTTCAAGCCTTTCCTTGATAGAGTCAACTATAACACGGTTTCCCGTGAAGAATGCTTCATCGCTCGCCCTAACCTCGCATTCTATCTGTTTCGGCTTGTAGCTCTGATACTCCCTCACCTTCCTCATTACATCCCTTGCATACTCCCAATACATCTTCTTCATCTCAGCCTCCCAGTTAGAGGTTAGGAGCTTCCTAACCTTCTCCTCAGCATACCTCGACCTGTAGAGCTTCGATATCTTCTCATCAGAATAGCTGAAGTAACGTGTCACCTTCAGGAGGGGGATTGCGATAAGAGGTTTAAGCTTCCAGCTAACCTCTCTATGCCAGTAGCCCCAAGCCCTGGATAGCACCTTATAGAACTCAGGTGGATGCCAGTAGAATATATTATTCCATCGGGGGTGGAAGGGCTTATCGTAGTCGAAGTCCAAGTGGAAATCGCTTAACGATAGGTGATCAGTGTATAGGGAGGCTCTTACAAGGAGGTGTAGTATTGGATTTAAATCCCATAGGATGCAGTTCCTCCCAGTTAGAGAAGCCTCTATCGCAACCGTCCCGTAGCCTGCGAAAGGGTCGAAGACCCAGCCTCCCTCACGAGTGTACCTCCTAATAACATATCTAACCACCTGTGGGATGAACTTAGCAGGGTACATGTAAAGACCGTGAGTAGCATAGGTAGTTGATGGAATATCACTCACAAGATCCCTAAACAGAACATATTGAACCTTAACTGCATCCATGGCAGATATCCCCCCTACACCTTTCAGTTTAACACTAGCTACCTACATTTAGGTGGTTTCCTAGCTTGTCTCTCCCTCTTAACTTCAGCCTTTCTCTCTTCAGCTCTCTCGCTCACATACATCCACCGTATTCTAAATATTATGTAATTTAGGCTTTAATAACACATCTAACTTAACAGCCAACTCAGAACCCTTACTAGCTAAAGTTCAAGTAATACTTTGGATATCATATTTAAATATTCAAGGGTTCTAACTTCAAGTCAACCCTCGGGGTTTAGGGAGGAGTTCCTCTATAAACGATCAAGTTAATGATTGTTATTTCAGGATCTCCTGACGAGTAGTGTTAGTAATATGCCGACTATGAATGCTACCGCTGCCACTAGTGTGAATATTAGCATGCCCTCCTGTGATAGTATTGATGGCAATATTGTCAGTGTTTCAGTTACGGTAGCGGTTGAGGTCCTGTATTCTATCATGGTTGTAGTTCTCGTGGGAGGTCTTACAGCTAATGCTAGATCAACATACTTACCTGTTAGTGTGGAGTAAGTGTTATCAAACTCTAAAACGTAGGTTCCGGGTCTTTCAGCGGTGAAGCTCCACTGTAGCCAACCAACCTTACCTCTAGGGTATATCTCCCTACCCTCGGGATCTAAAGCCCTGAATATTATATCACACAACCTCCAGCTAGTATCGTAGACGTAGAAGATGATCGCAAACCTACAGCCATTGCACACGTAGAACTCGTACCTTTTCAGATCCCTAGCTTTAACAATTACATATACATGTTCCATGTAAGCCTCGCTGGGTGTAGGTGTATATTGATGAGCAACCGGTTGTTGAGAGCCTAACACTAGGACTAGGAGTAGGGCTAGTGAGGCTAGAATAGCCCCCTCCTAGCTACAGTTAATCTCAAAGCAAATCACCTCATTACCGTGTGTTTTAAGACCTTATATTTAAATTTTTCGCTAAACCTGTGATTTCAATCAACATATTTTAAATACGCTCTTAGAGACGCTTGTTCTTAAACCATCCTCTATAGTGGGCACGTTTCCTAGGCTTGGATAACCCTAAAGTGGCTAACAACTAGTTAGCTACTACTTTGAACAGTACTTCTCATGCTCCACCCCCTATCTGCTTGTATGGTTTGATCAAGCAACCTGCTGGAGGGCTTGATCCAAAGCCTGTGAACTGCTTACCAGGGATGCGAACTCCCCTATGGAGAGCATTCTGAGCATCCTCTCAAGCAGGGAGTCGGAGACCCTCGCCCTTCTATTCCTAACCTTATTAGCATATGTAGGATCTATACCCAGGTCAGAGCTCCTAACACCCCTCTACCAGAGATAGTCAAAGATCCTATACCTAGCATCGTCGCCAACGCCCTTGAGATCGACGAGGCTCGGATCCACCAAACAAGCCGCCAAAAATAATATACAAGCAGGTATATAAGCCGATATGAAAACCGATATGAAAACTTGATATGAATGCTGATATGAAAACCGATATGGAATCAGGATCAAAGGGATCGGATCTTTAAGAAGATCCCGAGGATCAAAAAGGATCCCGAGGATCGTTGATTTATAAATGAGGATCAATAGCTGTGAAGATCTTGGTGGGCCCGCGGGGATTTGAACCCCGGACCTCCGCCTCGTAAGGGCGGCGTCCTAACCGGGCTAGACTACGGGCCCGCGCAGGACCTTTCCAAGATAACTCTATAATCAGCTATTTTAAGCTTTTTAGTTTCATTATCAAGGAAAAATCTATATAGTTATATAGGTATAAAAAATATTTTAACCTAAATCTACTACCTGCTGCGTAAGGCTTGGGGGCACCGTCCTTTCTACTGTTAATGCTGCACCCACAGTAACTCTGACTTCAACTTTAATAACATCATAAGCTTCAGGAGGTTGGCTGGTGAACTTTACTACTAGCAGAGCTTTTTCTCCTGGATCTAATACGTTATCTCCATTATTTCCGGTTTGCCATATCATAGCAACATTTGCGTTTGATCCGCCTTGGGTAGCATTAGCACATAGGTTGTCTATTGTGAAGTCTGATAGATCGGTAATAGCTTGTGATTGACGTGTATATAGATTCTGTTCTGCGAATTTACCTAGTACCCATACAGTTATACTTGTCTTATTAGGGGTTAAATCAACTGGTTTTTGGCCTGCTGAAAGTCTAAGCGGAATTATCATACATTCTAAATTTTTGCCAGTTGTATTTATTTTAGCAAGGACCGTTCCATCGATCTCGAGAGCGCTACTTGCCTGGGCTAATCCTGAGCCTATTGTTTCTTTTGATCTCTGTGTTGTGAAGAATCCCATGTTGAGTACTACGAATGCCAGTGCTGCTGCAACTACTACGAATGCTATTAGTACTATTGCGCTCTCTATACCCACTATGGCTTTTAGTTTTCTGCTTATTCTTGTTTTCACCATATTTCACCTTCGATTCCTTGTGCCGATTTGAACGGCTTATCAATATCGTTTTTTCTACTTGTGGTCGATTTTTCTATGGATCGTAGAATGATTTGTCTAGGCGACTATAGATAGATTGCATAATATCTTCTGGAACTTCTTTGAATCTGAGGATTCTATCCTTATCGATCTTTATTCCAATCCTTTCTCCTATGTTTATACGGTTTTCAGGATCCACATTTATTTTATTAGTTGTCCACCGCTTATCCTTATCTGCACTATTTTTCTCGATCTGAGATACCTGACCGCTTCGACTGATCCTTCTAAATCGCAGTTTGTGATACAGCATATATGCGTCTTCCAGTCTAAATCCCAGAAGCCCCTCGTCCCTGTATCCGAGAAGCTCTGACGATACTATATTGCTGAGCCCTAGGAATTTGAATGTGGATATGCTTTTGGGCTTTCTATAGAT
>Ga0080007_1063780_pt1 | contig 12526 bp, 9 predicted proteins | sample OctOCTMetagenome_FD_69210 | JGI IMG/M metagenome (GOLD analysis project Ga0080007, IMG submission 69210) | Hot spring and microbial mat streamer communities from Octopus Spring Streamers, Yellowstone National Park, USA - OCT_B (SPADES... | ecosystem: Environmental > Aquatic > Thermal springs >...
CCGGCCCTTCGTCCTCCGCTTCCTCCTCCGCCGCCCCCACCTGGCCCCGGCCCCGGGGGGGCTGGTCCTGGCCCTGGGCCGGGTGGAGCGGGGCCGGCTCGTCGGGGAGGCCTTCCCCCTGACCCCAAGGGCCCTGCCCTAGCCCTCTTCCCGGAGCGCCGGCTCCTTCCTGGCCTCGGGGTCGTGGAGGGGGTTCACGGTTGGTCCCCGTAGACTCCGCCCTCTCTCGCTTCTCTGAGGGAGAGGAGCGTGGGCTGGGCCACGCGCTTTGCGCCGTTCCCTCCCTCCTCCTCTCCAACCGCCTCAGCTTCTTGGGGTTCCTCCTCTTCTCCCCCAGGCGGTTCCCGCTGTTCAGGAGTCGGGGCCGGAAGCTCATCCACGGTAAAGAGGGGGCCCTCCAGAACCTTTTGCAGAAGCTCCTCCTGCTCAGGGTAGATCTCCAGGGTCTTCTCCAAGACCCAGAGGAGTTCCAGAAGCTCCCGGCCTAAGTCTGCGGACCATTCCGAAGGGACGACATCATCCAAAGGGCTACTCCTCCGCCCCCTCCTGTTCTTCTGGCGGAACCCCAGCCAGCTTTTCACCGGAAAGAAGCCGGAGACCTCAAATCCGTAGACCTCTGGGGCTACGTCCTCTACCTCCCCGTCTCCCACGTGAAGGATTCTCGTCTCGGGGTCGTAGCTGTGCCCCTCGGGGTAGGCGGAGGGGGGTTTGGCCCAGCGGGCTCTGCCCTTGGGGGGCCAGCTCCGCCCCTCGGCGTACCGTTCCCCGTAGGTGTGAAGCCGGAGGAGATATGCCCCCAGCTCCACGCCCTCCCTGAAGAGGCTGGGGTCCTTGGTGAGCGGGACCCTGGGCCCAGGTACCCTGAGCTCTTCCGCGAAGCGTTCCGTGTAGGCGGGGTGGGCCAGGAGGGCGTAGACGTAGGCGGCGAAGTCCTCGGGGGAGACGGGAAAGCCGTAGGCCTCTTCCAGGAGCTTCAGGAGGCCCCGTGTCAGGTTGGGCTCCAAGCCCTCCCGGTCGCGGAAGAGGGGGATGATGTCCTTGCCTCCACGGGAGCTGAAGTGGTGCAAGTCAGGAACGTAGGCCGTGGCCACCAGGGCAGGTCCTCTCCCTAGGGGGGCGGTGAGGAGGGAGGTGAGGTAGACCTGTCTCTCGCTCCAGGTCTGCCACAAGGGGGGACGAGGGTAGCTGCACACCCTCCCGTCCGCGATGGCCCAGGCGCGGTCAAAGCTCCGGTAGCCGTAGCGCACGATGGCTTCTGGGGGTTTCCCAGAGGTGAGGCTTTCTAGGGAAGGTAGACAAGCCGGGCTCCATATTCCCCGGTACTCCCGGCTCACTTTCCGATCTCGCTCTTCCCGGAAGAGGCGGGGCTTTTCCTCTGGAGGAGCCTCTAGGAGCATGGCCCACCTTTCCTCTAGAACCTGCTTCGTGGGCCCGATGGGCCAGGTGCGCTTGAACTCTACCCCCGAGTGCTGCCATGGGAAGAGGTCCGTGAGCTTGGGCCACCTGGCCCACTCCCCGCCCGCCTCGGGGACGAAGGGGGCTTGCCAGTCCCCGGGGGCTTCCCGGAAGGGGATGTCCTTGAGGGGGGGTATCTCATCCAGCTCCTTCAGCTTCCCCTCCCGGGTAGTGGCCGCCAGGCGGTGGTAGAAGACCCGGGCCGGGGTTTGGGAGTCCTGGGGGCCGCGCCGCACCACCAGGGCGATGGCCACGGGGGTCTGGATGTTGAAGACGTTCTCCTCCCTCACCGCTCCCCTGCCCTCTCCCCCCAGGTCCAGGATGTAGACCCGGTCCGCTACCCGGCGGACGTGTTCCCGCATCCCGGCGAAGGCCGGACCCTGGAGGTAGGAGCTGGGGGTGATGAAGCACAGGACCCCACCGCGTTCTGGGTCCTGCTCAAAGACCTTCCATAGGGCGAAGCGCCAGAAGTAGACGTAGAGGTTGTAGAGGTTCTTGAGGTGTTCTCCCAGGCCCGCCTCCCTGGCCGGCCGGAGGAAGTCCTCCATGAGGGGGTAGGGTTCCCGGGGCCCCTTCAGGACCCAGCCCCCCTTCCTCTCGCGCTCCTCCTCGCTTTCCCCTTCTACCCGATCGTAGGGGGGATTGCCCAGGACCACCAGGATGGGCTTGTCCCGCTTGAGTTCCGCGGCCCTTTTGCGCTCCTCCGCCAGGCGCTCGTAGAAGAAGACCTGCGCTAGAGGGGGGGCCTCCGGGGCCTCCAAGGTGTCGGCCAGGTAGAGGTTGAGGCCTTCCTCGGGGAGGGAGCCCCCTTCCCCTTGGATCGCCTGGGAGAGGCGGAGCTGGGCTACGGCGTAGGGGCCCACCATGAGCTCTATGCCGTGGAGGCGGGAGGCCACTTCCTTCGCGTACTGTCCCCGGTAACCCTCCCCGTAGAGGCCGGCCACGTTCGCGAGCGCCCGTTCCAAGGTGGCGAGGAGAAAGGTCCCCGTGCCCATGGCGGGGTCCAGGACGGTGACCTTCTCGTGGGCCAGGCCCTCCGCCAGGCCGAAGCCCTCTTTCAGCGCCTCGTCCACCAAGCGCACCATGGCCTTGACCACGGGCACCGGGGTGTAGTAGACCCCCATGTCCCTGCGGAGATCGGGGTCGTACGCCTGCAGGAAGTCCTCGTAGAAGTAGAGCCAGGGGTCAACGCCTTGGACGCGGAAAACCGAGGGATCCACCGCCCGGAGGGCCCGCCGCAGGAGGTCGTAGGCGGGGCGGATCTCCGCCAAGAGCCGGGGGTGGTTGGCCACGAAGAGGGCCTCCATGAGGAGGCCGTACCGCCCCTCCAGGAGCTCCAGGGCCCGCTCCAGGTAGAGGGGCTCCTCCCCGCTGTCCAGGGCCGCGGCCAGGAGGAAGCCGTAGGTGATGAGCTGGGCGTAGGCGTCGGCGAAGACCCTCTCATCCCCCTCGGGCAGGAGGTTTTTGCGCCACTCTTCCCGAAGACGCGCCAGTTCCCCGTTTGGGTTCTCCCTCACCTCCTCCAGCACCGCCTCCCGCAGGAAGCGGGCCAGGGGGGCGAGGAAGCGGGCCAGCTCCTGGGGGTTCCTTGGAACTAGGGGCCTCCAGTTGAGGAAGTCCAGGAAGAGCTCCCGCAGAGCTTCGGCGTCGCCCTCCGAGGCCAGTCGCACCTCCCGGACCTTCTCCCCCTCGCGGAAGAGGGCGAAGTCCCGCCCGTCCGTGTAGACCAGATTGGGTAGCTGGCGGAACCTCTCCCACTGCTCCCGGTCGTGGCCCCTGTACCTTTCGGGGTCGGCCCCCTTGCCCGGGGCCTTGAGCTCCACGAAGCCCACCAGGAGCCCCTGGTGCTTCACCCCTAGGTCCGGCTTGCCCACTTTGGTATCCCCTTTGGGACGGGCCTCGATGACCACCCGCACCCCCAGGGTTTCCTCCAAAAGCCCCTTCACCAACGGGATGAGCTGGGCCTCGGGCTCGGCCTCGCCCTGGGCTAGGGCCTGAACCCGGCGAAGCTCGCTCAGGTATTTCCTTACACTGAGGACCCAAGCGTCTCCCGTCATCGCTTCTCCAAGAGGGCCAGGAGCTCTCTGACCTTCTCCTCCACCGCCCGCCGCTTCTCCGGAGGGAGGCTTTCGGGGTCCAGCCGGGCGAGCCTCGAGGCCACCTCCTTGTGCCAGGGAGGAGGCGCCTTCTCCTTCACCAAGACCTCCCGCACCCTGGCCTTGAGCTCCCTCAGGGAGAGGCCCCCCTTGGCCTCCTCCAGGAGCCGGGCCCGGGCCTCAGGGTCCTTCACCTTCTTGAGCTCCAGGGCGGCGGTGTAGGGGAGGGCGCCCTCCTCCAGGGCCGCCCTCAGGTCCTCGGGAAGCCCTAGGAGGGGGAGGCGGTGTTGTACGAAGGACTCCCAGGTCATTCGCCCTAAGGCCTTGAAGATCTCTTCTACCCTTTGGGCATCCTTAGGGACAACGTTGTCCCTAATCCGCCCCTCTTTTGCGTTTTTCATTTGCCGGAGGAGCCCCACCACCTCCTCCCTCGTCTTCCCCAACTCTTCCGATAGGAGCTCCAGCACCCCCAGGGTCTCCTCGTAGGGGTTCAGGTCCTCCCGCTGGAGGTTCTCCACCAGGGCGAGGAGGCGGGCCTCCTTCTCCGAGAGGTCCAGGACCCGGACCGGGACTTCGGCGAGCCCCGCCATCTTCGCCGCCCGGTAGCGCCGCTCCCCGGCCACGATGGCGTACCGCCCGTCCCCCAGGGGGCGCACCAGGAGGGGCTGGAGGACCCCCTTCTCCCGGATGGACTGGGCGAGGGCCTCGAGGTTCTCAAAGCGCCTGCGGGGCTGGGGGGAGGGGACGAGGACCGAGAGAGGTACTACCTCCGTTCCAAAAGCTTCCTCCTTGGCGGCGAGGCCCATGGCCTCACGGAACATACGCTCCATAACGCCCATCTAGGCCACCTCCTCCTGAGCCCGGACGCCTGCCTGAGACAAGAAGGCCTCTGCAAGGGCCCGGATTTCTCCCAAAAGCCGCTCGTCCCCCACCGCGTGGATGGGTAGAGCCCGGTCGATGGCCTCCTTGTAAGGACCTGGGCGGTAGGAAAGGGCTGGAGCCAGGGGGGCGATGGCGGCCGCCTCTTCCAAAAGCAGGCGAACCTTTTTGTCCTGAGCCGTCCGGCCGTCGTACTTGGTGGGAATCAAGAGGCGAATAAAGGTAACCACCTCCGGTGAGAGGAAGCGTAGGGCCCGGAGGGTGCGAAGGTAGTCCTTGCTCACCTCCACCACGGCGCGAAGCGCCTGAACCCCCTTAGCGCTGGTCTCCACCGGGACCAAAAGCCCTTCCCCCGCAAGGGCGGCCATCCCCGCTATGGGGCCAAGGGAGGGAGGGGAATCGATGAGGATGAAGTCGTAGCGCTCCATAGCCTCGCTTTCCATCAACGCGGTGCGAAGCAAGACCATCCCGAGGCTCTTGGTGGGTATGACCACCTCGGCCATGGCCAGATTCATGTTGGCGGGGACAAGGTCCACCGTGACGCCTCCCACCTCCAGCCGACGGGGCTCCGGCAGTCCCTTCCCCTCCACCACAGCAAGGAGGGTCTCCCGATCCTCCACCTCGGACAAGTCCACACCCAGCCAGGCAGAGAGGTTCGCCTGGGGGTCGGCGTCCACCAAGAGGACCCGGTACCCCCTCGAGGCCAGCTCAAACCCCAGGTCCCGCGCTAAGGAGGTCTTTCCCGCCCCCCCGGCATGGGTAAAGAGGGTGTAGACCCGGCCCCTCCCTTCCCTATCCCTCTCATCCTCCACGGGGATATACCAGTAGTGTCCCAGGCGCACGGCCCGAAGCCGCCCCTCGCGAATGTGAAGGCGCAACGTGCTGAGGGGGATCCCGGTACGCCGGGCGTATTCGGGCAGGGGGATTAGTTTGGTTTGCCCCATGAGGCAATGTTAATGGCCCAAAAGGCATCCCGTCAATGCCCGGAGGGCTCGCCTACGCCCGGGCCAGGCGCAGGCGGTGTTCCAGCACCTCCTTGGGGCTTGCCTCCCTGCGAAGGAAGCCTCGCTTGCCCATCAGGGCGGGAATATACGCCCATTATCCCGACCTTTGCACGACAAGCCCCCGTGGACCTGCCGCAGGACCCGGGGAAGGCGGCCAGGGTAGCGGAGACCGACCTGGCGAGGCGGGCAGAGGAGTACATTGAGGCCTACCGGGCTGCCAAGGCCCAGGGAAAGGAGGCCTGGTGAACCCCGCGGAGAGGCTGGCAGAGCTGGACGCGATTCTGACGGAAGAACTCCTGAAGAAGGGACTCCTAGGGGAACTCCCCGAGGCCTACCGCCTGGTCCCCCTTCCCTTGGACGAGCCCGAGGTAGCCCAGAAGGCCCTCCTGTGGGCCCATGAGGCTCCCAACCCCGAGGGCTGGCCCCTGGTCTACGCCCTCTTCCTGAGGGGCAAGCCTCTCCGCCTCCTCCTGCCGGAGAGGGAGGTCCCCCTGGGAGTCTCCCAGGCCGCCTAGCCCCAGGCGAAAAGCGGGCAGAGGCTGGCCGACCCCGAGGCCCTCAGGCGCTTCGCCTTAGAGGCTCTGCCCGTCCTGAGGTAGGAAGCCGCCCCGGACTATAGGCCCGGGGCGGAAGCCCTTCTCCAGGTGTTCCCTTTGCGCCTTATCGCCTATTGGCCCATAAGCCTCCTGAGAAGATTCAGCTTGTCATTCACCGGGGTCCTCCAGTCGTCTTGCAAGAGCCCTCCCGTGTCCCCGGAGTTCGGGTTCAGGGCCCAGTAGAACCAGACCTTCACCCCTTTGGCCAAGAGGTAGTCCACAAAGGCATCCTGCCACACCCGGTCCTGCCCCTCGTACCTCCCCCCGAACTCCCCGACTCCCCAGGGGAGCCCTCGCCCGCTCAGATGGCCGAAGTGGGTCTCCCAGATGGCGGGCATGTTCCCGGGGAAGCTGGGGTCGGAGAAGTAGGGCATGGCGTGGACGCTGGGGCCGTAGACGTGGGGCAGGTAGAGGAGGCGGTCCCCAAGGCCCAGGTCGTCGGTGGCCTCTGTGAGGTTCTCTCCCCAGAAGACCGGATAGCCCCCGTTGTTGGAGAGATTCCCCACCCCCTCCACCGCCACCAGGATTCGTGGGTTAACGGAGAGCACCTGGGCCGCCCCTTCCCGGGCCAGAACCCTCCACTCGCTCCAGGTCAGGTCGTGGGGCTCGTTGGTCAAGTCAATCCCGAAAACGTTGGGGAACTCCAGGGAAAGCCCGGCCATACGGCGGAGGTCCTGGAACCAGTCATCCTTGGTGTAGCCCCGAGAGGGGTCAAAGGGGCGCCCGGGCAAGCCGATGCCGATCAGGTCGCATCGGAAGGTGTGGAAGTCCAGGAGGACATAGAGTCCGGCCTCTTGGGCCCGGGCGAGGAAGTACCGCAGGCCCTGGTAGGGGCTCGTGGGGTAGGCGGGGTCACCTACCTGGGCCCAGTTCGCCACGGTACCCTCGTCCCTCAGAACCTGGGGTGAGACGGGCACCCTGAGGGCGGTGAAGCCCCAGCCCTTCACCTGGGCCAGAAAATCGGCCACGCTCCGCCCGGACCAGAGGCCGTGCGGGGCCCGGTCGCAGGTCTCCAGACCAAACCAGTTCACCCCGTAAAGGGGAATGCGTACCCCGTCCTTGTAGACCCCATCGGGCCGGGCGGTGTAAAGAGGGGTGGAGGCGCCGCTAGTGGGGGCATCGCCGAAGGTCTTCCGCAGGGACATCTCCGCCCCCGTGGCCCGGAAAGTCTCCTCCTGGGAGCGCACCTCCCCCGAAGGCGTGTTGGCCACCAGGACCAGCCGGTAGACGAGCCCGCTGGGCAGGCTCAGCGCCCCGCGCCAGGCCCCGTTGTGCCAGTAAAGGGCCAAGCGGTACTGGTTCTTCAGGTCCAGGGGCCTAAGCGACTGGGGCACGAGGGGCGTCTCCGGCGTGATCTCCGCCGTCAGGGCCGTGGTCCCGCTGGGGGCTCCGGTCACCTCCAGGACCACCCGGGTGAGGTCCGGGGCCGGCGTGATGGTGATGGGGGTCTCCACCTCCAGGACCTGGAGGGCCTTGGAGGCCTGGGCCTCCAGGCCAGCGCTGTTCTGCGCCTGGGCGGTGATGGTGAAGTTCCCGGCGGCGGTATAGGTGTGGCTCCTCTGGAGGCTCACTTGGCGGCCGGAGAGGGGGATGGTCTCCTGGTTGCCATCGCCCCAGTCCAGAAGGAGCGTGGTCAGCGTAACCCCGCTGGACTCGGGATTGGGGTCCTGGACCTGGACCTCCAGGGTGTAGGCTTGGCCCTTCTCCACGGATTCGGCACTTGCCAGGGAGACCGTTGGGGGCTCGTGGGTCACGGGGCTGAGGGTGACCGACACCCTCACCCGGTTTTCGGAGAGGGTGAAGGTGGTGCTCCCCTGGCGCAGGAGAACGCCGGTGTTGTTGCGCGCTTCCACCAGGAGGGGAATGTTGCGCCCCGTGGGCACCCCCTGCAGGATCCCCTGGCCCCCCGGCAGGGCCGCCTCGCTGCCCCCGGCCTTGGCCACGTAGTCCTCCCCCGCCTCGGGGTTTGCCACCACCACCTCCACGTCAGAGGTCAGGCGGTAGAGGGTGAGGCGGACCTCCTGCCCGGGGGTCACGTTTTTCCTCTCGTGGGCCTTGTAGAGGACCACCGCATCGGTGGGCGTGGGCCGGTCGTAGCCCCGGGCGATGAAGGTGTGCTCCCCGGCGCTGAGACGGGCCCGGGCGGTCCAGCCGTCCTGGGTTTGGGTGACCGGATAGGAGGTGCTGTCTATCTCCAAGGTGACCAGCTGCACCTCAGAGGGCACGTTGAGCACCCGGATGGAGGTGTCCCCCTGGGCTTCAGGGCGAGAGCCTGAACAGGCGCTCAGTAGACTCGCCGCCAATAAAAGGACAGGGCCGAAAGCCCTTTTCATCGGTTACCTCCTCGGTGCCTTTTCGGCACCAAAACCAGGCTACAAGCTTTGGGTCGGTCGCATCAAGGTTTTGCGGGCTTGCCTAGTAAATCGCTTTATGCCTAGGAGACAACGGGAGAAGGGAGAGAAGGACCCTAAGGCCGTAGGCGATGAGCTCCAAAAACGCCCGCACCATGGCCGTCCAACGCTTCCGCTCCCAAAGGTAGGCCCCGCCCAGCCGTGTCTTCATCCCCACCAAACCCTCCCTCCACCACCGAGAGGCGGGGCCCGTCTGTGGTGGCCTGCCTACTCCCACCCCTGGGCCACGCGCTTGATGCCCACGAAGTAGGCCACCTTCTCCTTGGGGTAGCCCCTCGCGATGAGCCGCCGCACCGCCCGGTAGCGGAGGGCGAGGGGCTTGTTCCTGACGTGGTCCAGCCCCGCGTGCTTGAAGAGGGCCCGGACCAGGGGGACGAGGGCCCCCAGGCTCCAGGGCTTGCCCCGCTCCGGCCCCTCCGAGGTGCGGAGGAAGAGGTGGGGGTAGGGGATGGGGTGGAGGCTGGCCAGGTAGTCCCGGAGGGGAAGCCACGCCTCCAGGGCCTCCCGGGCCTCGGGGGAGAGGGGCACCTCCCGGGCCCTCCGCCCCCGCACCAGGAGGCTCTCCCCCCGGTAGTCCTGCCGCCAGAGGCCAATGGTCTCCCGGTAGTCCAGGCCCGTCTCCCCCAGGAAGGGGATGAGGGCCTGGAGGAAGGGGCGGTGATGGGCCACGGGGAAGGTGGGGATGGCCCGGAGGAGGCGCTCGTAGTCCTCCTCGGGGAGGGCGAGGTCAACCCGGGCGGGCTCCCCGGGGCGGTCGGGCCACTCCAGGCCCTCGGGCCAGCCCACCCCGGCCCAGTCCAGGAAGCGGGCGAAGAGGCGGAGGGCGGCCACCACCCGGATGAGGCTCCGCTCCTGGTAGGGCCTGGGGGAAGGGGCGAGGGGGTTGCCCTTGGTGAGGAGCTCCCGCAAAAAGGCCTTGAGGTCCCCGGGCTCCAGCCTGGGCCACCTCCTCCCCTCCCTCTGGAGGAAGAAGAGGAAGGCCTCCACGGTCACGCGGTCCGCGTGGTCCCCCTTGCGCCCCCGCCTCCGGACGAAGGCCTCCATGCCCGCCAGCAAGACCCCGCGGTCCCCCCGCTCCAGGGCCTCCTGGACCAGGGCCTTGCGCCTTTGGGGGTCGTCCCAGGGGTCCAGGCCCAGCCCGGGGTCTTCTCTGACTGCGCCCATCGCCCTTCATCTTAGCTACACGCCTCGCCCCTGTCCACCGCCTTGTAGCTAAGATTTCCCCGCACTCCCCTTTCCCACAGGCTTTTTCCCCTTCCCCATCGCCCTCGCCCTCGGCCTCTGTTCCGCTAAGGGTTAAGGGCGGGGTGGGGGAGGGGAAAAGGTGAAGGGGGATGGTGTCTTAGCTACACGGGGGAGGCCTTGACGGGGGGCGTGTAGCCAAGACGACGGCAACGCCGCCCGCACAACCGAGGCAAGCCTCCGTGTAGACTGGGGCCATGACCCGCCGCTTCACCGCTCACCTGTGGCGCGAGGGGGATCTGTGGGTGGCCCAGTGCCTCGAGGTGGACGTGGCCTCCCAGGGTGAGACCGAGGAAGAGGCCCTGGCCAACCTCAAGGAAGCCCTGGAGCTCTTCCTTGAGCCTGCCACCCCGAGCCGGACCCCAGACGTGCGCACGGTGAAGGTGGAGCTTGGCCCCGCCGCTTAGGACAGCTCCTCCATAGGGAAGCGCCGCATCTGCGCCAGGCCCAGGCGGACCCTCTCCCCAGGGCTGCCCTCCAGGCGGACCCAGGCCTCCCCTTGGGGCAGGCGCACCCGGCAAAGGACCTCCCCCCGGACTTCCCGCCGCTCCAGGACCAGGGCCTCCAGGGGGCCTCCCAGGTGCACCTCCTCGTAGCGGAAGGCCAGGAGGTGGCCGTCCTCGGGGAGAAGGTTGGCCCGGCCGAAGGCCAGGAGGGCGGCCAGGGTCCGGGGCTCCCGGTAGAGCCTCCGGGGGGTGTCCACCTCCAGGAGCCTCCCCTTGGACATCACCCCCACCCGGTCCCCCAGGAGCATGGCCTCCTCGGGGTCGTGGGTCACGTGGATGGCGGTGACGCCCGTCTCCTTGAGGAGGGCGCGGACCTCGAGCCTTAGCCTCTCCCGGAGAACGGGGTCCAGGGCGCTATAGGGCTCGTCCATGAGGATGACCTGGGGCCTACGGGCCAGGGCCCGGGCCAGGGCCACCCGCTGCCGCTGGCCTCCGGAGAGCTCCTGGGGCTTGCGCCCCTCGAGGGCCCCCAGGCCCACCCGCTCCAGAAGGCCCAGGGCCTCCTTGGGGTCCGGCCTAGGCATGACCAGGAGGAGGTGCTCCAGGGCCGTGAGGTGGGGCCAGAGGCCCAGGTCCTGGAACACGTAGGCCACCCCCCTCCGCTCGGGCGGCCACCGGGTCACCTCCCGGCCACCGAGGAGGATCCGGCCCCGGTCGGGGAAGAGGAGGCCCGCCACCAGGTTGAGGAGGGTGCTCTTGCCGCTCCCCGAGGGGCCCAGGAGGGCCAACACCTCCCCCTCCGCCACCTCCAGGTCCACGCCGAAGACCCCCTGGCCGGGGGCAAAGCCCTTCTCCAAGCCCAGGAGGCTCACCATGGACCCCTCCGCGCCAGAAGGGGCAGGGCGCTCACCAAGGCCAACAGGAGGCCGATGGCGGCGGCCTCGCGGTAGAGCCCGCCGTTCAGCGCCCCCAGGACGGCCACACCCACGGTCTCTGCCCCGGGGGCGTAGAGGAGGGCGGAGAGGGTGATCTCGGAGAGGGCCAAGGGGAAGATCACCAGGAAACCCCCCAAGGCCTGGGGCCGGAGGAGGGGAAAGCCCACCCGGAGCCAGGCCCGGAAGGGGCTGAGGCCGTGCACCCGGGCCGCGGCCACCTGGGCCTCCACCCGGGCCCCCGCCTCCAGGGCCCGGAAGGCCAGGCTGGCGAAGTTAAGGAGGTAGGCCAAAAGGAGGATCCAGACCGTGGCGTAGAGGGGGGTGGGGGCCAGGAGGAGGATGAGCCCCAGGCCCAGGAGGGTTCCCGGGAGGAGGTAGTAGAGGTCAAAGAGGCCCCTGAGGGCGCGGAAGGCCCCCGGAAAGGGCCTGAGGAGGAGGGCCAGGAGCAGGGTTGCCAGGGAAGCGGCCATGGCCAAGAGGAAGGAGTGGAGGAGGCCCTGCCGGACCAGGGGCATGGCCAGGGCCTCGGAGAAGGCGGGCTTTAGGGCTCCCGTGTAGGGGTTGAAGAGGGCTTCCTTCAGGAGCCCCGCCCCGGAAAGGAGGAGGGCCAGGAGGGCGTAGGCCCCGAAGAGGAGGCGGAAGAGGGGACGGGGGGTGGGAGAGCCTTCCCCAGTGGCCTCCGCCTGGGGTGGGCGGTGGAGGAGGAGGGCGGGGAGGGCCAGTAGGCCCAATAGGAGGCCCAAGGCCGAGGCCTCCCCCAGGGGGTCCGGGCTTACCGGGCTGGTGAGGCGGGCGTAGGCCAGGGTGGGGAGGACGTAGACCCGGTCGGGGAGTCCCAGGACCGCCGGAACCCCGAAGTTGCCCAGGAGGGCCAGGTAGAGGGCCCCACCCACTGCCAGGAGGGCGGGGAGCAAGGGAGGGAAGAGGACCCGGACCCGCCTTCCGCCCAGAACCCCGTGGACTTGGGCCGCCCGCAGGGAGGGAAGGAGGTTCCCCAAGGCGGGCTTGAGAAGGACGTAGGCCAGGGGCGTGTAGTGTAGGGTCCAGGCCAGGAGGATGGCCAAGGCTCCGGGAAGCCTCAGGCCGAGGAGCTCCATGGAGAAGAGCACCCCCATGCCCGTGACGAAGGGGGGTATGAAGTAGCCCAGGAGGAGGAGCCCCTCGAGGAGCCTGCCCACGCCTCCCAGGAGGGCCATCCATCCCAGGGCGAGGCCCAGCCCCAAGGCCAGGAGGGCCCCCAGGGTGGAGAGGAGGAGGCTATTCAGGGCCACATCCCACGCCTCCCCGGCTTCCGCCAGGTGGCCCAGGGCCCGGCTTAGCAGGGCCAGAAGCGGCAGGGCCAGGACCCCGGCCAGCGCCACCAGGGCCACTAGACCCGGGAGCCTTGGCCCGATCATCGGCGGAGGCCGAACAACTCGTTTGAGAGGGGCAGGGGTCCCTCGTCCGCCGGCGCGCCCCGGGG
>Ga0080007_1065526_pt1 | contig 12491 bp, 11 predicted proteins | sample OctOCTMetagenome_FD_69210 | JGI IMG/M metagenome (GOLD analysis project Ga0080007, IMG submission 69210) | Hot spring and microbial mat streamer communities from Octopus Spring Streamers, Yellowstone National Park, USA - OCT_B (SPADES... | ecosystem: Environmental > Aquatic > Thermal springs >...
AAGAGCACCATTTTTAAATCATATTTTGATGCAAAAAATATTTAGCTTTAAAAATGAAATGAAAATAAATCATGGAATAGATAAATATTTATTAAAAATATATGCAATTAAATATTTAAAAATACCAAAGCGTATAATTTTAAGAAAAAAAGTTGGATTTAGTATATCTTTAAAAAAATATCATAAAGATTTTATAAATAAAATTGATGAATTAAGTTATTTAATGAAGGAATTAAATTTAAATTATAATGAAATAAAGAAATATTATGAATATTATCCTTCCTATGAATATACAAATAGATTATTTTCAATCGCTTTACTATTAAATTGGTACAAATTAACATTTAAACACATTTTTACTTAAAAAACTAAAGAAAGTTTTAAATAATTTATGGAAGAAGCAATTAAAGATTTAAAGAGACTTCGTATTGCAATAACCCACCTAAATTTAAGTTGGTATCGCATACCTTTATTTAAAATATTACAAGATGAAATAGGATCAGACATAATTATATTAAATGCTAAAGAGTTACCCACATATGGAAAAGCAGATTTTGATGCTATAGAATATTTATCAAAAAAATATAAAATAAGCTATAAAACTGAAAAAGTAATTGGTAATAACAATTTTTACTTTAATCCTTTCTTATTAAGAACTCTGTTAAATTATGACATTATTGTATGGGGTGAACCCATTTTATCATTGAATAGTTTTTTATTCATTCCTACTCTAAAACTATTTCGTAAAAAAGTAGTATTGTGGTTAGATGATTGGGGTTACAAAAAACATTTGATCAGAAAAATATTTGAGCCTTTTGTTCGTCTAATATATTTAAAAGCTGATGGCATTTTAGTGCATGGTATGAAGCATTATTTGTATTTTTTAAAACTTGGTGTTGATAAAAGAAAAATATTTTTCATAGGAAATGCTTCTACCATACTCAGAGAATTTTCATCTGAAGACCAAATTAAAAGAATAAGAGGAATAGTAAATACTAAGTATATTACTCTGTATGTAGGCGGCCTAATTAAAAGGAAAAATGTAGATAAAATTATTAAAGCCATTTATTATTTAAGACAAAAAAACTTTGATGTTGGGTTATTAATAGTAGGGCAAGGACCTGAATTCAAAAATTTATATAAGCTGACATGGAAAATGAAATTAACTAATTATGTGAAATTTTTAGGCTGGATACCTTTTCATAGATTAGCCAACTATTATTTAGCTGCTGATGTTTTTGTTTTTCCAGCAGAAAATGAACCATGGGGTTTAGTAATAAATGAAGCTTTAGAAGCAGGCATACCCATAGTAACAACTAAAAGTATAGGCTCAGAAGAATTAATTGCTAATAATATTAATGGTGTATTATTAAATGAAATAACCGAAACAAATATAGCAGATGGTATTATTAACTGCTTAACAAATAAAATAGATACAAATAATCAATTTACTTTAAAAATAAAAGAGAAATATAATTATAAAACTATGTCAAATTTATTTATTAAAGCTCTTATCAAAATCTATTGTAATAAATGTTAAATATCTTAATCGCTTTCAAATTTGTAATTATTAAAGTAGATAACGGTATACCTATTATGAGAAAAATGAGCCTAAAAAGAGCTAAAGAATACTCTTTGGAGAACGTTGCGGAGAAATGGAGAAGTTTAATAGAACTCGCTTTGAAAATACAGAAATAACATTTGTCTTACCAAGTATAAGCGATTACAAGCCATTGAGATTTGGAGGAGCGCAAGCAAATGCCTTAAATATAGCAAAAAAGTTATCCGAAACCTTTAAAATAACATTGATCTCTTCTTTCAGATATGAATATAAAAAAAGTGTATATATAAATAAAAATCTAAAAATAAAACAAGTATATTTTCCTTGTTATGATTTCATAAAAATGAATAAGATCAATAAGATTTTTTCTATAATTGCTTCGCTATTATTTTATACCATACAAGTTTCTTTTATCATTATAAAAAGCAAATCTAAAGTAATTATATTTTATGATAGAGCTGAATTAATAATTCCATCAATAATAGCTAGAATTATTAAAAAGAAGGTTATTTTTTATGAAGGTAATGAATATCCATGGAATATTTATAGAAATTATAAGGTCTCATCAATCAGTTGGGGCTATAACATTTTTACAGGAAAATTAGCTTTGAAATTAGCTGATAAAATCGTAGCCCAAAATGCACGAATAAAAAGAGGCATGCTACAATACACGAAAAAAGAAATAGAAATAATTCCAGTCGCAGTTGATACTGAATCCTTTAAGCCTATCTTCAAAGAAAAAGAAAATATCGTTGGCTTTCTAGGAAGACTGGAAAAAGAAAAAGGAGTTGATTTGTTACTTGAAATCGTTGATCTAGCTATGAAAAAGCATCCTGAATTAAAGTTCATGATAATCGGCGATGGCTCATATAAGAATAAATTTGCTGATAAGAAAAATGTAGTATTTCTATCTTGGGTTCCTAGAAACAAGCTATCAGATTACATAAATAAAGCTGATGTTTTCATAAGTTGCCAAGAATGGATAGGTTTAGGAGAGAGCGAAATATTAGCTTGCGGAAGACCTATAATTACGTTAAATTCATTTGTTAATAAAGAAATAATTAAACCTAATTTTAATGGATTTTTATGTAAACCTGATCCTGAAGATTATTTAAATTCAATTAAAGCAATTTTAAATAATGAAAAGTTATTAAGAGAAATGCAAAGAAATGCAAGATGTATTGCTGAGGTTTTTCTTTCATCGAATTCAATATCAAGCAAATGGCTTAATTTAATTTCTAAATAACTTAAAAAATCACCCTTATGACAAATAAGAATATACGATTTTTGATTTATTCACATTTTTATTATCCTAGTATAGGAGGAATAGAAAGACATACAGACAATCTAGCAAAATTATTAATAAGCAAGGGATATAATGTTACAATCGTAACCCAATCCGGTAATAAGGTGGTGGAAATTGGAAAAATAATCATTATAAGAAGACCATCTATAGCATTATTAGCTTCCCTTATATTTTATCATGATGTAATTCATATGCAAGGGTTTAATATTTTTGTATACTTATTTGCTAAATTATTTAAAAAAAGAATCGTTTGGTACCACCATGGATATGATTTATGTAGCGTTGGAGGAGGGACATCTATTTATAAAGGATTCTTTAAAACTTTGGAACCGCATTTAAGAAGAAGTTTGGATGGAATACTTCTTTGGTTAAGCTTTCATATTAGTAGAATGATTGCGAAAATTGATAAAAAAATAACACATATAGTTACAACTTATTATATGTTAAAGGGATTTAGAGAATTTATAAGAAGCTTAAATTGGCATGTAATTTATAATCCTGTTTTATTTGATAATTTAAATCAAATTCCTTTAAACAATTCAAATAATGATGAAAATTACGTTTTACTATACGGAAGAATGATGGCAGGTAAAGGGGAAGATGTGCTGATAAAGGCTTTAAATATTCTTAAAGATAAAGGTATCATTTACCGAGCAATTATTTGCGGGCCTTCACCTAGCAAAGATTACCCTAATAATTTAATAAAATTTTATAGACTAGAAAATCAAGTAGTTTATGTTGGTCCTCAAACCACTGAAGAGTTAGTTAAACTAATAACTAGAAGTTCAATAGTAGTAGTTCCTTCCACATATGAAGAAATGTTTGGCCAAACGGCTATCGAAGCAATGTATTTTGGTAAGCCGGTTATAGCGAGTAAAACTGGCGGGCTTGCCGAAGTTGTTAAGAATTTTGCCATACTTGTTCCTCCAAATGATCCTTATGCTTTAGCAGAAGCTATCCATAAGCTTATGAGCGCTAAGAATAAAATCGAAAAATTGGGTAAAAAAGCAAAGGAATATGCAAAAAAAGTTTTTGCTCCTGAGAACTATTTACAAAAATATCTAAAAGCTGTTTTAAAATGAAAACTGTTAATCCAAGTGAAATAAATAAAGAAGCCTTTGATGAAATATCTTCAGCTGAAGAATGGTATTACAAGCAACAATTACCAAGAATAAGAATCTTAATGGAAATTTTTAAAAGTATTAAAAACAAGGAAATTGTAGCAGATATAGGCTGTTTCACTGGAATAATCTCTCAAGAATATTTTAAGCATGGCGCAAAAATTGTAGAAGGCTTTGATGTGTCAGAAAAGGCTTTAGAAAAAGCAAACAAAAGATTAACAAAGGTATATAAATGGAAAGCTGGTGAAGAATCTTGTCCTGTTGAAAATGAAAGATATGATGTGATAATAGCTTCAGAAATCATAGAGCATGTATTTGATACAGATTTCTTTATTGAAGAATTGAAAAGAATACTTAAGCCCAATGGAAGAATAATTATAACAACTCCTAACATGCACTCTGCAATTAATAGATTGCTATTTTTGTTGGGAAAATTTTCATGGACTCATCCCGGAGTATCTACAAAATATAACAACGATCCAAGGATTGATTTAAAACATGTTAGATTGGGCAATTTACCTGAATGGAAACACTTCTTCGAAAAACACAGTTTAATGGTGGAAAAGGTTATAGGAATTAACTATTCTTTGTTAGGCAAGCTAATTTCTTTATCAAAAGCTTCACTTTCACATAATTTAGCTTTCATATTAAGAAAAATATAACGAATAATGATTATGATCAGCCCTAAGTTAACATCGTATTGCATAAAAATTGTTCAAGTCAATATGAATTAACAGATGAAAATATTTAGTATGTTTTATAAAATCAACTATACCGACGAAATGCGGATGTTTATCTTTCCATTAGAACTATTATGAATATACTTAGTAAAATCATAATATGAAAAAATTAATTATAAAAGTCTTAAACTTAATTAATTATAAAAGTCTTAAATATATATTATACTTACTTATAGGAATATCTATTATTTTAACTATTTATAATTTATTCAATTTAACTGCAATTGGTATTTTCTTCTTAATGAATATTTTAGCAGTAGTATTAGGAATATTTTCATACATTATTATAAAACCAAACAACAAAAATAAAATAGATTCGTTAGTTAATTATAAAAAAATTTACATAACAATTATAATATTTTTTGCTTTATTATCATTTTCCTCATTATTAGCATACTTTAGTATAACTTACAGATCATTACTATACTTCATATTTTTATCATTTGCATTCTTTATTATAGCTTTCCAAATATTATTTTTAAATCTTGATAAAAAATTATCTAAAATTATTTTATTTGAAATAATTTTAATTGTTATCATTAATAAAATTTCAATTTATTTTATTAATTACGAATTAGCTTGGTGGGATACATTTTTCCATTATACTGTAATTTATAATACATTCTACACAAACCAATTACCACCAGCTGAAACTAATTGGGGAGCCTTCGGTTTATTTCATGCTTTTAATACAATAGTTTTAAAAATATTATTTAATAAAGTAGATATAAACTATATTTATATTGATTTTTTAATAACATTTCCTATTATTATATTTTCTTATTATATTACATATCGAATATCGAAAAATCATAAAGCTGGTTTATTTGCTTCAATTTTAGCTTCTATATTGTTACCAGATCCTCATTTTACTCCTCATCCTTTTAGTTTTATGTTATTTTTAATCACCATTTATTTGCTTTACAATGTTATTTTTAATCAAAAACTATCAAGAAAAATGTTCTTGCTATTAATTTTGCTATCCTTTTCTTCGTTTCTTTATCATCCATCTTCTGGTTTATTTTTATCTATAATTTTTATAGCCATGAATATTATCTTATTTTCATTAAGAAATCTAAACAAACTATTTCCTTATATTTATTTAATAATTACAATTTCCTATTTAATTTACGTTACTGGTGTTTACTTTGAATTCTTCATAAGATCATTAACTTTACCTACACCAAATCCTGGTTATTATGAATATTTAGCAGGAGGTAAAAGTTTTCATGAATATATTTCCTATTATATTTTCTCCCATATTTATTATCCAGTAATTATTTATTTTGCTTCTTTAGCAATCCCATATTTTATTTTAAATAAAAACCTCAAAAATTATTACTTGCTAATAATAATAACAATAGCTTTTATGTATCCCTTTATCTTATTAGTTGCTTATAGAATATCAGAACAAGTCATTGGAACATGGTTAATTATATTTATGGCTGCTTTAATAGGAGGAGTTTCAATTAACATGTTATCCAATATTACAAAGAAAAGAGTTTTAAGTGTTTTCTTAATTTTAATAACATTAGCTTTCTTTGTTTTTATATTGAATACCGACGATAATCCTTATTTCGATAAGTACAGTAATCCTTTTGCTGGAACTACATTCGGAACAGATTCGATGCATAAATCAAGAGAATTTATTGAAGCTTTACCAAAGGATAAAAACGTTACAGGTGATCATTCGATTCTATCCTTTATTATATATAAATATTTATTTCTTAAAAGTGAAATTCGTAACAGTAAACCATTATACATGATAAAATTAAATGATGCCTATGATGTTATTTTTATTTTTAGCAAATATGGTATAGAGAGAAATGCTGCATATTATGATAAGCACATCATTAATAATTTTATTTATAAAATTAAAGGAAAGGAAGCAAATATCTTATTAAACTCTGATAATGTTATAATATTGCAAAAATGAAGCTTTATAATGCTCTACTACTAATAGATTACTATTTTTGATAAGTATTCTTATGACATGTCTAAATTTCCACAAAGTATCATAAAGTTCTAAGAATTAATTTAAAGCATGTTAGATTTAGAAATTTATCTTTTTGGTTTATTTCTTTGAAAGACATAGCTTAATGATTAATAAGTAAGATTATAAGAATATTATACCTATTCCTTATTAAACAGCTAACCTTTTAATCAATAACTCTACCCCCCTTATTTAGTCTTCATATTAAGATGAATAATTAATGATGAATAAAATAAACCACCCTAAAGTTACAGTAATAACAGTAGCAAATAACGCTGAAGGAATAAAAAGTTATATTTAAACAATGTCTAGATTCTGCTTTAAATTTAAAATATGACGACTTAAAAAAAATTATGACGACTCTTGTTTTTTAAGAATCTAATTTCGTTTGTTTAATAAGATTAGATTATGAAAAAGCCATAATAAATAAAGAAGATATCAATAGATCTACAAGAAAATTTATTGTAGTAAAATAACAGAGTATGAAACAAACGAGAAAGTTATAAAAGTTTGTTTAACGTCTTTTTAGCTATTTAACTTTCTGCTACAGCTGTGGTAAAACATTTATTCAGACTACCGCATTCACATTAACGGATGTGAAACATACTACGCTTCTGTTTATATATGCTACTATAAAAAAATGTCCATAAAAGGAATACATATTATAGTTATTAAAGCTAAACCAAACTTGAGTTTTATTCACAGTCAATTGGAATATCATTTTTTAGTATAAAATAATTGCGGATTTTTAAATCATTCTTATTAGCCAATTCATTTATTATAATAACCTCTTTATTAGGAAGTAATGAAGCTAATTCTACGTATATTTTAAAGCTCTACATTTATCCCGATGTTTACTGGTAATAGAATAGAGGTTTCATATTTCTCAACATATTCTTAAGTCTTTTTTTGCAATTGGATGGTTAAGGGAACGAAAGACATAATCGTATTTACCTCTATCAATAGGCTCGTAATGATCTTTCATTTCGCATGGGTAGCAATTATAAAATCATTCCTCTAAGATAATTTAATCCATATCTGGATAATTGTCTTATTGCAAACTCATACGATAAAACGTTGTGGTCTTCATCAATAGTATATATCAAAATAATCATGAAATAATCAAACGTCTAGAACTGTAACTGAAACGCTTCACGATTTAATCTAACAAAATAACCAATAAAAATTGGCTATAAAAAAATAAAGAGGTTCAATGGCTAAAAAGTAAAATTACGATAAACTTTAGTTCAAAAATAAAGATCATGAGAATAATTAAAAGAGACTTTGTAGTTCTATCCACATATATATATACATTTTGATAAAAATTTAAATACTCATAAAACATTAAAACCTTATGGCAAAAAAATACCAATTAAGAATCTTAGGAGCATTATTAGCAGTAACGATACTTGCAGTAGTCCAACTAGTAAGTGCAGGAGAACAGGAGCTAACTTCCAGAGCTACATATGGAGGTAATAGTTTTGATACTGCATATGGTCTTGCATGGACATTTGGAGATCCAAGCGGTAAACTTTATGTTGTAGGTTCTTCTGCCAGCTTTAGTTCACCTCCACAAAGAGAAGGTATTGTTGCAATGTTCGATGAAAACCTAGGATCACTACAAAAAGTTGTGAGGATGCAAGGTTTCAGTGGCTGGGGCGAATTTTATGATGTGGCTGTTCCAATAGGTATTAGCTTAAGTAATACTATTGCAGTCGTTGGATATATTCCGAGTAATAATAGAGATCCTGTTGTTTATTGGCTTGATAAAGGTAATCTTGACACAACGCGTGCTTATAAACTAGGAGTCTTTAGCGGTTCAGCTAGAGATGAAGCAGTTGCTGTAAGTTTTGATAGTGAAGGAAATACAATCGTTGCAGGATTCACTGATTCAGGCTTTCCACCATTAGATAATCGTGTGCCTTTCTTAGTTAAATTTGATAGTGCTGGAGATATTTTATGGTCCAAAGCTTTTAGACCTGCTGGAGCTGGCCCGTCATATGTAGGAATTCCAGGAATAAGCGGAGCTCTTGCAATTGATTGTGATAATAATATCATAGTTGCAGGTTCAGTTGTCTTACCGGGAAAGGATTATGATGCATTTGTAGCAAAATTTGATCCTAATGGAAACATCTTATGGTACAAAACTTTTGGTGGAAGCAAAAGAGAACATGCATATGGAGTTGCTTTAGATAACTTTGGCAATATTTATGTTACAGGTAGTACAAATAGCTTCAGCGCGAATTATGATAGTTTCGTAGCAAGATTTGATCCTAATGGAAATCTAGCATGGTTTAAAGTATGGGATATAGGTGGTGTAGGAGCAAGGGATGAGGCACTTTCAATAGCGGTAATTCAATTTGATCATATATATATTACAGGAGTAACTTTTGCTTATGATTCTAGCGGGGATATGTTTTTTGCAAAAATTGCAGCAAATGGAGACCTATTATATGTAATACGAAGCAATATGGCTGGTGAAGATAGAGGTTTCAAAGTAGCCTTAAATATTCACTCAACAAAGGATGTATTTTATGTAAACGTTGCAGGAATAAGCAATGCAAATCCAAGCTCTGGCTCCTTCCCTAGCGCTTCATTTGCATCGGTTACATCAAGTATTACAGTAACAACGCACACATTTCTTGATACACAAGAAGGTGTTGTAGAGAAAGAATCAAGCCCCGCATTGGTTACAGTAGACGTAAACTCTCCTGATAATGTCGGTGCAAGAGCAATGGTGTTAAAGTTTGATCCTCCTTCAATACCAAATGAAAATAAAAATAGCATTCCATACGTATCTTATCTTTTGATTGCAGCAATAATAACATTAGTAGCCTTATTCGGTGTATTTATCAAAAGAAAAAAAATATAAATAATTTAAATTAAATTTTTTTTATAAAAGTTTTTTTAACTTTCATTTATTATAATTAATTGAAATAATTATTCAATTTATAAAACCTATTAATCATATCATAAATTTATGAATAAAACCTATAGAAGATTTCTTACGCTTGCGCACATGTATTTGATTCAAAATATTAAATATTTAAATATAATATATAGCCATACTAAAGTAAATATGTTTCAAAATTTTTAGGAATAAATGAAAAAAAATAGAAAGATTATTATAAAGAAATATCTCATATAAAAATAAATGTTCCTGGCATGGCTGCTACATTGGATTCAATTTATGTTGTTATCCGTGCTTTAAAACCAAATATTATAGTAGAAACAGGAATAGCAAATGGCGCTTCCTCATTTTATATACTGCTTGCTTTAAAAAGGAATAAAAAAGTCATCTTTACTCAATTGATTTCCCTAATTTGGATCCTACGTCAATAATACCTCAAAATAAAGAAGTTGGTTGGCTAGTTCCGCAAATATTAAGAGATCGTTAAACTCTTATTTTAGGAAAGGTTGAAGAAAAGCTTCCTAAGCTTTTAGAAGAGCTTGGTAATATAGATATTTTCTACCATGATTCTTTACATACTTAAGAACATATGATGTTTGAATATAAATTGGCTTGGAGGAAATTAAATAAGGGAGGATTGCTAATTTCAGATAATATAGATTTGAATAATGCTTTTATAGATTTTTGTAAAGAAGTTAAAGCAAGCTGAATAGATTTAGCAAATGTAGGATTTGCTTTAAAGAAGTAACCTGTTATCATGAACCTATTAATAACAAGAGATAGCGAAATTTATAGAGAGATAAGATTGCTCAGACCAGCTATTGGAGCCATAATCAGAGGCGATGTTAAACCTTTACTTGCATACTTTAGGTATTTAACTTTAAGAAATAGGGTTAAAGATAAAGATGTAGGAATCTTAATTCTTGCATTTTATTTTGGTGGATATAATATATCAGATCAACTTTTAAGATTACTATTAAATGGAAAACCTTTAATTTTTGAATCTTATGACAAATGTAAGTTTGTTATAACTCTCCCAGCAGACTTCATTAATATAGGTTTATTTTATCATGAATTAGAAACTTTTAAATTCATTATGAAACAAATTAAAAATTGCAAAGTTTTTGTTGATGTTGGAGCAAATATTGGCGGTTACGCTATCAGAGCTGCTAAATATTGCAAAGTATATGCAATTGAAACTCTACCAAGAAATTATAAAATATTAAAAGTTAATGAAAAATTGAATAATGTTAAAATAAATAGCTTTAACATAGCTGCAGGAAATAAAAATGGTAAAGTAAAATTATACTATATACTCCAGGAAATTTGGGGCTATCTACAATCAAATACGTGCGAAATTATTTCGTAGAAGTAGAAATGAAACCTTTAGATGAAATAATAAATGAAGAAAGCATAGATTTGATGAAGATAGATGTTGAAGGAGCTGAAGATTTAGTATTAGAAGGAGCAAGGAATTGTCTAAAAAGAACAAAAATGGTTATTATTGAAAGAAGTGAATCTTTTCCAAAGGCTTATAAAATATTAAAAGAAGAGAGTTTTAAATTTAGAAAATTCTTAGACCATAATGTTCTTTTTACAAAATAATGTCAAGAATCCTTTTCATATCTTATGTTTCAAATCAGCATTCAGGTGTAGGAAATAGAGTTTATTATTTATCTCGTGAACTTGCAAAAAAAGGTCATGAAGTACATGTAATAACTAAGCAAGGAGAATATGTAGGCGATGAAGTTAATGCTTATTATGTTCAAATTCCAAAATATTTTTTTAGAATACCTCCTGTTCCTTTACCACAAGTTTCAATCTTCAACTTGCTAGCATATAAGAAATTTGAAGAAATAAAGTATAAGATTAAACCAGATTTAATTGATGTTCAGCATGTTCATGTTTCCCCTATAGTTCACATGATTAAAGAAAGAGATAATTTAGCAATAACTTGTCATGGTACTGAAATGGGCTTATTCAATTTGGAGAGAAGTTATTTAAGCTTTGTTAATTTAATCAATTCAGAATATGAAAAGAACATATTCAAAAAAAGCAAAACTGTAATAGCAGTTTCTGATTACATAAAAAAAGAAATAATGAACTATTATGATCTTCAATCTAATAAAGTAATAACAATTCATAACGGAATTGATCTAAAAGAATTTAATGATGTGAAAAGAATAGGTCTAAAGGATAAGCTCGGAGTTTCAAATATAATATTATTTATGGGAGGATACTCGAAAAGAAAAGGCATTCATATTTTACTAAAGGCATTAGCAAAAATTAAAGAAAAAGACTGGATTTTAATAATTGTTGGTGGTGGAGATTTAAAAAGTAAAAAAGAAATAATTGATCTTATCAACTCTTTAAATATAAAAAATAAAATTATAAATTTTTCAAATATTCCAAGAGAATTATTAAAGAGCATATTATTTGAAGCGGACATATTTGTTCACCCAGCACTCTATGAACCTTTCGGCATTGCAGTTTTAGAAGCCATGGCTACAGGTAAAGCTATGATAGCCACAAGAAGAGGAGGAATTCCTGAAATATTAGCCAATGCGGGTATACTGATAAATGTAAGTTCAGAAGAATTAAAAAATGCTTTAGAATTGTTAATCGCAGATCTTGAGTTACGTAAAAAATACTCTAAGTTAGCAAAAGAAAGAGTAAAAATTTTCGATTGGACTCAAATCGCTGAGAAGTACAATAGTTATTTACTATGATAGATTATCTTAAACTATCAGTATTAATTCATTTGAAAGATTTGGTCGATAAAGTCGAGTATTTTACATTTGATCCTATATTTTATAATCCGCTATACTTAGAAAATAGTTTGAAAAAAATTAAAAGAAA
>Ga0080007_1071963_pt1 | contig 12481 bp, 9 predicted proteins | sample OctOCTMetagenome_FD_69210 | JGI IMG/M metagenome (GOLD analysis project Ga0080007, IMG submission 69210) | Hot spring and microbial mat streamer communities from Octopus Spring Streamers, Yellowstone National Park, USA - OCT_B (SPADES... | ecosystem: Environmental > Aquatic > Thermal springs >...
CCCTACTATACTCCCTGCCGCGCCAAACCCACCTAACGACACCCCTATACTTACCTGGCTTAAGCGGTGGAAGATTAATCCTAAACTTCCCCTCAGCAACCCTAAAGGAGCCCTTACCCCACGGGAATTCATACGTAAGCTCCACCTCTTCACCCGACGGATTAGTCACATCAACCTCGATATAGGACTCAACACCAGGCTTAACCAAGGTGTTTAGAACATTAACAACCGGATCCTTTGGAACCTCAACCACATCCTCAACAAGAACCTCCTCACCCGAAAGTATAGCCATCAACCTCCTAAACTCCTTAAGCTCACCCTCGGAAACCCCGTACATCCTGGCAACAGCCAGATCAAGTTCATCCTCAACCTTCCTAAGTTCATCCCCAGCATTAATGCCAGCACAGTAACTAGGCTTACTACTGGCGTAAACACACCTAGCCAACTCATGAGCCCTCCTAGAAAGCTCAGCAATCCTCCTATGCAACTCATTGTTCGGATTAAACTTGGGTATCCTAACTACATCAATAATGTGCGTCTCTTGCCTTAACTCATACGTGTAGGATGCTATGATTGAACGAGCTACAATTGAATTCAAATGCCGGCGATGTAATACGCCTCATCAGGCGTTTCTGCCTCCACCAATATGATTCCATCATCAGGTATCACGGGCTTTCCATCAATGGGCTCAACAACGGCACAGACAAAGCTTACCGCCTTACCGGTAATAGCGCCGGCAATCCTCTTCCACACAACCTTATAAGGTGCAAATGTATATGTGCCTATGTTATCAAGTATATAGAAATTCTTATTAAGTTCTTCCTCAGCCCTCTCCTTATCGGCTTGGGATTTGGCCTTCTTAATCTTATCTCTTAGTGAAAGAAATGGCTTTATACTTCTCTTTTTTAGCTCGTCTCTATATTCATTAAGATAGCTAAAGGCGTTGGGGAACCTTGTAATCATTTCGCTTAATCTATATGGTTGGCCAGTGCGTGGGTTATGCGGTACTATCACGTATCTTTCTTTAAACTCCACGTACCATTTATCCACATCCTCACCCCTAATTAACGGATATATGAGGTCAGGCTCAACCTTAGCCTCAACCTGTTTAACCTTTTTCTTCTGCCCACTCTCGGGTGGATTCGTTATAATTAACATACCGTCAGGTGCCCTCCTAACTATTTTAACAAAATATACTTGATTAAGGCTTGTATATACCCCTGCATGCGCCTCGTAATATAGATTTCCGCCTAATACTTTCCTAACAGCATATACAATATTGGTCGTGACTTGCATCCACGGTGATGCTGGGTCGTTGGGCATTAGCGGAACCATAACCAACTCATAACGCTTCGTTGTCTTGAGAACCTCTTCTAGCGGCGTATCTGGGTCTACTTGCCTGCCGACCCATACCACGTGTTTAACGCCGCCCATGTTTGCCTTCTGTGTCTCAGCGAATGCATTACACTTGCAGTCATTGATCTTATCTAGGTCGCATACCTTTTCAATAACAATGGCTCCTGTCCTGTTTGTTGCGCCTTCGAACGGCATTAGGGTTACCAAGTCATGGATGACGTGTATTTTTGCGCTCTTGGCTAGGAAGTTCCTGAAGCCAGCTCCGGCTTGGGTCTTAAACACAGTGAATGTTATTAAGAATCCCAGTTTACCGCCTTCCCTTAGGTAGCGATCAAAGCTTCTCGCTAGGAATAACATGGCTAGGTCTCTCTTGAATCCACCGGTGCTTATTGTCCTTGTCAATCCATACTTTATCCATAAGCCCTTACTGATTTCTCTGTATTGTTCAGGGAGGTTTTCCCAGTTAACCCAGGGCGGGTTGCCGACGACTATGTCGAATTTGCCCTTGAGTATCGGCGCGAAGGCGTTTCTGAGGATTGATACCCACACCTTATCTTTACCTTGCCTCTCGAGTTCAAACAGGTTATTGTAGAGGTCAAGCAGTATCTTAACCTCGGTAGGGTCTAAGTTATACAGTTTAAGCCTTTGAGAGAAAACGGAGGGGTTGCACATGTTTTCTAGGCATGTTCTTACTTCGTCTAGTACTTTCCTTAGTAGGTCGGGATTTCTCGTAATACCTTTTGGTATCCTGAATTCGCCGGCTACGGTCCTTAGCACATATACGTCTTTGCCGCCTTTAAGCTCGTACCTCTCTTCTATCATTATCGAATCGGCTAGATAGATTGGAATTTCGACGGTCCCCCTAACATATGCAAGTAGGTCGGCGACGGCTAGTAGGTAATTCGTCCTTGCTGATAGCACGGCCAGTGGGTTTAGGTCATAGCCGACAACGTTCTCAAGTACGTAATTCGGTAAAGCATCGACTAGGAAGTGTTCTTCGGCGTATCTTCTGAGCCTGCTGATGTATAGCACTAGGAATGTGCCTGAGCCGCAGGCTGGGTCCAGGATTTTGACCTTGAGAGGTTTTAGTGGGTCGTTCTCGCCCATCTTGTTTAGGTTTTCTAGGCTTAACCCAACCTCGTCGAGCATCAGCTCAGCGAGCCAGTCGGGTGTGTAGTACTCACCTAGGCTATGCCTTATATCCCTCGGCATGAGATTTTGATAGAGCCTCTTCAGCAAGTCCCTGGCGGACTCGGGCTCCAGCTGTGGCGTCGCTATCTCGTAATCCGAGAGCCTCCTCGCAATTTCGGCGATGGCGTCGGCCAAATCTCTATCGATCTCCTCTAGGTACCAAGAGAAGTAGTCGCCCTCTAGGAAGTTCTCGATATTCAGGAGCCTTCTGAAGATTCCGCCGTCCTCCAGCTCCTTTAACACGGTCGCCACTCCTTCAACGCCGTGTTTGACATATGAATCGTCAAGCTCCGCAATGTACGACCTGTAGAACCTGCCGCTGCCATATAGGTAAGCCACCTCGGCGGCCAGGAGTTTCATTATCAATGCGTAGTAGGTGTGTACTGAAAATATGAGCGCGTCGTAGTTGACGCTAGACTCGCCTAGGCCGTACTCCTCTACCAACTTCTTAAGCTCCTTTAGCTTATTTGGGTCATAACCCGTGGCTTGCTTGAAGAGCCTCATCCAGTCCTCGAAGAGTATGCCAGTCCTCTTGCTCTTGGCGTTGAGTAGCTTCGTGTAGAGTAGCTTAATGGTCCTCTTGGCTATTGGCGAATCGGGGCCGAAGTCGGCGACTATGTTATTTACGCTAAGGCTCTTCCTCTTAAGTCCCCTAAGGGCTTCAATAAGTTTTATTATCACCTCGCGCCTAACCTCATAAGGCCCCCTAAGTATCCACGCGCCGCTCCTCCTATCGTACTTAACAAAGGCGATCTTGTCGCTAATGATGACGCCTAGGTACCTATCCCACAATTCCTTGTTACCAGCCTCGCTTGTGATGTACCTTATGACCTGCTCCTTAGCCTTCTGAATATCGGAGTCTCTTGAGAGCTTGCCAGGCGCCTTATATTCAATTACAACATGTCCATACAACGCGTCGATCCTGGCACCTGAGATCAATGTGTACTCGTATTTCCCCACCTGGGTTATGCCCAGCGGCTTCAGTATCTTCTCCTCGATACAATTCGAAACTCTAACTCTAACATCTTCCTCGGTATGAGCTTGAATAATGGCATTTCTGATGCATGTTAGTATCTCATCAATATCAATTTGGTGATTAATAGAGGACATATTAGGTAGCCAAAAGGAACCGAACCTCGCCGTACATGTTCTCAGAATAGTTTAGGATCTGCTCCGGCGTCTGGTACGCCTCCGCCGGGAGCAGAGACGCCGCCACCACCGCCCTTGCCAGGGGCTTCCGCGTCCACCAAAGCACCATCTCCCAATGCGGTGGTGACTTGCTGGGCTTCTTTTCTGTGACAGAATACTCATTAACGGCGTCTATTGGGATGCCCCGCTCCAGAAGAGTCTCCATGCATAACTCTACGCCTTAAAAGTAAATAGCCCGACTGATGTTAATTAATTTCAGAATATTATATAGTCATGAAGTGTCCCTGCTGCGGCTCTTCTAATGTGGAGAGGGTGAAGGAGTGGGATATGCCTAAGAGAGGATACCACGTGACGCATTACGTCTGCAGGAACTGCGGCGGCCGCTTCAACCACTACGTAGGCAGGGGGAGGGAGTTCGTGTTGAGGGTGGGCTTTAGGAGGTGAGTCTTTTGTATAGGTTGTAGGGCCAAGCAATTGTCTCGAACCTTATGCGGAGCAGCTTGCGGTATTCTTCGCTTGTGTTGGTCTCTTAGATGTTTGGATCGTTATGGCTAGTTCTAAGAGATCTTGCGAAATCTTTCGCATCTTAGGAGAGGGGTATCTCATGTATTCCTTGGTGGCCGGAAGAGGGGATGGCGGCGCGTTGAGGGGTTGGGCGGGAGCTATCCAGAGAGAATGTCTCGCGGAGAGAGGGTGGGTATATAACCCCTCTGCATTGTATATTTGGTGGATTTTCAAAAGGTATTGAGCGCCGTCTGTGAGTGGCTGGCTCGGCTTGAGGACGGGGTTTATGTCTTGGCTCCTCCTGGGTCTGGGAGACGCGGCTTGGCTCGATGTCTGGCTGGGCGGGGCTTCAAGGTGTTTGTCCCCAGGGGCTACGGAGTGGAGACAGCTGAAGAGTACAGAGACGTGGAGGATTTGACAAGGCGGCTGGAGGGGGCCGGGGGGCTGGTCTTCGTGGTGGTGAGTAGCTCTTGGGAGGCCGCGGAGCTGGCCGCGTCTCTGCCCGGGCGGCTTAGGCTGGTCTACCTCCCCGCCCTCTATGGAGAACTCGTAGAAGAGGGTGGCAAGAGGAGGCTCGCCTGGGTTAGCCACGACAGGCTGTGCGCCGCGTATGAAGGCCGCGTCGTGGGCGGGGCCTGCGAGGAGCCTGCGCCGGGTTTGTTATCGTTGTCGCTTGAGGAGCTGAAGGCCGGCGTCGAGGCGTTGGAGGCGCTCCGCAGAACGCGCAAGAGCCTCGGCGAGGCCGCCCTGCGCCTTTTGCTCGACGTTGCTGGCGTCATAAGCCCCTTCGGCGGCGTGGCTACGGCTGTGAAGGCGATCTACGACTTCTTCCAAGGCGCAATCCGGCAGAGACACGGCGAGGTCGCCGGCTTGTTGAAATTCGTCGAGGCGGCAGAGAAGGCGCGTGAATACGTCCGGCGGCTTGAGTTTGAGGCTTTGGTGGACTCAGTGGCTTTGGAGTGGGGGATGGAGACTGGAAGGTTCAAGGTTCTTGTTGAGGCGCTGGGCGACCCGTCCCTCGTGGACTGGCTGGCGCACGGTCGGCATGTTGATTCTCTGAGCAAATTCGGCAGAGTCTACGCCAGGTACAACGCAGAGGAACTCGGCGTGACAGATGAATACGTCGTTGAGGCAGGCATGCGGTACCCCCTAGCCAAGAAGGTCTTCGTGGAGAAGGCCAAGGAGGTGATGCGCCTCCTGGAAAGCAACAAAGCCGCGGCCTTGGTGGGGCCCAGGGGGGTTGGGAAGTCTACCCTGGCGAAATACGTGGCCTACACCATGTTGATACAGGGACAGGTGGACTACGTAGTAGTCCCGGAGGGGCCTATAAACGTCAACGAGCTTCTTAAAACAGCAACCTCGTTGCAAAGGCGTGTGTTGCTTCTCTTCGACGTGCACCCCCGCGAGGTCTACATGCCGAGATTCCTCCCGGGGGCCGTCGAGGGGGCGGAGAAGCCGCTTGAGGCGGCGGCTAGGGCTATCAATTCTCTGCTTGCGGCGGCTGAGCTTGACCCCGTGGGCAGACTCCGCGTCTTAGTGACGACCTCAGATGACGAGCTGAAGACACATAACGTCAAGCTGGACACCGCCGTCGTATATAGGGTGTACCTTGGCGACGTAGAGTTTCTTGCAGACATCGTGAAGAGCTACATAGGAGAACGCGCGGAGAGTTGCCAAGGGGTTGAGAACTTGGCGCGTACAATTAAGGAGCACCACCCAGGGGGCCTACACTCTTGTCGACAAATACGCCGGCCTCTGGCTGAGGGAGCGCGGATGCAGGGCCGAGGTGGTGGTAGAGGCGGCCAAGAAGGAGCCGAAGCTCTTTCTCGCCCACTACATCTGGCAGATGTTGTTTCGTGGCTGTGGCGACTTGGTCAAGAGGGCCGCGGTGCCGCTTCTGCTTCACGCCCGCTTCGGCCCAGTGCCGGTTGGCGTGACGTACATCACAAAGGCTGTGAAAAACGGAGTCTGGCGCTTCCTAAAGCCGGAGGAGCTGGAGGGCGCCATCCTGGAGTCTCTGAGAGAAGACGAGCTGGAGCCCATAGCCAGATGGCTAGCTCAAAGGCACGAAGACCTCGTGGAGGTGACGCTGAGAGACCTAGCAGGCCTAAACGGAGAAGAGGCGAGGAAACCCTACAGAGATGCCTTAGGCGACTTAATCAAGGCGCTGGACTGGGCCCGCGGCGAGGTGCTTAAAGAAGGCGCAGAAACCCTCGCCGAGCTCGGCATCCCCAAGGAGGAGTGGGAATTGTGGACAGCTCTGTGGGCTTTTGTGAACCAGAGGCTCGTCGTTGTTTTCAAGAGCGGCGAGAGTAGGCGTTGTTGGCGTAGGGCGGTCCTTATCGCTGGCCACGCGCTGGCTGGCTATCCCGTGTTGTCTAGGAGGGAGCAGTTGCCGGAGGATGTCGCAGAGGCCTTGGGTGACGCCTTGAAGCCTTGCGCCGTGGACGACTACTTGACGATAGACGGCAAGATACCGTGGCTTTCAACAAACGTAGTCGGGTTCTTGTATTACATCGAGGTGCCCTACGCCAGAGATCTTTCGCAGATTCGGAAGATCAGAGAAAGGCTTTGCATCCTCACCCCTTTCGCAGACGTAGAGATTATAAAAGCCGAGAGGAAAACTGCTGAGGAGCTACTGGTGAGGTGGGGAAAGAGAGACTTCTGGTGGCTACCTGAGATCTCCTATGCCTTGGGTCTGACGGCGTTGGCCGCAGAGGCTAAGGTGGATGGAGAGATGGCTGACCTGTTGCTTTACGCGGCGTCTGCCGCAGTCCAACGGGTGGCCGTTCCGGTGGCGGTGTTGCCGGTTTTAGAGGCGCTGCGGCCTCTGGGCGAAAAAGCGCCCCATAGATACGTCGTTGCGCTGGCCGCCGCCTCAGAGCTGACTCTGTTGGATCAAGAAACCGCGGAGTACATCTACGTCGCCTTGCAACAACTCAAAACCCATCTCCTTGAGACGGAGCGCAATTGGCCTTTAGTCAATGCTGTTGCCACCTACTCAAACCTACTGAGAAAACACTCAGCACACATCAAGGATCGCTGGGAGGAGACAGTGGCTAATATGTGTGAGCTATACAGCAAGGTTAGAAGGCGTAGCGCCGCGGCAACGCCTGAGAGCAACCTCTCAACACATCGTCTCTTTGACGCCGTAGCTAGGGCGCATGTGCTGGCTGTGGTCTTGGGTAGTGGCAACTTGGCACAGCATGTGCAGAGGTACTGCGGCTTAGGCGACCTCATAAAGGAGGCCGAAGCCGTGAGGAGCGTGTTGGACACGGCGGCGGCCCATCTAGACGAGCTGAGAAAAATTATGGAAAGCAATGCGGATTTCGCCGAGTGGGTAATAATTCTCAGTTTCACAGGCGACGTCGGGTTTGTGATCGAGAATTTGAGGGGTTGGTTCACGTATGTGCTGGCCGACTATAAGCTGGATCACTCCCTTGACGAGAAAGTCGAGCTAGACGAGAAGAAGCTGGAAGAGACAGCAGAAGAGTTCGAAAAAGCGGCGGAAATGCACAGAAAGCAGAAGCGGTTAGACAACTACCTCACCGCCCACGGTTGGGCTCTTAGAACCCGCGTCCTCGCTGCAAGAAGCTGGGAGGAACTTCTGGAGAGAGCTAAAGGCTTCTGGGAGCTGTGGAGGGAGGCGGAGAAACACCTTGAACTGACCGCCATATATTTAGAGACAGCGGCCCACACACTCGGCGAGTATCTAGTCTATCTGGCGGCCTCTGGCGACAAGGAGAGGGCAGAGGAGCTATTGAAAAAGTGGCGGTGGTTGCTGGACTACTACCAGGAGGTCTCTGTGGCTACTCGGCTTATGCTTAAGGTTCTCGGCGTGGGGGAGGGGGCGAGACTAGAAGAAGTTGTAGACGTGTTCGGACCATGGCTTTCATCGGAGTATCGCCCAGCTTTATGGTTGCTAGCTGGATACCTGCAGAAAGACGAGGCCTTGGAGATCTGCAGGCGATTACCCAAGTCCGAAGTCTGTGTTGACGCGGTGGTGTCCGTTGCAGATGATCAAGATGCCGCTGAGAAATCGAAACTGGAAATAAAAAGCGAGACGCCAGGAACGCGTCCATTGCGAGATGAGGTGGTTGAGAGAACTCTAGTGGAGGCCCTGGCAACCACATCTTCTCTCGCACAGCTCGCCTTTATGTTGCTGGCGGCTGTAGAGGGCAGAACTAAGGCTGTTAGGGTACACGGCTTGCTGGGCTTCCTGGCATAGTTGGGCACCATAGGTCAATTGCTTTTCAACGATGTTTACGAGAACTGCGGCGAGTTAAACAGCGAGGGTTGTAGGCTGGCTCTGTTGAAGCTGTACTACCTCCACTTCTAGCGGCGCCTCCCGCGGCTGGGCCTTCCCCGAGGCGGTTAGTTTCAAAGCTACTTGATCTCGGCGCCAGATGTGGGTGTAGCCACTTCTCTAGCCCCGGTCTCTTGACACGGCGTTAATGCCTTAACTTTCTGCGTATCACTGCGGCTATTCACGACAAGCCTCTGCCGACTTATATCCAATGGACAGCAGGCGGCTTGGCGCTGGGTCTGCCGAAGATCTGCTGGACGCTGTTTTGGAAATCCACTTTGCGACTTACAAGACAGCCCTCCGGCCCCGTGACACCTCCAGCTCCTCCAACGCATTCGTCTCTCTTGTCTCTCAGCTTCTCACGGCGTGTTTCTCCAGCTCAACTACGGCGTCGCGGTTTATAAGCGCGGCCGCTCCTCCCCCGCCTCCGCCGAGTCCCAGAGCCACAGAGAACGCCCCAGCGGCCTCCCCCAACGCCATGTAAACCATGCAGAGCCGGAAGAATTAAGCCCAGCCTCCCTAATCGGAGGTTGCTGATAACATGACGCATAGTAAAAACCACCAGCCGGCAGGTGGCGACTACATCTTATACAGAGAACAGCGACAGAAGGTGATCTCTCTTTCAATTCTCTATTTGAGATGCACGCTCTTGGAATCGACAAGAGGGTGGCGTGGAAGCGGCTGAGGCTTTCAATTCTCTATTTGAGATGCCGCTCCGTCGACGTCTTGGTGATGGAGGCGCCTCAGCTTGAGGCTTTCAATTCTCTATTTGAGATGCAACTATCTGGCTAATATGAACACGGGAATATACCTAGATTCTTTCAATTCTCTATTTGAGATGCCCACTTGGTGCTTCCTTTGACTTCTCTGATACTCCTGGTCTTTCAATTCTCTATTTGAGATGCGGATCGTTCATAAATGACGAAGACAGGAACCTGACAGAAGTGCTTTCAATTCTCTATTTGAGATGCAAATTCGGCGTAGAGCCCTGCCAGCTCATCACCCTGTCCATACTTTCAATTCTCTATTTGAGATGCATACCATACGCCGCTAGGGCGTGCGTTGCGTCGTTCTGCATCCACTTTCAATTCTCTGTTTGAGATACCAAGCTCAGGTGGCTCCAGGCGCCCCATAATGCTCAGAACTTCGCCGCTTTCAATTCTCTATTTGAGATGCAGATGGTGCCACGGCGACCGTGACCTACAGTGAGGATGGTGTCTTTCAATTCTCTATTTGAGATGCTCACGAGGCCGTATGAAAGAGGAGCTTCTAGGCGAAATATTGCTTTCAATTCTCTGTTTGAGATGCTTGATGTAAACCGGATACACTTCGGTTATCCCTATACTGAAATTCTTTCAATTCTCTATTTGAGATGCTAATAATATTCGGCGTGGTGCTGGGCGCGCTGTTGGTATACTTTCAATTCTCTATTTGAGATGCGCCTTCTGCTGACCCACCGAGCCAGCTCATGTAAATTAACCTTTCAATTCTCGATTTGAGATGCGAAACTCGGCCCAAAAATATCGCTCTGAGATGTTTACAATAATCTTTCAATTCTCTATTTGAGATGCCCCCGACCCGGTTCGCGACGCCTCCCTACGTAAAGCGCCCCCTTTCAATTCTCTATTTGAGATGCGCCTCTGCATCTACGGCTTCGTGTTGCAGAGAGACGTGGAGCTTTCAATTCTCTATTTGAGATGCACGGCGACGGGGTCGATAGAAGTCGTTGCAGTGGTGAAGTATCTTTCAATTCTCTATTTGAGATGCACAGACGAGGAGAAGCTGTACCTCAAGCTGTGGTTAACCACCTTTCAATTCTCTATTTGAGATGCGTCGAGCCGGCTCTGGCCGCCCTGGCGACTGCGCCGGCGACCTTTCAATTCTCTATTTGAGATGCCTAAGGTAGTAGGCGCCGTGAGGCAAGCAGTGAGATCGCCTTTCAATTCTCTATTTGAGATGCCCTCCTTTTTATCGGAGGCTTCTACAGCTTCTTGCGCCGTGTCTTTCAATTCTCTATTTGAGATGCGCGACGCTGTGATAGAGAGGTTGAGGCTGATGAACAAGCCCTTTCAATTCTCTATTTGAGATGCGATGCCAACTGAAGTTGAGGCTGGCCCTGCTGTTGAGGCTCTTTCAATTCTCTATTTGAGATGCGGAACTCCCGGAGCTGGCGTAGGCGTCGGAGCGCCACAAGGTGCCTTTCAATTCTCTATTTGAGATGCCTCATATGTGAGTCAGTGGAAGAGTGAGTTCTAATGAAGTTGCTTTCAATTCTCTATTTGAGATGCAAGAGAAGCAGACGCAAGAGGCAAAGCCAGAGGAAAAGAAAGCTTTCAATTCTCTATTTGAGATGCGCCGGCGGAGGAGCTGGAGGGGCTGGCGCTGGTGCACCAGCTCCTAGCTTTCAATTCTCTATTTGAGATGCTGGGTTTTCTGGGGTTTTGTTTGTGTTGGTTTTTAAATGTTTCTGTGGTTGCTTTGGGGTTCTTGATGTTGCGCGCTTTGTGTTGGTTTTGTGGGGGTTGTTTGTTTGTGTGTGGTGGCGTGGGGGGTTGTGGTAGTTGTCTTGGTGGAGGTGGGGTTCGGCGTCGGCTTGCGGTTTTGTGTTGCACGACGTTTTATAAATTGGATCTCCGCTTTACATAGTTTACTCGGCGGGAGAGTTGAACGCTTTGACAGATGTAAAACGCGTTTTACACGACGTTTTATAAACGCCGACACATATATAGCATATATATTAATGTGCATGGGGGATGTGCGTCTGGCGGCGTACGCCGAGCGGGTCTGTGGAGACGCGGCACCGCCCACAGGTGGATGTTTAGAGACGGCGAGCTCAAGTGTGTGTCTGTTGACGGCGACTGTGGAGGGCAGAGCCGACGCAGTTGGGCCACACGGCATGCTGTGCTCTGCACGTTAAGGCTTGGCGGCTTTTCCGCGTCGTCCAACAGAACTGCGGCGACTTAAACAACGGAGGTGTGTTTTTACCAGAACGCGCATCTGCCGCCGTCTATACGCCGCGGCGTTTAGCAACGCAATTAAGGGGCGGCAAGCCGCTAACGTAGCAATGCCGGCGTTGGAGACTTCTCGCTTCTGCGTCTACGCGGCTGTCCCACTGGGAGAGAGACCTCATAAAAACTATCAAGCTTCATGTGATACATTTCTATATTGTGTTTTGAGGAAGTTTCGGGGAAGTGTGACTTGTCTGTGTTTGATATAACTAGTGTATTTTTTATGGGGTGTCTATCTGGGGTTGTGCAACTTAAGACAGCCTTCGCCGATTAAGCGCCGTTTTAAACTACGTTTAACCATTGCTCCGCCGTCTAAAACTATTCCTTCTGCTGTTGTCTTGTTATTAGAGATAAAATATGAGGAGGTTTGTAAAAAATAGTTAAGCATGTGGTGGAAGAGGCGGCGGTCGCTGGGCCCGTCGGTATAGTGGCCTTACATGTAGTACAACTCCCCTTTTTCTTTCTGTTCTCTGTCAAGCGCCGAGCCTGGCTTGTTGAGCCGAGGCCTGCCGGACTTGACGTCACGTCTAAACGACGCCTCTGCCCACTTCAGGAACGTGTTCATGCCGGTCCTCATGTCGGTGGGCCCTGGGGATACCCCCCTACGCCCCGGCTCGCCTATAAACGGCATCACTGCGTTTGACGCGTAGTCGATCATTGCGATGTCGTGTTCCACTACAAGGGCGGCCACCTCGCTTTCTTCAATTATCCGCCGGATGGTCCGCGCGACGGTTATGCGCTGTTCTACGTCGAGATACGCCATCGGTTCGTCTAACACGTAGAGGTCAGCCTTTTTGAGCAAGGAGGCGGCCACCACCACTCTCTGAAGCTCGCCGCCGGAGAGCTCCCCCATCCTCCGCTCTAGGAGAGGCGCCAGGTTGAAGCCGCTGTTGAGGTCGGGCCATGTGGGGCTGTCTGAGTAGTCGCCGGCCTGCTGGGCGAGCCACAGGCTTACCGGCGTCTCTTG
>Ga0080007_1063846_pt1 | contig 12480 bp, 19 predicted proteins | sample OctOCTMetagenome_FD_69210 | JGI IMG/M metagenome (GOLD analysis project Ga0080007, IMG submission 69210) | Hot spring and microbial mat streamer communities from Octopus Spring Streamers, Yellowstone National Park, USA - OCT_B (SPADES... | ecosystem: Environmental > Aquatic > Thermal springs >...
GGATAGCCCTCAACGGAGTGAAAGAGACCGAAGCATTAAGAAAAATAAGGGAAGTGAGTAAGAGAGGTGTCATACTTGACGGTAAGCCCGGAGTTGGAAAGTCAATCGCATGCACATGGAAAATAGCAAAACTCCTCCAGCACAGAGAAATCTCAAACTCTCTCTATATTTCATGCGTAGCTTTCCCCGACTTGAGGGTCTTATACAACACCTACAAAGAATACGACTGCTTTATGATAGATGACCTCATCGCCACCCTCCCGCAAGCCCGCTTAGACGTAATAATAGAGCTCATTTACTATGCGGAACTTGAAGAGAAGCCATTATTCATAACCTCAAACAGCTTTACAGAGGTGATCAAATCTTTCCCCGAAGCGATTCTTAGTAGGTTAAGAAGCTACTGCGAGTTCATCAAAATCAGAGAAAACAAAGACCTCAGGCTTCAAAACACCTCGTAGTTATTCCGCCTAAGCAAAAACTCTATCAAGCTTTCCTTGTAAATCAACCAGCTTCCTCCCTTTCCTTTTTTCTCTTTTCCTGTTCTCCGTGGACTGAGCTTTATCGCAAAGATTTCTCCACGTTGGCAGTAGTAGTGTATTAACCTTTGCGAAACACCCAAAAGTTTTGCCACCTCGCTTGTTTTCAGAAATGGCCTGTCGTATTTTTCAAGCTCCTTCTCAATCTTTTTCACATCATCAAGGTCGTGCTGCAACACCATCACATAATCTAACAGTAGGCAATTTGACACACTCTGCTTTCGCAAAATGCGAAAGACCTTATGCTGTCCTGCCCTATTTTTCCATCTCATGCCCGAAGTTCGTAATATCCCGACTGACAGACTGAAGTGGCTGGATAGAGAGAGTGAAAGAGAGAAACTACCCGAAGACTATTTCCTTGACCCTGAAAACCGTAGATACCCATATAAGAACAAGGACGGTTCTATCAACTGCTACATGCTACGCTCAGCGATAAGGCTGGCTGGTATGCACGGAGAAGACAGAATCAAAGCAAAAGCTGAGGAGCTCTTTCAGAAATACTGCGGAGGTGATAAGTGATGGAGGAAATGCAAGAGCAACAAACACAAGAGCAAACTCAAGCGCAGCAGAAGGTTGAACAAAAAGTAGAGACTGTCAATGTAGAAGAACTTGTTAGAAAGCATCTGGATGAGCAAGCGAGATACCTTGGCTTTGAAAGCTGGGATGATTTGCAAGCAAAGATTTTAGAAGAAAAAGGCAAGCTTTACGAGGCTTTAGAACAAGAGAGAAAGAAAGCTAGAGAGATAGAAAAGCAATACAAAGAACAACTTAAGCAACTACAGAAAGAGAAAGAAGAGCTATTGATTGAACTCAAAGTCAAAAGCAGACTTGCGGACAAAGTGATAGACGCCGATAAAGCTTTGAAGCTACTCAGAGCAGAGAAGAAGATAGAGATCAAGGACGGCAAAATCCTCATAGACGGCGAGGATGTGGATACTGCTATTGAGAAGTTTTTGAATGAAAACCCGTTCCTTGTTCGGGCGGTCGGCGGTTCTGGTGCACCGCACACCACAGAAAAAACAGAACCGCAAAGTCCTGAAGAGAAACTTAAACAAGCCCTGAAAAAACTTTTAGGAGGTGCATAAACATGGCAAAGGAACCTAAAAAACCTAAAGGAGGTACGAAATGAGTGTATTGAAAGTTTTAGCAGGGAGGCTTTCCGCAGAAAGCACAGAAAGGGCAGTTATTGAGTACATGGCAGATAAGGACGAACTCTTTGCTCTACTGCCCTTTACAAGAAGTGCTACTAATATCTATAGCTGGTATCGCACCGGAGATGTGCCTACAGCGTCGGTAGTAGACCCATACGGAACCATTCCCGAGGTAGATGTCGTCGGAACAGTCATGCAGAACAAAATCTCCATGATCGCCGCAGATGTGGTAGTCTATAACTTTGAAGCTACAGCAGTAGAACAGCTTGTAGACCGTGTGCTTGAGAAAACTCTTGCAGCATCTGAAGCTATCATAAGAGCATACAAGAGGTTATTCATTACAGGAAATAGCGCAAACCCTAATGAGTTTGACGGATTAGACAGGTTTGTAGACCCAAGCATGGTCGTAGATGCTGGTCCGGGCGGTGCTCCTATTTCGTTCCAGTTGTTAGACCAGCTTTTAGAAAAGTTTCCCGCCGGAGCAGAACCCACAGCAATCATAGTCCATCCGCGGACTTACCTTTCCATAAAAGCATTACTCAGAACTCTTTACGTCACGCCTGAACAAGTAATGCTACCCAATTTTGGAAGACCGGTCATAGCTTACAACGGAATCCCAATTCTCAGAAATGAATACATTCCCATTGTGGATGGCTTAACCTCTGTATATGCGGTCAGACTCGGACAAACCGCAGTCCACGGCGTTTACATGGGAGACAATGCAGGCGTGGTGATAGAAGAAGTAGGCAGGCTTGAGAACAAGGATGCGAGGAAGTGGAGACTGAAGTGGTATGTAAGCATGGCAAGCAAGAACAAGTGGGATGTGGCAAAGATAATCAACATCAATAACTAACCATGAAGAAAGTGAAAATCCCGTGGCAAGGAGATAGCCCCCTCTACTTCCCCGGGGGCGTTATCAATTTTAAGGATGGCGTGTCCGTAGAGCCCGTGCCTGAACACCTCCTGAGAAGGCTTATTGCCATATACGGCAATCAGATAGAGGTTATTGAAGATGAGGGTAGAACTGAAGATCAAGAAACTCCCGCAGATACTACAACAAGACGCAGTAGAAAAAGGTCTTAGGAGAGCAATCATGATAGCAGCGGAAACGTATGTGAAAGACATCCATGACTGGATAGATAGCGGGCGAGCTTTCAAGCCGAGAACAGGGAACCTGCAAAGGTCTATCGCATGGTATATGCCATCAGAGAACTCCGCACGCATAATAGCCCAAGCGGATTATGCAAGGTTTGTGGAGTTCGGTACAAAGCCGCATGCCATACTACCAAAACGGAGAAAAGCCTTAAAAATCCCTACACCTGAGGGCTACATCTTTAGAAAGAAAGTTAACCACCCCGGTAGCAAACCATATCCCTTCTTCTTTGCAAATTTGCAGGACAGGGCTAAAAAAGTTGCTATAGAGTTTATGAAAGCTTTGGAGGGAGTGGTATGAGTTTCGTGTTCATCACACACGAAGACTTTGCTGATGAGCCCATAGCTCCGTCCGATACTGATATAAGCTTTGCTAACATCTTCACAGAAAGAACGCTTGCTTTGTACGGTGTCCAGCCCGAGACTCTCAACGCCGCAGGACTTGAGTGGGCAAAAGAATACGCAAAAATAGTAGCACTCAGAAGGCTATATCTGAGACTTGCACAGTCTGAAGATAGCAAATACTACGAAAAGTCTGATATGTATCTCAAGATGCAAAATGAACTGCAAGCTCTTTTCAACGCACAGACAATGACTACAACAGGAACGGCACCTAAAGCTTACGAGGTGAAAAGAGCATGAGGCTTTTGGATTTGTATGCCCAACTGAACGCATTATTCCCAGATTACACCCACACCCTCGGCTACAAAAATCCCGAGGAATTAAGGGCGGATGTGCAAAAGCTTATGAGTGTATTTTTAGAGAGAGAGCAAATAGACAGAAACGGAACGGTCTCAAGCTTTGTTATCATTGTAGCACACAAAAAGAAGCTTTCCCAGTTTGACGAGTTTCAGTCTGAAGTTGATGCAATTTTGCAGAAGATTTACAGCAAGCTACCGCTGACAGACTTCTCTGTTGAATATACAAACAACGATATCTATCTGTTTGCATTGATCAGAGCCCAAGCAAAGAGGAGGTTGCTATGAGCTACGAGTATAGACCGCTTAGTCAGGAGACCCTAAGAAGGATAATAAGGACAAGGGCAATAACTGTAAACGGTAGAGTGAGAATAGACCTTGACTCCAAGGCAAGATGGGTGATTATTCAAAACACTTCGGACGACGATGTCTATGTCGGGAACAGTACAGTAGACAACACAAACGGCTTCAAGCTTGCCCCGGGAGACACTATCTCCTTCAACTTCCTGCCCGGCTTTGAAGTTTATGTGTATGCAAACAACAAAGAAATCCGAGTAATGGAGGTGGAATAAATGAGACACAAGCTTTTAAGAGTATTCAGAAAACTAATAATGCCTGAATCAGAACTGCTTATCGTTGGAAGCAAGCTTTACGCGAAGAAAATTACAAGGGACGGAGAAGAGATTGATTATGGATTGCAAAGCCAAAAACTCATCACAAATAGAGGTATGATCACGCTTCTAAAAGCGCTTGGAGGGTTTCATAGCAACGATAATAATTTCAACAGGGCCTATACGTGGCACGTAGCATTCGGGCACACTTCTGGCACAGGGGCAAACCCTGAAAACTTTGCAGACACGGCTTTACAATCCCCGATACAGACCACACCCATACAAGCTTCTACTTACGACTACTTTTTTGACACTACAAATCAAATATACAGACTGCGATCAATTGCCACGCTTTCCTACTCCATACCCGCTACTGTTTCAGAGCATGCGGTGTGGACATATAACTATACCGTAGGCACCTGGCACTTCTTTGATCGCTCAGTACTTGCTACTCCGATTGTAGTCTTTACTGGGGACACAATTACGTTTACTTACATCTTAGAACTTTCAAGGGCCTGAGGTAGAGTGATGGCAAACTATAGCGTGCAAATCACACGAGGCTTGAGATTTTCAGCTAATCGCAAAGCTAATGATGTCGTAATAAAGAGAACGCTAAGACTTTTAGCTAAAAAGAGAAGGGATGACTGGATACAGAATTTTGGTAGTGGCGGTAGTGGTGGGGACGGTGGATCTGGTGGCACAGTGAGAAGAAAAATAAGGTTAAAGTTCCTATGAGTTGGGCTTTGTCCTTGGCGTTAATCATAGCGAGCTTGCTGTTGGCAGTCAGCTTGTTTATTGAACGCAAAATGCACATAAAGACTGCTGAAAGATTATCTCAGTGCAGAGCAGAACTTCAAGCCACACAGAAGAACCTCGTCAAATACACAGAGCTTTATTCTGAACTAAAAAGCAAATGCGAACTTGATAAAAAGAAGATAGAACAGAGATATACCGCCCTCCTGAAAAAAGCCACCGAGCCCATCCCACAGATAAGCGTCCCACCGCATCAAAACGAGTGTGAGTCGCTAAAGGAGATGATAGATGAAGCGAGTAAGCATTTTAGCCCTTAGCTTGTTTCTGTTCTCCTGTGCCACCACACCACAAGTGATAGAGAAAGAAGTAATCGTAAAATGCCCTGTCCCTGATATTCCCAAGACTGAAAGACCCGTTATCAGACCAGACCAACCACACACTGAAAAATTGCAGTCTTTACTCAATTACATGTTTAGAATTGAGAGAGAAAACAAGCTTCTGCGGGAGGTAATAGAGACATGCAAGCAATAGAGTTATTCAAAAGAATACTGAAGCACTACAGCGTTGATATAACCCTTGCAGTCGTGTTTATGCTTGTAGCTTTTGTCTATGTCTATGACCAGCCCACACTCCTTAGTGCAATAGCCCGCAAGGTAGCCCTTGCCTCTGCGGGATTGGTCTATTACTACATCACAAGGGTAGCGAAAATAGGATTCGTGGAATGGAAGCACCCATATGAGAAGATTTACGCTATTGCTCTCTTACTTTATATCGGGCTTGTCTTTGCTTTGGGCTAATCCCAGATGTCTAAAGCTTGAACCTGCCATCAGAGAAGCAACGCATAAATACATAGCCCCAGACTACCCAGTCCATTACAACATAGCCACTGCGGAAAAAGAGACTTCCTGCCGGTGGAGGGATAGCTTAGACGGACATGGCTCAGTCGGATACTTTCAGTTGACACCAAAGTTCTTAGATCCTCTACTTAAGCCTTTGTTTCCTGACTACACAAAACCATATAGCAAAGACCACTTTTACGCTTTTGCTTATTATCTGAATACGCTTATCAAAAGCAACCCCACCCCACAGCTGTGGATTGTCTATCAAAGATATAACGGAGGTGATTGGGTCGTCCGAGAATGCAGGCGGGCGAGTGCGTGGGAATGGGAGAAGTGCCTGCAAAATTGCAGAAGGAGGAAGGTGTGCGTATGGAAGGTGGGTGCGGAATGCAAGCAATTCAGAAGCGCCTGTGAGATTAACTACCAATATTCCTTATTGATATATAAATACGCAGACAAGTACCGCCGTGAGGCGGACGGGCGGTGGAGATATTGGTGAATGTGGATATACTTCATTGAGAGAGAAAACGAGAAAGTAATCCTCCTTTCCGATCAACCTCTGCTTGACGCAACAAGAGAAACCCGAAAGGAGCTTGAGAAGTTCAGCATCAGATATACGCTTACATACACGCATATAGAAGACCTTGAGTATGCCAAACAGACGTGGAAGAAAAGCGGGTGTGAGGTTGCAAATATGGAGTGGCTGGCTGAAGCAGTGGCGGGCTGGCATTGTGGAATAGAAGAAAAGCCCAAAACCCAACCGCTCCCAAGGTATGAAGATATTTTCAACAAGCAAAAAAGAAGAAAACCTAAGAGAAATACAGAAGAAGAGAACGAAAGCCCGCCCAAACCTCCCAAGCCACTACCACACCAAAGGTGGATGTGGAGCAAGAAGAATTTTGCAGAAGGAACGGTAGAGATGATTATAGAGGAAGTCCTAAGGCGAGGCTTATTTGTAGAGTTCCTCACCTCAGGGCTCGGGCGAGAGCTGATGAACTACTACGGAGATGCACTGAGAGACCTTGTAAGAAAAAAGATTAGAGGGCTGTGAAAGTTTGACAACAATGCGGGACAAACCTATAAAATCAATAAGTCCAGAGGGGTAGGGTGTCCCATTTTTTTGTCAAATTCTGCCCCAGCCCAAAATACCATGAAAAAGTGTCCCATTTTTTTGTCAAAAAAGTTTGACAAAATCGTGGGACACCCCCAGACCGCAAAATTGCAGAAAACCCACCGCATGAAGCCCTTGATTTTCAAGCGTCCCAGAAAGTCCCGCTATGTCCCCCTATGTCCCGCAACCCGCGAGGGGTGTCCCAAAAATTTGTCAAATTACAAGGTAAAACACAGACTACTTGCTACAAAGCTCAACCCTGTATTTAAAGCAAATTTATTGACATTAATTGCAAACATGCAATCCTGAGGCTTTACCGTAAATTTACCATACTCTTTATCATTCTCCTTTTTTACCCTAATACTCATTAATCAAAACGTCCTTAAGTTTTTGTTAAAGGTTTTGGGAGTGATAAAGTAGATTTTGCTGTCTTTTAAGTTCGGTTTGTTTGTGCTAAAATTCTTTTCATGCGAATTGCCTTTTTGAAAGTGGGAGAGTATGAGGGTGTACTAAGACATTTTAAAGCCTTTATTAGAAGGTTCAAAGAAAAGGGCGCGGAGGTTTTGGAGTTAGACATTGGGCAAGGAGACCTCAACGAAAGGGTAAAGGAGCTTATGGACTTTGGTCCTATGTTCTGCGTTGACCTGAATGCCGGTGGGGTTATAACCGTTAGCCAAGAGGACAAGAGGTTTGTCCTGTCGGACGCTATGGGCTTTGTGCATGTTTCCATCTTTGCGGACGAACCTCTTTTTAACTTTGCACCTCTCTTAGATATGAGAAACGCCAACAACTTTCTGCCTGTGGTCTGCGACCTTAAATACGCAGACAGCTTGGCATTCCTTGGCATCAAACAGCCTCCTTCTTACATAACACCCTTTTTTGACCCAAGCCAGATGAAAGAGCCCGCCCGGGACAGGGAAATATCCTTAGCTTTCTTTGGACCTGTCATAGACCCAAACATAATTGCGGGACAGGTGGCAGAAAATTACAGGAAGGAATTTTTAGGCATCTTCTTTGAAGTGGGGGAGTTTCTGTTTAGAAACCCAGAGGTTCATGTATTGCACGCCCACGATTATATCCTCTCTATGTTCAATCCCGCCTTGCAAGAGGAGTATGCCAAGTGGAGGGAAGAGAACCCTAAGGACTTTCTAAACTTTTTGAACCTTATTTCCATTTATGCCACCGCCAAAAAGAGGTGGTTCCTTTTGAGCTTTTTGGATGGGATGGAGCTAAAGGTCTTTGGAGAAATTCAGGGCACGCCCTTTGAGGGGCATCAAGCCATCGTCCCAAAGGACTGGACGGAGCTTTTGGAACTTTTGGAACAGACCCAGTTGGTTATAACCTCCTATCCTCACAGTGTGCCAACGGGTGTGGGCTTTTCTCCCTTGGAGATTGCGTACATGGGTTGTGCCTTGATGGTGGATTATAGGGCTACTCTGCCCGGCTTTTTTGTACCAGATGAGGAAGTGATCACATACCTTCCCTTAGACAGGGCAGAGATTGAAGAAAAGGTGCTGTTCTACCTTGAAAACCCAGAGAAGGCTCTGGAGATAGGTGCAAGGGCTCGCCAAAAGGTCTTTGAAAGATACACCTTTGAAGACAGGGCAGACTTTTTGTATGAGCTCTTTTCTAACATCCTAACAAACGCCCAGCAGACACAGTAGATGTGAGGTTGTGCTAAAAATACAAACCCATTGACACAGAGGAGTTTTAAGACTAAAATCTAACCCTGATGTTTGTTAGCTTACAATTCAAGCTTGAACTAAGAAAGGAAGACAAACAAAAACTCATAAAGCTTATGCGTAAGCAATCCTCCGCTATCCGTGCGGCATACAATATGCTGAAGGAGTTGGAAAAAGAAAAAACAAGAAACGCACACGCCCAAATATACCACAGACTGAGACAGCTATTTCCTGAATTGCCGACTAAATACATTGACTCAGCCATATACAAAGCTAAGCAGTATCCCACAGATAAACCAGTAGTCTTTGGAGGCAAAAGACTTTTTGAGAAACTTTGCAAAAATCACCTTACAGGAAAATTGAGAGAAAGACTTAAAAAGCAGTGGAGAGAACTAAGACAAGGAACACTTATAAGCATCGGGTCAAAAGAAGATAAAGGAAATAGGCTGATGAGATTTGAGGACCTAAACGGACAGCTTTGCCTTAGAATTACCATAGGAAACAGAGAATTTATTTACGCAAGGGTTTTAAGAGAACCCAGCAATAGCAAAGACAAGTGGATAACTTTTATGGCTATGCTTTCAGAAAGCTGGCAAACTCAAAGCTATTTCCCTTATACAGTGGAGTTAAAGCTAAGAGATGGAGAAGTTTATGGAGGCGTATCCTTTGAAATTCCAATACCTGAAGTGAAACACACCAAAGAAAACAGAGTAATAGCTATAGACACAAACGCATCACCCATACACTTAGCCGTAGCGGAGGTATCAAAAACTGGAGAACTACTAAGCTATCAGACTATCAGTTTACACCACCTTTTAGGACTTTCTCAAACCAGCAAAGACCACCAAGAGTGGATATTAGCCCACAAGATAGTGGATACAGCCATTCAGAAACGTAAAGCTATAGCCATAGAGAACCTAAAGAAACTCAAAAAGGGAACCCGTGGAGATGGAAAAGCTACACTAAGAAAAAGACTTCACCAATGGAACGCCAAAAAGTTTTTGCAAAAGCTAAAAAGGGTGGCAATGATAAAGAGAGTTGAAATAGTAGAGGTCAATCCCGCCTATACTTCAGTTATTGGCATGCTAAAGTATGCACCACAGTTAAGCATAGATAAAGACATCGCTGGTGCTTATGTAATAGGGAGGAGGGCTTTAGGATTTAAAGAGGACACGCCTGAGAACTACGAGAAACTTTTGAAGGACAAAGCATATTTAGAGTTTGCCCTGAAGAGGTATGAAGAGAGAGAAAAGGAACTTAGAGAACTTTTAGAGGAAGAAACAAACCGATACAAGAGGAATGCCATAAAAAGCGAACTAAAGAGTGTAGAGAATCCAAAGAACCTTTTAGTTAATCTCATACAAAGCCTTCAGAGTGAGTCAAGCGAATGTGAGGGAGCCAATGGAAGGAATCCCGCTTGGCAAGTTCTGAAGGTAGCCCTCCTCTTCCCTATTCTTGGACGAATTCCACCAAGGGATTTGTCCCCTCTGAAACCAGTGTTGGTGGAAGTGGTGTGGGATAGGGTGAGGCGTTTTAACGGGTTAGTTCCCTTAGAGGCTGGGGGGACGGTCCCGATAAGGGATTTTTAGAACAGCCTCCAGTAAATGTTTTTGGGCTTTGGCACGGTTGTAAATTTTGGGTTGGTCTTGCTTGGCTCTTCCTTTGGTTTATGGGCAAGGAGGGGCATTCCCGAGAGGTTAAGGGTGGGGGTTATGCATGCAATAGGGATATTTACCCTGCTTTTGGGAGTAAAGCTCTTGGTGGAGAACAAGCCGGAGACCATAAAGGTTTTCTTTCTTTTGGTCTTTGGTGGTGGGCTTGGCTACTGGCTTTCGTTGGAGGAGAGGCTGGAGAGATTATCTCAGGGCTTTAGGGGTTCTGGTTTTTTGACTGCGTCCTTGCTCTTTACGGTGGGTCCCCTTACCTTCACTGGCTGTCTTTTGGAGGCGGTAAAAGGAGACAGTGGGCTCTTGCTCTCAAAGGCTTTTATGGACGGCATTTCATCCACCCTTTTGAGTGCTACCTTTGGCAGGGGCGTTTTGTTTTCTGCCTTCTATGTGCTGTTTTTTCAGCTATCTTTGACCTTTGCCTTCTATTTTTTTGGAAACTTTATAAGCCCTCAGGCTATGGCTAATACCCTCTTTTTGGGCGGTGGGCTGATGCTTGCCCTTGGTTTAAAAATTTTGGGCTTGCTTGAGGAGGTTAAACTGCTAAACCTTATGCCCTCTCTGTTGCTCTCTGTGGTTGTTTGAGCTTTGGGACAGTATATTACAACCTTGAGGGTTAAGCTGGTTTTTCTGGCGTTGCTTCCTTCTCTTTTTCTTGAAGTTTTTCCAACAATTGGAGTAAAAGCTGGGTGGATTGAGGCGTAAGGATATAGCTAACCCTGGGTGCCTTCTTTATTTCTAAGCTTTCCACCTTATCCGCCAAGCCTTTTAGCCCTCTTTCTATATCATCCATCCTTTTTTCAAGCCCGTTAATTCTTTCGCTTAACTGCCTTTCTGTTGTATCAAGCCTTTTTGCAATTTTGTCTATCAATATGTCCAGTTTTTTCTCGCTTTGCTGTGTGTAAAGTTCAAACATTTTGCCAATTTGCCGTGTAAATTCGTCAAATTTTTTCTCGCTGTAGAGTTTGAATTCTTCAAACCTTCTTTCATTCTGTTGTGTATGAAGTTCAAGCATTTTACCAATCTGCTGCGTAAATTCGTTAAACTTCCTCTCGTTGTAAAGCTTGAATTCTTCAAATCTTTTGTCGTTGTGATGCGTATTAATCTCAAATATCTTGCTAATATGCTGAGTGAATTCGTCAAATTTCCTCTCGTTGTGTTGTGTGAATTCCTCAAATCTTCTTTCAATTTGTTGAGTGAATTCGTCAAACTTTCTCTCATTATGCCGTATAAATTCCTCAAACTTTTTTTCGTTTTGTTGTGTGTGTAGTTCAAACATTTTACCAATTTGCTGTGTGAATTCGTTAAATTTCCTCTCGTTGTGTTGTGTGAATTCTTCAAACCTTCTTTCGTTTTGCTGTATGTGGAACTCAAACATTTTGCTAACTTGTTGAGTGAATTCGTTAAACCTTCTTTCGTTCTGTTGTGTGTGTAGTTCAAACATTTTGCCAATCTGCTGTGTGAATTCGTTAAATTTTTTCTCGCTGTAGAGTTTGAATTCTTCAAGCTTTCTTTCGTTATTATGGATGAATGTTTCAAATCTCTTTTCTATGTTAAAATATTTTGAACCTCTCCTCAATCTGTTTGGTAAATACATCAAAGGTTTTTTCCATCTGCTTTGTGAAATACCAAAAGATTCCCGTAATCCCACCTAAAATTAATATCAGGCTACCTATGATCTGCAGAGTGCCAAGCTTTTCCATGAGGTTAATTTTAACTCCGATAAGAGTAAGGGCAACGGAGGTCTAAAAAACTCCTTGCGTTTTAAAACACCTTGGCTTATCCTTAAATCTATGGAACTGGAAACTTTGCTGAAGGCTCAGAAGGATGTTTCTTTAAGGCGGATAGGTGAGAAGGTTTTGGAGAGCAAAAGGCTCAGCCCAGAGGACGCACTTACCCTTTTCAATTCCAACGAGCTTGCATACATCGGCACGCTGGCGGAGTATGTTAATAGGCAAAAGAACGGTATGTTTGCCTACTTTGTGGTAAATAGACAGATCAACCCAACCAATATATGCGTCTATCAGTGCAACTTTTGTGCCTTTGGTGTTCTCAAGTCTGACCCAAGGGCTTACGAGATGGACTTGGAGGAGATTTTAAAGAAGGTGGAGGAAACCTATCAGCAAGGTGGCAGAGAGGTGCATATTGTGGGTGGGGTGCCACCCCATTGGAAGGTGGAGGATTATGTGGGCTTGGTGCGGGAAATTAAAAGCAGGTTTCCGCAGATGGTGGTAAAGGCTTGGACTGCCATAGAGATCCACCACATGGCAAAAATATCAA
>Ga0080007_1068673_pt1 | contig 12477 bp, 19 predicted proteins | sample OctOCTMetagenome_FD_69210 | JGI IMG/M metagenome (GOLD analysis project Ga0080007, IMG submission 69210) | Hot spring and microbial mat streamer communities from Octopus Spring Streamers, Yellowstone National Park, USA - OCT_B (SPADES... | ecosystem: Environmental > Aquatic > Thermal springs >...
CACACACTACAAAACCTCTTGACTTTTGATGTGGTTTGTGGTATAATACTACGCATTAAAACCTTAAGGAGGTGTAGCCATGCAAAGCAAGACCTATCTATCCAACGCATTTAGCCTCAACATGCTAAATCTCAATCCAGAAATACCAGTGCCCGTCAGATTGTTTGTTAGACCGATTGACCTTGAACGGGTTAGGTCTCTTTTGCAACTTGGTTTTGAAAGTGCGGTCGGGCATCAAAGCACAGCTGAGATACTCTCAAATCTACTTGAAATTGAAGTGCCTGTAAATAGAATAGCAATCAAGCTACAGTCAGGTGATATTTTGATTGTGTTTCAGTTAGGTATCAGACTTGCAGAAGGACAGGTATTAAGCAAAGAAGAGGTGTTTGATTTATATAGCAAGGGACAAGCAAGTTTTGTAATGGTAGAGGTGGTGTGATGGAACTAATCAATATCTTGCCAGACCCAATTCAGTTTCCAAGTATCTATGATTTTACTTTTGTCTTGTTTGGCAACAGTGGAGAAATACGCATTCATGTGCGACTGCTTGAAGAAGAAGCAATTAGACACTCAAAACATGATTTAGCAGATGCGGAAGAACCAAAGCTTTTGGCGAGATTTAGATGGTATCATAAGCGTTTTGGGACTACACTTCTTGAAGAGTTATACCGACTTGATTTTGATAAAGAACCAGTTGTTTTGCTGAAAACATCTGAAGACCTTGACAAAGAACCAGACCGCATAGCAATATTTACAAGTGGTGAGAAGAAGTTTTGGTTGTCTTTTAAGAAAAGTAATCCGCTGGCTGATGGTTTTAAGTTTCTTACTCTTGATGAAGCACAGAGGCGTATAGCAAAAGAAGTGTATTACAATACTAAACAAGTTTTGTTTATACATCCAGAAATTACTGGAAAGGAGGTGTAAAACATGTTGGTGAGACTTTACAAATCACAACTTGCGGACGCTTTGCAAACTGTAGCTAAAGCAGTTGAAAGAAAAGCTTCAGCTTTTTACTTGCAAGCGGTTAAGCTAACATTTGAGAGGGATTATCTTATTATGCAGGCTACGAATTTAGAACGGTTTTTGACAATCAAGGTGCCACTTGAACCAATAGGTTTGTTTATTGAACCTAAGACTGTGCATGTAGATGGAACGAAGTTTGCAAAGTTTGTGAAAGAACTTGATGAAGAAATACTTCTTGCACCAGAAGACACATATCTTGAGGTAAAGTCAGGCAAGGCTAAAGCAAAGTTTTTAGTAATGGGAGAGGCAGATTTACCAGAATTTCCAGAACCAGTCTATGACCTTGAATTTGATGCAAGACTACTCCTTGACGCAGTTGAGAAAGTAGGTTTTGCGATAAGCAAAGAGACAGACAATCTAAAGTATTTGCTGATTGATGGCAAGGGCGATTACATAAACTTTGTAGGTTCTGACGGATACAGACTTGTGATTTACAAATACCAGACAAACTTTGACAAGCGGTTTAGGTTGCATGAAAGCGGTTTAGCGGTGCTTAAGGATTTGCTTGGTGAAACTGATATAGTTAAACTTGGTGCTACGGAAAATATGACTTTTATTGCTACAGAAATGTGGGAATTAGCATTGAGAAATACAGAAGGCGAGTATCCTGATTATGAAGCTGTAATACCTTCTGATTGGACTTATAAAGCAGTGTTTTATGCTGATGATATGGAAAAGGCATTAAAGAAACTTCTTGTGCTTGGTAAGGATGCGATTGGTGTTGAAATGTTTGTAGATAGTAGAGAATTGACCTTGAAAACCCAAAATCCAGATTACGGAGAAATTGAGGTGAGAATACCTGTTGTGGAAGCATCTGGTTATGAAATGCAGGTAGCATTTAATGGTAAGTATTTGAAACAATTTATTGACAACGCAGAAGGTAAAGTAGAAATGAAACTTGTAGATGCAGAAAGCCCAATGGTGTTTGAGAATAATGAAAATTACATGTATGTGTTGATGCCGATGAGATTGTAATACTACTTTTTTCTTTTTGTTTTATATTTAACAGTATGGCAAGGAAGAAAAAGTGGATACAAGAAGCTATTAAAAAACCAGGTGCCTTTACTGAGTGGTGCAAGAGGCAAGGTTTTAGTGGAGTAACGAAAGAATGCATTGAGATGGGCAAACGCAGTTCCAATCCCACTACTCGTCGTCGGGCTGTTCTTGCTGAAACTCTTAAGAAACTGGCAAAGAAGCGTAAGAAAGGATAAAGTCTTTGGCTTAGACAGGACTTGAGAAAAGCCTTGTCTATTTCTCCCAAAATTATTAGCGTGGTTTATATTATATAGTATGCCATACGTAAGGAGACCATTTAATCCACTGATACCAACTGTTAATCAGGTAGTGAATGAGTTAAACCAAGCGAACGAAAATTTTGATATTTTGGCTGATGCATTTCAAGGTGGAAATCCAGCTACAGGTGTGGTGTTAAATGCGGTGAATTCACAAAATGCAGTAAATTCACAAAATGCTGATACAGTAGATGGTTTTCATGCAAGTTTGATGCCAGCACCGAATGTAATAGTGCCTCTGAATGCAAGTGGAGTGCTTGATTTAAGTGGAACCTATGTAAAAAGCGATGTTTATACAATAAGAAGAATAAACGGTGATAGTTTGACTTCCGATTATCCTTTGGCAGTAGGAGAAGAGGTAATTTACAGTTGGAACACAACAATAAGTTTGGCTAAACCTCTTTATATTGCAACAGTTGAAGGTTTTTATGAAATGGAAATTGTTTTTCCAAGAAATACTGTAAATGCGACGCTTGTATTGAACCCTAATAATACCACTTATACTAATGCATTTACATGGGGGGCTGTTGGAACTTTTGATGGAGGTCCTGTAGGAGGAGGCCAAGGGACAGTTTCAGGTTTTTATTTTCATAAAGTAGGGCTTAATGGTTTTAGCAAAATTTTCATTTCTACTTTTAGAGCGAATAAAGTTTGTTTGTGCTTGCAAAGAGGATATAATGCTGATGTTTCAGCTATGGCAACACATGTAATACACTCTTCTTGGAATGATACTACTATAAGCTGGACAAGTTTAGGAACCTTAGTAGCAGGGGCTTCAAATGGAACAGCAAGAATTAAAGTCAGGAGGTTGCTATAATGAAAGTCTGGGCTTTTATTCATCCAGAATTGGGAATTCTTTGTTGCACCCTGCTACCTGAAGCAGTGCCTGAGGGTGTTGAATATGTTGAACTTGAAGTAGAAAGTCCTGATGATGTCGTATATGAAAACGGACAAATCAGGTTAAAAACGGAAGCAGAAAAGCTTGAGGAAGAAAGACAAAGAAAGCTTGTAGCACTGAGGAACTATATAGCAAGCCTTCTTGAACGGACTGATTATGTTGTAGTTAGAATAGCAGAAGCAGAGATAAACGGAGATACAGACACAGCAGAACAACTTAAGCAGAAACACGCTAAACAGCTACAAGAGAGAGAAGCGATACGGCAATGGAACGAACAGATGAAGCAGGCAATACGAAATGCGAAGACATTAGAAGAACTGAGAAGCTTGGAGATTAGATATGGTTAAGGCTTTACTTTTTGTGAGTGTTTTTGCAAGCTTTATGCTGTTTGGTGCTTGGTTTTACGAACGCAAAACGCATTTTCAAACTATGCGTAAGCTTGCAACATGTCAGTCAGAATTGGAGATTACGCAGGAAAATCTCACGAGATACACCCAGTTATATACAGACTTGCGGAACAAATGCGAAGTTGATAAAAAGAAAATAGAACAAAAATACTCTGTGCTTCTACAAAAATCGCTTGAACTCGTTCCACAAATTCACATACCCAAAACTGATGATGAATGTCAAGCTTTGAAGGAGATGTTAGATGAGGCGTCTTCTTATTTTAGCAAGTAGTTTTGTATTGTTTAGTTGTGCTACAACATCACAAATTATAGAGAAGGAAGTATTTGTGCGGTGTCCTATACCTGAGGTTCCAAAGACAGAAAGACCAGTAATCAAACAAGATATGACTTATTCAGAGAAACTCAAAACATTGTTAGATTATATGTTTAAACTTGAACGAGAAAACGAACTATTGAGGGATGTTTTAGATGCTTGCAAATGAAGAAGTGAGGTTATAAAATAGTTCAAAAGGAGGTATAAATATGAGTAAAAGGAGACTTGGTGTAATAGAGACTTTGCTTGATGATGGAGTTTTGATTTTTGAAGAAGATTTAAGCAAGATTGAAATAATACTTGAAAGCGACCCCGACCTTATAACTGATATAATCAAAGTGCATGAATTTGCAAGAGGCAATGAAACTGTTGTAGCTGAACATATTTATCCGTCTCAAAAGAATGAACTTGTTTATGAATTGGCAACATACAGTGCAAAGGATGTGGTGTTTTTGTCTTTGGGTATTGACCAGCTTGATATAAAGTCTGAAAATCTTATTGTTAGTATAGCATACCCAAGAGAGGAGGAAGTGTATGAAAGCGATTAAAGATTTTCTTCAGTATTATTGGTTTGTGGTTTTGTTTTTGCCTCTTGTTTTGTATCTTTATTATGCAAATTCTTTTGACCCACAGCTAATACCAGACCTCATATTTCGTAAGCTATCTATAGCTTTAGCAAGTCTTGGGTTTGGCTATTTGGCAAGGCGTTTGATTGTAGGAAGAATTGACTGGCAAGGAGTGTGGCAGTATGTTTATGCTATTATTCTTCAGCTTATTGTTGCTTTGGCTTTCATTTTTGGTTAATGCAAAACCTCTTGAAGCGTGTATTCGTATTGTAGATAAAACAAAACTTGCTACTGAAAAATTCTTAGGTTCTGATTTTCCTTATTGGTATAATGTTGGTTTAGCCCATACTGAAACACAATGCCGATTTGTTATAAGCAAAGATGGACATGGTAGCGTGGGCTACTTCCAACTTACACCGAAATTTTTAGACCCGTTGCTTCGTCCCTACTTTCCGAAATACACAGAAAACCACATAAACCACTTTTACGCTTTTGCTTACTATTTACGCATCCTCTACAAAGAACCGCTTTGGATAATGTATCAAAGATACAATGGTGGGAATTTAGTTTTAAAAGAGTGTCATAAAGCTAAGAGTGTGTGGTGGGAAGATTGTAAAACACAATGTAAGCGTAAGGATGTGTGCGTGTGGGTTAGTGGTTTGACTTGTAGGCAATACAAAAACGCTTGTGATATAAATTACAACTATTCTAAGAAAGTATACCAGAACGGGCAATACTACCGTATTGGTAAAGATAAGGTAAGATTTTGGTGAGGTTGGGTTATATTTATTTCTATGATTGTTTTAAACGACTACACAAACACTCCGTTTACTGTTGAAGAAAGTGAATTAGAAAACTTTGTAGTTAGTATATACAATGAACTTAAAAACCTAAACGAACCAAGACATACAAAGGTTAGGGATTATATCAGGGAACTTAATGGTAATTCGGTAATCCCAGAACCAGACCTTGATTGGCAAAGCAATATTAAGTCAAGTTTGTTTTTTCAAAAACTTGCTTTTGCTTATTACTACTTTAGGTCTTTGGTGGATAGGGCAAGTAAAAACTTATTGACTTTTTACGCATCGGACCCGCATAGTAAGATGCCTTCTATTCTCAAAAAGTGCTACGATCTTGCAATTTATAAGTCTGATTTCTTTCAAGAGGTAGGACTTACACTGTTTTACGGATTACTTTCTGGACACCTTGCTTTGCTTATAGACACAGATCTTGAGATAGACCAGTTTGGTGAGGTTGAAAAGAAACTGGTAGTAAAAGCTTTACATCCGCTTGATTTTTATATTTCAAACGATGGTTCTTTCTATGCATATGATGTATATGTTCCACTTGAAAAAGCTTATAGACTGCAAAAGTTTTGGATGATACAACCTGAAAAACTTGAACCTTACAACATTTCTACATCAAAAGAAATGGTAGAACATTTGGTAAAAAGTTCTCGCAGAAGGGCTTTCGTAAAACTTACTTACATATACGGGCGGTATGTTAATAATGATGTTGTATCTGTTCCGATTAAGATAACTCTTTTAAATGACACTAAGCTTGTGGATGTAGAACCTATTCAACACGCTGATAATCTTATGCCAATTGTTCATACATACTTTTACGCACCTGATTTTCAAATAAGCTTTGCGGATTTGTTGTGGGATTATTACAAAGAAGATACAAGACTTTTGCGGTCTTTCATTGATAGAGTTTTACTAAGCACAGCTACAGCTTTTGAGATAAATACTACGGTTATTCAACTGGATGGTGAAGAAGAGCTTGAAATTGCACCTTATATGGTATTTAAAACAAATTCTCCAGACCAAGCAGTTAGAACATTTCAACTTGCTTCAATAGATCCTAATGCACTACCTTTTAGGCAAATGATACTTATGGAAGCACAAAATATTACAGCAGTATCAGAAATACTTGAGGGCAAACCAACTTCAAAAGGAAGACCAACAGCCAAGGAGATTTTGATAAAGTCTCAACTTAATATGCAGTATGTGAATACTCTTATCAACAGAGTTGAAGAAGAGTTCATAGCGAAAGCGGTTCGTAAGATGCTTGCGGTGTTTATTCAAATGTTTGTAGATGAAATACCAGCAATGCTAACTCCAGAGGAAATTCAGGAGTTTAACGCGTTTGTTAATAAAGCGATTATAGAAGACAAACCGAAATACTATTACCTTGTCAAAAACATTTACAAAGGTATTACAATCAGAGTAGAAGGTTTAAGTGGTGTGATAAGACAAAAAGAGGAACTTGAAAGCTTGTTATCTATACTTGAATTGTTTAGTGAGCTTGGTGCTTTACCTTTCCTCAATGTGCCTATTATAGTTAAAAGAATAGCGGATATTATGCAATTACCTTCTGAGCTTGTGCGGATACCAACACCTGAAGAAATGCAAGCAATGGCTCAAGCACAGAAAATCAAAGAGGAAAATATCAAACAATTTATCAAACAAATTCTTTCTGATGAAGAAATGTTGCTTAAAATAGCACCCAAATCAAAAGACCTCTTGACTTATCTAAACCTTGCAATGGGAGGTGATACTAATGCAATGGAATGATTACTTTTTGATATGGTTTAACGTAGCAAACTTTTTGTTGGTGGTTATTTTGTTAGTTGTGGTTGTAGTGCTTGTTAAAAAGTTGATTATACTTCAAAAAAGATTTGAAGTTTTGCAAACAAAACTTGAAGTTTTGCGAGAAACTCTTCAGGAAGTAGCAGAACGTATTTATAAGATTGATGATAAGATTGATATAATCAAAGAGATTGAACAACTTGTAGAACGCATTCAAGTTAAGCGTGAAGAAGACAAAGACAAAATTAAGCAGTTTTTGATTAGAAAGTTTAGTCATGATATGGCAGGATGATGCTATAACTTTTCAAGAGGCAATGGAGAAGGAAACGAAATTCATAAAGTTTGTCTTTTTAGAAGGAGTGTATATAGGCAAAAAACTAGACAACGAACTGTTTTGCGACTTTCATCCAACGATTGAAACAGCTAAACTTCTGAAACAAGCAATAAAAATCTATAAACCAATTATTGTGCCAGACCCATATAAACCTACAAGAGAAGGTTTGTTGACAAATACAGGACAATACATTTACTTCCGACAGTCTATTGTGTATTACGATGGTATCATTAGACCAGTCTTCTTTAGCAAGATGTATTCGTCTGATGTGTTTGATGTGCAACCTTTCTCACTACTTGCAAGAGTTTGGAATAGAGAATTAGATTTAAAAACAGCGCAGAAGATTTATTTGGAGGCGATGGCACGATGAGAGTGCTTGTCTTTGGAACAGGTATTGAGTTTAGCCATGTGCTTGGTTTAGCTACGGCAGGGCATGAAGTGTATTACTACACAGATTATATCTCTCCATACCCAAGCTTTGATGACTTCGCAACTGGTTACGGTTTTGAGAACATTCAAAAAGTGCATAATCCTTTTGCTTACATAGACAAAGTAGATAAAGTAATTACTTTTGATGTGTATGGTGGAGATTTATTTACATTCCTTGCAAATAAAGGATACAAGACTTTCGGTGGTGGTATAGCTACGGAGCTTGAACTAAACAGAAAATTTCTCAAACTTATACTAAAATCTGCAGACATTCCAACTCCACAATACAAAATTGTGAGAGGTTTTAAGAACGTCAAATCACCTTGTGTAGTAAAGCTTTCTATCTTTCGTGGTTCTGCAGAAACTTTCTTCATCAATAACGAAACAGAAAAACGCAACTACGAAGTCAAACTGCGCAGAGAATTTGGAGAATTTCTTGACAAAATAGAGTTTGTTGTGGAAGAACGGCTTGAACTTGATGATAGATATGTTGAGATTGGAGTAGATGCGGTGTATGACTATGAACAAGGTGGATTTCTCTTTCCAATGCTTTGTGGAATTGAGTATAAGAAAGGTGTGTATGTAGGTAAAGTTTGCAACAGCTTGTCAGAGGTGCCAAAACCTATGCAAGAGACACTGGTAAAACTTGACCCTATTTTGAAGAAACTTAAATACAAAGGTTTCCTAAGCACGGAGGAATTTATCAATACACGAGGCACAGACCACTATTTCCTTGATATTACTGTCAGATCTCCATATCCTCTTGGACTTGGTTATAGGTATGCAATGACAAATTTTGCGGATGTGGTATTGAACGGTGCAAGACCTGTTTTCAGGGATAAGTTTTATATAGCTGTGCCTTTGAGGATTGAAGATGCGAAAGATTTCTTTATTTATGTTGATACTCCAGACCCAGAAAAAGACGCAAGATATAATTTTGAAGCTTTGATGAAAATCAATGGAGAATACTATATTCCCAAAGGTGAAGCAATACAAGGTTGTGTATGCGAATGTTTTTCTACGCTTGATGAAACGAAAATTATGAGGACTATAGAACAGTTGCTTAAAAAAGTCTCTGCTATATCATTATCTGATGATTTGTCTAATTTACCCAATGCTTTACAGGAGGCGAAAAAGTTATGGAGATAATGAAATACACACGGCTTGAGGAGTTGCTGAAAGAGTATGAGAAAATACAATCTTTCAACCAGAGAAGTCTTGATATTATGTCTATTGAGGTTCAGTTTCAAGGCTACAGAAAACTTCTTGAAGAAATTGAACGAGAGAAGCGTAATCTTGAAAAGCTTGAAAGACAAGCGGATGTGCTTGGTATTAAAAACCCAGTAAGAACAAAAAACGAAATAGCGATGGTAAAGACGAAACTACTTGAACTTGAAAAGTCTATCTACGATGCTTTTAAGTCTTTTAGGACAAAAGAAGACGCTTCTCCAACTACTGCTATACAAATAAACATTATAACTTCTTCTCCAAATAACCCAATATCAGAGGAAGAGTAATGAGTGAGGTAAAACCTACACTTGTTTCCTATAGTGCTGTAGAAGAAACAGTTCCTTTAAACTCTTGGTTAAGTAATTTTCCGTCAGGTAAATGGATAGATGCACAAAGTAGAAGCTGGTATTGGATTATGGTTAATGCTGTTAGTGTTCCCAGTGCTTATGAATATAGAGTGAAATTTGATGTTTTTGCAGAGAATATGACTTTGGTTTTTCCGTTTGTAGTTAAAACTTCAGACAAAAGCGTTAAAAAAGTTTTCATAGGTGATGTTGAGTATAAAGTAAGAAGTAAGGAAAATTACGGAGATAGGTTTATGGTGTCTGGTCAAGAGTTTAGCTTTAAAGTAGCAACAAGATACAAACTTACAAAACAAACTGTTCCAATTCTTATGCTTGGATACAAACAGGCGGTGTTTAAAAGTGTGGAATTTTTGACCAGCAAATACATTAGGTTTGGATTTATTTCTTCTAAATTCAACACAATCAAAGCAATAGAAACAAATTGTGTAGCAACACGAAATATGCAAGCTTTGTATATTACTTCAAACTTAGCAACTTGTAACTATGTTTCAACACATAATGCTTCAAGCACATTTAACAGCATTAATTCTTTTTCTGTTCCAGTTATAGCCAACTGTAGAGACACCTCTTGGGCAAGATTTGGAGGTATATGGCAATCATGCGAAACATGGATGCCATTGATTTAACTAAACTACCGATAGTGAATATTAAAGGTGATGCAGTGTATTTGTCTGAAGAAGGATTTATTGTGTTTCCTCAGATTACGAGACAAAGGAGCCTTGAGATAACTACACTATCAAACAATTTTGTAGAAGGTTTTGTTTTGAACGACAAAGTGTTTTTGGTTTTGAGTAGAAGCGATTTATATGATGTTTTTTACGAAAACACAATTAGAACTTTTACTAAGTTTGCAGGTGTGGTAGTATTTGGTGATGTTATCTTTTGTTTTGTAAATAACAACCGATGCTTAGTCATTAACACAGCAACAAACGAGACAAAAACTATAACAATTTTAGAACCTTCAAACATTGTTTATGTCTATCAGCTTTCGGCTTATCTGTTTGCAGTTATTACAACTCCTCCGACTACTTTGTATATCTATAGCATGGATGATGCAGGAAATATTGCAACAGCAAACGACGAAGATGTGATAATTCTTCCAGCTTATACTTACGGCGTGTTTGCAAATCCTAAAGTTAATCCAAGACTTGTTAAGAAAGACAATCTACTTTATCTCATTGGTGATGATGCTACGGTTTTGCTTAGTCTTCAAATCTCAGATATGATTTACCTGAGAACTGAAGAGACAGCTTTGCAGAAAGTTAGCCTGTTTCCAGAATTTGAGGAACAAGGCGTGGAGTTTGTAAGAGAAACGCAGAACTTCTTTCTCTTCAGAAACGGTCTCTTTAATAACCTTGTGTGGATTAGCAAAGGGGACAAACGGATTTATTTCTCCACAAACTGCTTGTATTTGTCCCAGCAACATGTGATATATGACAAGAACCTTTACACCCTGCAAGATACAATAGACCCAGAACAACCAAATATCCCACTTCAGAAAGAATTTACGGTGAAATTCAAAAAGAACGGACTAAACGGCATAAGCTTAGAAGTGCTTGAAACTACAGATTATGAGTTAGGACATATAGTAGTGCTTAGCAGGTTTCTTGACTTTCAAAACTTTTTCAACTACTTTGTTCATGCAACACGAACACATTACAGACTTGCTGTGCGTGGAGAAGAGTTTGTAGTTTCTTTATACACAGACCAAGCTTGTAGGATAAGGAGTTTTTATGCATGGTGAGGATTATTAAAGCTGGGAGAAGTTTTAGAGTGGAGAAAGGAGTTGTGATATATGTAGGTAAAGATTTGTCTGTGAAAGCAGAGTTGGTAGAACAGCCGAAGATTGTATCCATTGATGCAGACCTATATTCATGTGCTATATTTATATCTGAGGAGGAGAAAGTATGGCGACGGAAATAACTGTTGCATATGCAATAACTGTTGCGACGAATATAATCCAAAATAGTTATGTTGGTTTGATTAGACAAGATGGTTCAGAGTGTCCTATTGGTAGAACGGCATTTGGTGTTGCTGTTATAGATGCAACTTCTGACCCAAATTATATTGTGATTTCAAATTTAGATAATATTGTTTTTCCTATAGCATCAACTGATGTAGCACCGACAAGTAATCCAATTGTGCAAGTGGGTTTATACGATGCAAATACGGGTGGGAACCTTTTAGCAAAAACTGATGTGGTAGCAAAACCGTATTTGGCTGGAGACCAGTTTAGAATTCCTTCAGGTTGGTTGCTGTTTAAGATACAAAAAGTTGTACCTTGATGAAAGATATAATTCTTACACCTAAACAAGAAGAAATAATCAAAGCGTTTTTTGAAGGCGATAAGCTTTGGGTTATGTCTGTTGGTGGTAAAGGTTCAGCAAAGACTACAGCTACTTTGTTTATCCTGTTGCGTTTAATGTTTGACCAGCAGTATGCACGAAGCAAAATTCTTGTAGCACGGGAAAGTCTTAGAGACCTCAAAAACACTTTGATTGACGAATTCATCAGACTTTGCACTGAAAAAGGTATCAAACTTGGTATAGACTACGACGAAAACAAACAACTTCAGAGAATTTACTCGTATGTAAATCAGTCTGAGATATTCTACCTAAGCTTGTCTGACAAGAATGAACAATACAAGACTGTTCGTTCATACGAGTTTAATGTGATAATCATTGATGAGTTGGATAGGCTTAGCCAGAAAGCATTTATAGAGGCGTCCGAAAGGCTTAGGTATCCACATCGGTTTATTCGTGGGCTTGTAAATCTAAACCCTGTCCCAGAAACGCATTGGATTTACAAAGAATTTGTAGAAGAAAGCGGAACTTTTGCACCGTTTGTGCGTATTATTAAATCAAGTGTATATGACAATTTTATCTACGTGAAAGTGTCAAAAGACTTTTTGTCTAAAGCGGATACATACATCTACGACAATAAAGTTTATTATGTCATCAATAACAGACGGTATGAGATAGTTTCGGAGAAAGATGGCGAAGTAATAGCTAAACGGTTCAACCCTCCAC
>Ga0080007_1068654_pt1 | contig 12473 bp, 10 predicted proteins | sample OctOCTMetagenome_FD_69210 | JGI IMG/M metagenome (GOLD analysis project Ga0080007, IMG submission 69210) | Hot spring and microbial mat streamer communities from Octopus Spring Streamers, Yellowstone National Park, USA - OCT_B (SPADES... | ecosystem: Environmental > Aquatic > Thermal springs >...
TGTTTGATTTGTGTTTCTTAATATATTACTCAAATCAGATTTCAGAGTAGGAGCTATTTCTTCTAAAACTCTTAACAATCTTTCTGATATACCAGCATCTTGTTGTTCTAACTTATTTTGAACTAAATTTTTAAGCAATCTTTCAACATTAGATAGCTTTTCAAAATCCTTATTACTAGGTTGCATTTTTACAGCAGCTTGAAGTAAGGAAAATATGTTATAGCACACATAATTGATGAATTTTATAGATGGATTAAAAAACTACATACAAAACAAAGATTTGTTGTTACAATATATTAGGCAGCATCCTATTGAGACTATAGAGAATTTGTTTTTAATGCCTGCTCCAACAGATGATAACAAAAAAGTTCGTATAACATTAAACGTTCCTCAAAAATTGTTAATAACTAATGCACTACAATCTAATGATATATATGCACTAGGTTCAACTCAGATAGCTGGCAAAACTACAGCTGCTGCTTTACTAACAGCATATGTTTTAATTGCATATCCAGGAATACAAGTCTACTACCTATCGTTAAAAGATGAATTGGCTATGGACTTCCAGAACAGAGTCTTGCGTATCATCGATAATATGTTTCCCGCTATAAAGGTTGAGTACAAAAGACAACCATTTCAAAACAAAGTTATATTATTTGAGAATAATTCAGTTTTCAGAGTTAGTGGTATCAATAAACACTACAAAGATCCAAGCTATCTATTCAAACAATTAACTGTTCAAATATTGATTATAGATGAGTTTGCTAACATTAAGAATAATTGGAGAATGTTGGAATTAGCAACAACAAGATTGGCTGCTACACGTAGTATGATGCGCAATATATTTCCAACATCATTAATATTATTGTCTAACGCTGCTGCTTTGATTAATGATGAAGCTAGATTTGCATTCAAATTATGGTATGATAGCACACAAGGTCTAACAGCATATACTCCTATACTATTCTACTACAGAGACTTACTAGATGAAGAACAAGCTAACAAACACATTGAAGAGGAATATAAGAGAACAAGAAACCTCAGGCAGATTTTAATAAACTATGAATGTATGTTCTTACCTGATAGCGATAGTTTCATTGATGATGATGAGGTTTTGAACAAATTAGTTAGGATTAACAATAATGTTAAACAAAAAACATACTTTTTGAAAGATGATTTTGGAGAAGTTATAACTGCTTTAAATGTGTATAGTGATATAGAGTTGTATATGTTTCAAAAACCAATTTACATTGGAGTTGACATAGCTACTGCTTATGGTAAGGATAGCTATGCTATTGTTGGTGTTGATCCACAGAATGGTGATTTAGTATTTGAATGGCAAGCTAGCAACGTAGACGTAACATTTGTTTTGAGAATATTGTCAGAAATAGCTAAACAGTTTCGTAACTGTAAATTGGTTATAGAGAGGAATCTAGGCTCACATATTATCGAGATTTTGCAGCAAACATACGCAGAGAAAATTTATGTGGATAATCTAAATGATCAAAAACCGGGTGTCTACACTACACAAAAAAGTAAAGAGAAAATGTTCTCTATTTTATATGATGTTGTTAATCAAAATCCAGATGCAATCAAAAGCAAAAACCTAGCCATACAAATACTATCACTTAAAAAGAGAAAAGGAAAAATTGTATCTGAACTTGAACATGATGACTTATTAATGGCTTACTGTATTGCTTTGTATGCAATAAAGAATGATAGTATGCTAGAAAATATTAATCAGGATAGTGAACAAACAACAGTAAATGAAGTAGCAGCATTCAATCAATTATTGATTTATCAAAAGGCTGCTCAGAATGTTTATCAAACAGAAGAACAATTATTAGAGGATTTAGCTAAAATAACAGGAACGATAAACGATAAAGACATATTGTTAACATTAAGCCAGTTAAAAATATAAACGTTTTTATTTTTTGAGCTTTTTATTAGCGTAAAAGATCAAATGAGTCAACTATTTTCAATGGGTAGCGATCAACGTATTGTTAAAGCTGCAAGAGTATCATTTGCTAAAGATTTATCATCTGTTATTGATGTTGAAAGAGACAAAAAATTGATAAAATATTTGCTTGATAATAAGCACGCTTCTCCTTTTGAACATGTTATATTTGCATTCAAAGCAAATAAAAAAGAGTATATAAATCTCATATCAAAAATATCTTATCCTGTTGTTAACATCTATTACGATGGAGTTTATATATGGCTTAATGCTCGCACACTAATTAATTTTATTGATCAATTGCCTTATGAGTTAGTTGAATACGCCCAGCAAATAATACCGACTACAATGAGCTTTGTTTTAAACAAAAGTGATATAAATAATTACACAATAGATAAAGATCAAAACAATCAAATCATAACAACAAGTAGTGGTTGGATAAAATTATTGGACAAACTAGAACTTGGAACATGCTTAGATCACTATACATTTATTGTAGAATGCCCATTGTTTGTTGCAAGACAATGGTTCAGACATAGATTTGGTTCTTTTAATGAAGTCAGCAGAAGATACACAGATGTTGATTTGGATTTCTATATTCCAGAAAAGTTGAGACTGCAATCAAAAAACAACAAGCAAGCTTCAGATGATAATTATCTAGACGATGAACAAAATACTTTGCTAGTTAGCTTATTGCAAACAAGTGTTAAAACTATGAAAGTTATTTACAATTTATTAAGAGAATTAGATGTTGCTAAAGAGATAGCTCGTGGTGTTTTACCGCAATTTATGAAAACAAGATTTTACTGGACAGCTCCAAGAATATCTATAGACAATTTTATAAAGTTACGTAAACATAAACACGCTCAATTTGAGATAAGAGAATTTGCTGAAGCTATCGAACAAATAATCGGATATAAAGAATGCTATAATTTAAAGCTTTAACTTTTTTTGTTCTTACTGAACACTTTGAGCAAAACTAAGAATGAGAGTTATAAAACGAACTGGTTATATGGAACCATTATCGATTAATAAAATCAGATCTATTATCAATTTTGCTTGCAATGGGCTTAGAGTTGACCCTTATGAGCTTGAGATGGATGCTTGTGTACAATTCAGAGAGGATATCACCACCAAAGAAATACAGCAGCTGCTCATAAGAACTGCCGCGGAAAAGGTATCTCCAGAAAATCCAGATTGGCAGTATGTAGCAGCAAGACTTCTTCTTTACGATCTTTATAAGGATGTGGGATATATAAGAGGCTATAAGGTAAAAGACAAGATAAATGGTAAATACAAGCCTTACAATCCAGAAAGCTTTTACACTCTTGTGAAGACCTACACAGACAGAGGTATATACGGTGAGTATTTGCTAAGGGAATACTCCAAAGAAGAGTTTGATACTCTTGCCAGTTACATAAATCCAGACAGAGACCTTCTTTTCAACTATACGGGTATAAAAGTACTCTATGATAGGTATTTAGTAAGGGATGAGAATGGAAATGTTATAGAGCTTCCACAAGAGATGTATATGCTTATTGCTATGACTTTGGCTATTCCTGAAAAGAAGGAGGAAAGGCTAAAATATGCAAAACTCTTTTATGACCTTATGTCAAACCATGAAATCTCTCTGGCAACTCCTACACTTATGAATGCAAGAAGACAACATAGTCAACTTTCTTCTTGTTTTGTTTTAACAGTAGATGATGACCTTTATGATATCTTTGACAACGTGCAAAAGGCAGCACAAATATCCAAGTTTGCAGGAGGTCTTGGTATATACCTTGGCAAAATTAGAGCTACAGGTTCTCCTATAAGGAAGTTCAAAGGAGCAAGCTCTGGTGTTTTACCTGTGGTTAAAATTCTCAACGATGTGATGGTGTATGTGGACCAGCTTGGCATGAGGAAAGGCTCCGCATCCATAACTCTTGACATATGGCATAAGGATGTGTTGGATTTTCTGGAGGTCAAAACCAATGTAGGAGATGAGAGAAAGAAGGCTCACGACATACATCCTGCCATATCCATACCAGACCTGTTTATGAAAAGACTGAAAAACAGACAAAAGTGGACGCTCTTTGATCCCTATTACTGCAAGAATGTAAAAGACGGTAAAAACCTGGAGGATTTCTATGGTCAAGAGTTTGAAGAGCTTTATGAAAGGCTTGAGAGAGAACTTCCGCCAAACGCCAAAAAAGAAGTAGATGCCTTTGAGCTATGGAAGAGACTCTTGACAGTGATATTTGAAACAGGAGAGCCTTACATCTTCTTCAGAGACACTGCCAACAGACTAAATCCTAACAAGCATTGCGGTATGATCTACTCGTCCAATCTTTGCCACGAGATAATGCAAAATATGTCCGTAACCACACACATAGAAGAACACTTTGACCCAGAGACAGGTATAATCACCCATAAGAAGAAGTCAGGAGATGTGGTTGTATGTAACCTTGGCTCTATCAATCTTGGCAAAGTCTACACAAAAGAAGACCTTGAGAGAGTGGTGCCAATATTGGTCAGGATGCTTGACAATGTTATATTTATCAACTACTATGCCATAAAGGAAGCAGAATATACCAACCAACGCTACAGAGCCATAGGCATAGGAGTAAGCAACTACCACTACTGTCTGGTCAAAAATGGTATTCAATGGGAGTCGGAGGAACATCTTAGGTTTGCCAATGCCTTATTTGAAAGGATAGCTTACTATGCTATAAAAGGCTCTATGCAGTTGGCAAAAGAAAGAGGAGCTTATCCTTTGTTTGAAGGTTCAGATTGGAGCAAAGGCATATTCTTTGGAAGAGAGCCAGAAGAAAACCAAAAAATATCTGAAGAAAATGGCAACAACTTAGACTGGATAGGGCTTGCGGAGGATGTCAAGAGATATGGACTGAGAAATGCCTACTTGCTTGCCTTGATGCCCACAGGCTCCACATCTCTGATAATAGGAGCTACTCCGTCCATTGATCCAATCTTTGCCAAGTACTACAAGGAAGAAAACATGTCTGGCATTCTCCCACAAGTTCCACCAGAAATAGACAAATACTTCTGGCATTATAAGTCTGCATACAATATAGACCAAGAGTGGGTAATAAGGGCTGCCGCCGAAAGACAAAAATGGATAGACCAAGCCCAATCTTTGAACTTGTTTATAGACCCAGAGCAGATTGATGGACCTAAAATCTCAAGACTTTATGAACTTGCTTGGGAGCTTGGGTTAAAAACTGTGTATTACTGCAGAAGTAAAAGCTTAACAGAGATAGAGGAATGTGAAAGTTGTAGCTCATAAACAAAAACTGTCTAAGTAAATTAGTAAAAGTACGTTACTATAGCAATAACGATCTGGTTTGGATAGAAGAAAAACGAGTATGTTATTGATCATTGAGATTATTTGTATTTTGATTAAGTAACAAAAAATAGTCTAATTTTTTGCTATGTGAGTTGATTTCAATTGTTACAGTGAAAATCATAAATTTAACTCACTTCCACAAGGAGTAGTTCATCGTCTATGCTAGATATTATCTTACAAAAGAATGATTATGGAACATTTTATTGAGAATTTTTTGTAATAGGAATTTTTGCATTTTTTTCAGGTTTTCACCAGTTTCTGGTGGAATTTGTCAAAAATTGTAAATTTTGCAAAAATTGACTTTAGACTAAAGTCTAAAACTTGTCTAAATTTAAAATTATGAAAACCTTAAAGGAGGTGTGGCCATGATTAACAAAGAGGATCTAAAAATGTCGCTGAAACTCTACAAAGACAGTTTAGGAAGTGAGAGACTGAAGGTCAAGGAAGACAAAAGACAACCCGTTGAGATAGGTCAGGTAAGAGTACTCTTTTGGATGCCTAACGAGTATGTGCTAATTTTCCATATAGAAGATGAAGGGCTTGTTCATGCGGTTCCTCTGACTGTGTGGGTTAGCCTTACCACATGTTCTATCAGGATACACATAAAGGACAGAATTTTCGCACCTTTGCCTTTTATTGTGTATCTCAGAAAAGAACTATTGGAGCAAGAAAGTTATCCCATTGCAGTGGTCAGGCAAGAAACCATAGAAAAAGTACTAAAGGATGTAGATAGGTCACCCACGTGGTCCGCGATAAAACCGATAAGAGATTTTCTCAAGCTGGTCTGGAAAAGATACGAAGACATAACCCTAAGTTCTCTATTCTACACGCATATTCAAAGGGAAAAACAGGAAAAAATGTAACTATTTACACTCATGCTAAATTTTTTTGTTATGATTTTTGTCACAGAGCCACTTATATTTGAGGGATCAAATATTAAGCCAGAAAATTATGGATTAACGTGGAGATTTCATCCATTAGGTATATTTAGTGAGACCATATTTGGTCCAATATATGATTATACTTGTGCTTGCAATATAGTTCGCCCACCAAAATATATTTGTCCTGTTTGCAATGTTGAATCTAAACCTGCATACATGAGAGCATACACAATCGGTAAAATTAAATTGAATGTTCCTGTTCCACATCCATTAATATTGTTAATACTTCATAAATATGAAAGTTTATTTGGAATGTATGTTTATGATGAGAATAATGGTATACAGGATAAATCACTTGGTTTGTATATTGAGAAGAAGGTTTTATCTCCTTTTGGTATATGGCTTCATTTACTTGCTAAGATATATAATGTATCCATACAAACAATGATTGATAAATTTGGTTTAATTGCTGTGGAGAAAGGTTTATATTTAGATCAGGATTTGGACTTATATGAACAAGTTTCATTGCTCATTTATAATAAACTGAATAATAACAAACAACTAATACAAGCCATCAAAAACAATGTTAGCTTTGACAATGCTTTTGTGGAATATGTTAATGTATTACCCGCTGGAGTCAGAGATATTAATATTGCATTTGGTAAAAATCTAACCGTTTTAAATCTGCATGAGATCAACAGAGATTATCTTGATCTCTTATCTGCGAACAAGAAACTTGATATAGATGAAACATCTACAAAATACTTTATATATGGTAATATGTTACATAAACTATACAAAATAGAGCACAAAATAATATCATCCTTCATAAAAAAGAAAACAGGTCCAGTTAGAGGTAAAACGCTAGGTAGAAGAATTGATTTAAGCACTAGGTCTGTTTTGGTTGGAAATCCTGCTATCAAACCAAATGAAGTAGTTGTTCCTTATATTTGTGCTTTCATGTTACTAGAGGACAAAATCATATCCAAACTAATTGAACAGAAACAAAATAATATAACTGAAAGAATTGATTATGTCTACCAAACTTTAAAGGTAGATGAAACAATCAAAAAAATAATTGATGAGATAATAAACAAAGAAGATGTTTACGTATTGCTTATGAGACAACCTGTATTACATTTGCCTTCTACAATGCAATTCAAAATAGCTGGAGTGTACGATGGATTTGCAATACAAATGAATCAACTGGTATGGGAAGGATACAATGCAGATGCTGATGGTGATACAGTTGTCTTATTCTATCTTGATAGCAAAAATGATAAGTTTGATGTATCAAAACATTTATTTGTTCCACATGGAGGTTTAAATGTTAACATACTATATGATGCATTGGCAGGATATGTTATAGCAACGTAAGCTAATTTTTTGCAAAAAAATAGGAAATACAATAAAATCAAAATAGCGTAGGGCAATAAACATACATGAAAAAGCCTGTCTCATACAGCTCTTTTTCCAAAACCTCTTTTATATTTTCTAAATGCTTGACCCTATCCTCTCCTTTCAGCATAGCAAGTTCCTGAAAGAACTCTCCAAATTCTCCTAACCATTTGCTATAATACCTTTCTACATACCTACCGAATGTTAGTTCACCATACTTTGAAATTCTCTCTTTATCTTTTAACAATAGCTTCACCACCCACAACCATCTAAGCAGCTTCTTTACCTTTTTCCTCTCCTCTTCATCACAGTTCTCCTCAATAACCACTCCCGAGTATTTACCTTTTCTCACACCCTCAAAGAGTGTTAGAACACGCTTTTTATTCCAGATCTGCAAAATCTCATTATTCCATTCGGGCTCGGCGAATACCAATTCACCATTTATAACTATCCCTACTATTTCCATTACCTCCTTCGCCAAATCATTCCAAGGACTTTCCTTTTTAACCAACCAAAGATCTCCTCCAAGTGGAAATAAAAACCATCTCAGTGGCCAGAAATAATCCTCCCATTCGACTACGAATTTCCAAGGTACTGGAATTGGAGGGTGCTCGTAAAGGCGAACAAACTCAACATTTAGCTCCCTCATGGCTGCACACCTCCTATAAGTTTTTCTCTTAGCTTAAATAACCCATTACCACCCACCAAGCGAGGGTGGGAATACTTGGAGCACTTAATTTTCTTTAACTTAAGCCTAACTCTCATTGATATAAATTTAGACAGATTTTTATTTGATCTTAAAGTAAAAAACTAACCCTCGATAAACTTATCTAGATATGGCAATAATAATTGATCCAACCTCTCTGGATCCTGATCTGCCAACTCCAATAATTTAAATTGATAATCTCTGTTGATTTTAAATTCTGTGTATATGCTTCTGTCAATCTTATCAATAACCTTGTTTATCAATAATGTTGATAAAATATCAAGCAAAGATACATATAACATTTTACTTACTTTTATGTTTTTTGTTTTGGTTATATGCTTGACATTACTCAAATCATTTAACTTATCAAGTATACTTTCAACCCATTTTACAACAATATTATCTCCGAATAGTTCATCAACAATTTTGATTAACTGTAATTTATTGCTACGTATATCCAATTTTGTTACATTATATCTATCAATTGTTTTGTTGTAGATGGGAACTAATAGTGGTCTGTAATAAGTATATGGTGTTGTATCATGTGTTATACTTATGTTATACATTGTTAGCACATCATAAGAAGGATATAATCTATCTAAGCTTTTTGTTCCTAGTATATGGTATAACTTTATGTTTTTAAATCCGTTTGCTCTTAATAAACAGTAATGCAAGACATTATATGCTCCAATTGAAATTGGTTTTTTATGCATCCACCATGATGATCCAGTTGCTACATATTGAGACATGTTCAAATTTGGAATTTGATATATTTGCTTCCAATTTTGATAGACTATACTTGGTGAAAAATGTAATACGGTTATTATAAATTGTCTTTGAGTTTCATGTTCCTTAAATCTTCTAGCAATTTCTGAGTATACATTGTATGATGCACTAATACTTGTTTGTTCATCTACAACATCATCTGCATTGTTAGCTCTGCACGCAGGAATATCCAAACTGAATATGAAGATTGGTTTGGATATGTTTTGTTGCTTGTATTGAGCATCTATATAGTCAATTAACTCAAAATAAACTTTAATATGTTTATCAATATCTTTTTTTGTTAGTTTACCTTTTATGTACTGAAATCCGCCACTGTCAATATAAATAGCTGCGTACGGTAATTTCTCAAGATTTTTAATAATTGTTATGAAGGTGTCTAAATTCACTTTACTTGATAGATATGTTCCCAATGATATAAGATAACCAATTCTCATTTCTTTGAATACATTCTCAGGAACATACTTATCAAATAAACTCATATTGTGAGCATAAAATATTTTCGTATTCCAATTGTTTACAAAGTTGTTTAACAAATCCATAATCTATAATTTTAGTCACGTTGCTAGCCAGTAAAATTTTCCTCATTATCATTATTATTTATAAAGATTGTGTTCTTTATTCTCTCTTCAGTGAAAGTTTTAGGATCTGTTATACCCTTATCAACAAACAAATTAATCTTTTCTGTTTTTAACAATTCATTCAAATCCAAACTGGAAGCAGATATGCCAAGTTGCTCTGAGTATTTAACCAATACATCAATCTTCTTTATGATAGCATTGTTTATGTTGTTTTCTCTATTGTTTATGCTATCAAGCAATTCACTAAATACTCTAAGTTGATGTAAATCAAATGTAGATAGTTTCTCTTTGTTAAGAATTTGCTCTATACGATTTTGTAGTTGTTCAATAATCTTTTTTGTTTTACCGAGGTCTTGTTTTGCTTCGTTAATATAGTTTATTATATGTTGTAGTTCATTCATGAAATTTTTGCTTGTAATCCACTTTAAGAATGTGCCAAAAAACCGCCTAAATTTATATACAAGAAAAACTTTGAAGGAGGTGCAAACATGAGGAAACAAACCCAAACCCAACAACAAGCCCAACAACAAACGCAACAACAAACCCAACAACAAGCCCTACAAGGAGGTACAGCCATGAAGGAGTTGCAAACCCAACAACAAACCCAACAAACCCAGCCGATGATTTATTTTGTGACATTTGCACATAAGGTTGATCCTGATACCGCCAAGCAGATACTTGCAGAACTACGTAAGAGATTTCCATCTCAGAGACCTGTATTCGTACCAGTACCACCATCAGGAAAAAAGAAATTCGTCAATATTAACGGAATTCTCACAATCATAACATTTCCCAAAGATCCCAACAGACAGGAAGAGACTCACAATCAAAATCCCACAGGCTTTACTCTAAGAGAGCTGATCAAAATCAAAAAACCTTGACCTCAATACCATCCTGCCCCCTCGCGGGGCTTTTTTTGCAAAAAAACTATCCCTGATCTGCAAATGTGAATATAGACTTTGCTTTCTCAATAACTCTTTGGATTTCTGCTAAATAATCTATATCAGAATTAAATAGAGTGTCTCTTAATTGTCCTCTTATCGCAGTTAATAATGGAATTCTCTCAGTGAATTCAAATGTAGCTCTTGCTACAGCTAACTCTACTTGTCCCGCCGTATATCTATGTCCTGTATCAATTTCAGTTAAATTGCATCCACCGAATATTTCTCCGCCCCATATCTCCTGTAGGTCAGGAGATAACAAGACATATCCTATTACAGCAGTTCTCTCTCTGGGATCTATTGTTTGCGGCATCCAACCTTTCTCAATAGATGTATCCAAATAATACTTCCATTTTAGCAAACTATTAACTACAAAATTGTATGCTGTATCCACTCCTACTTTTTTGAAAACAGATAAATATTCAACAGTAAATTGCTCACCAATACCAGTTATAACTGGTTGTTCTATTCTAAGTGTATATACATCTTGTGTAGCAAATTGTTGAGGCCATTCCGGTAATGTTATTCTCTGAAATGTTTTGAATAAAACCTCGTTTAGATTGTTTTTTATTTCTGTTGCTACTGGATTATTACCTGAACCTAACTTAAAAACATAAACAAACCCATATTGTCTGATTTTTGCAAAATCTGTTTCATCTCCTATGTCTCCAACACCAATAAGCCAACTAACCATATAAATAACATGCTCACATGTTATTGTAGTAGTTTTGTTATGTATATGCTACGAATGAATTTGAACCAATACTTCATGTTTGGTGTTATAGCATCTGCACCTGACACATGATCATCTATATTCAACAGAACAGACAAACTAGTTAAATTTATTAAATCAGGTGCTATTATTGATTCAACAAAACTAATTCTGTTTCCAACAAAGTTTCTATAATGCTGTTTTACAGGATAAATATAGTATGTCGATAATGTTATGCTATCTAAGTCTATGTTTAAGTCTCTAATTGTATTAGCTAAGTTTGCATAGTCAACACTGGCCATAGATACTAAAACATCTATAGTTGGTTGATCAATATATGGACAAGAACTAAAGTTATAACTGTTATAACTTAAGTTCAATAAACGAGTTAAAACATAAGCATCAAGAACTATACTTTCATTTTTATATCCAAATAGTCTAACACCTGTTTTGAAATCTTTATCAACATTGTTTATTATTGTTAGTGCATTCTCTAGTAACTGATTTGTATCTGTATCCAATATGCGATCTACATTCTGATTATATAAATATCTTGTGGTGTATATGCTAGGTGAGAATTCATCGGTTAGCAGAGTTGTTGTACATTGGTATAGTGTATCAATCTTATCTCCGAGAGCATTATATTTACTTTCGGCTACGATTTTATATCTTCTAATGTTGCTTGTATCATCATAAAATTCTATCACACAATCAAGAAAGGATTTGATACCAGGAAATATATTGAAGGTATAATCATCTCTAGGGAATTTGCGTAGCAGCATCATTGTTGAATTATTATCATAGGATACAGTTGAATCAGAAATACGTAAAGGATTTGCAGCAATATTTGTATCAATTAAATAGATTGGAAAATCATCTATAATTAGGTATTGTACACCTGTTAATGCATATGGAGATTGAACCATTCCAGTTTTTATTTCTGTTGAATTATCTACAACAGTATTGTATAAACTATTTTCCAAAATATCTGCAACAGTTGGTAAATTAAGATTTAAATAGTCTCTGTTGGGAGATGCTGCTTGTATGTAAGGCATATAAAGTTTTGCAAACACTCTTTTAACATAGGGTAAGTAAGAGAGCAATAGCTCATAGTAATTCTGATAGTATCTGTGAGCAATAATCTTATCATCGGATAATCTTAATC
>Ga0080007_1068159_pt1 | contig 12443 bp, 16 predicted proteins | sample OctOCTMetagenome_FD_69210 | JGI IMG/M metagenome (GOLD analysis project Ga0080007, IMG submission 69210) | Hot spring and microbial mat streamer communities from Octopus Spring Streamers, Yellowstone National Park, USA - OCT_B (SPADES... | ecosystem: Environmental > Aquatic > Thermal springs >...
CGACCTCGCATCCGCCCCACCTGGCCCTCCCGCAGAGGGCTCGCGGCTTGTTAAAGAGGGTGTGCACCAAGCCAGAGACGGCTAGGAGCAGAAGTGCGACTTCTCTTGCACCAGTCGAAGCCGCATAGACGCCGGCACCTGCCAGCGCCACGACTACAAGATAAAGAATCACATGAGGCGGTAGCCGTCCTTTTTTATAAGCCTTTTGGTGTAGTTTTGGCACATGTCGTTAGGTGGGATATTCTGAAGAGTAAAGACCATGGACCGTTGGGAAGACCAGCGCGATGTATAGCGACTCGTGTCTGTTGGGGCATTCCAACTAGATATACTGCGGAATAGAGGGTCAGTTGACGAGAGACGACGACGTGATGAGCGAAGTGCGGCGAGGCGCAGAGGTAGAAAAGGCGTCGAATTCGGCATTTCTGGAGTACAGAGCCTATGGCAAGTAAGGTATGCAGATACGTGCTTCGGAGCTCTTTTAGAGCCTCTCTGCGGCGGGGTGAAATACCTCAGTGTGTCTCTTCTCTCGTTGCGGTTTATGTATCTCTGGTCCAGTCAAATAGGGTCAGCCGCGGCGCGCATCAATAAGTAGTGGAGCTTTGTGGCTGATATGCATGGCTACTACATGTTTCCTGACATCTACGGCGACGACATTATCTTCGTAACTGAGGATGACCTCTGGAAGTTCTCTCGCGGAGTGGGGGTCAGACTCACCTCGGACTTCCGCGTTGTGGTTAGGCCGAAGTTTTCGCCAGATGGCAGGTGGATAGCCTTCACTAGGCTTCAACAGACCGACCAAGGCACAGCCGCCGACGTCTACGTAATCCCGGCGGAGGGCGGGGACCCCAGGAGGAGCACCTACTTCGGCACCCCCTACACGAGGGCGGTCGGCTGGACCCCCGACGGGAGGGTCCTCGTATACAGCGACTTCAAGACGCCTTTCACCCAGTGGCGCGAGCTCTACGCAGTCTCCCCCACCGGGGTCTACGAGAGACTGAACCTAGGTCCCGCCACGGCGCTGGTATACGGCGACGGGGTGGTGATCTTAGGCCGCAACACCTACGACCTCCCCCACTGGAAGCGGTATAGAGGAGGAGCAAGGGGCGTCCTTTGGATAAGCAGAGACAGGCGCCGCACCTTCCAGAAGTTCATCGAACTCCCGGGCAACGTCACCTCGCCTATGCTGATAGGCGGCCGGGTCTACTTCGTCTCCGACCACGAGGGGGTGGGCAACCTCTACTCCGTGGACCTCAACGGAGGCGACTTGAGGCGCCACACGGACTTTAGAGATTTCTACGTGAGGAACGCCAGCACAGACGGGAGGCGTATAGTCTTCCAGGAGGCGGCGACGTATACCTATACGACCCCGCCGTGGGCAAGGCGCAACTCGTCGAGATAGATCTCCACCTGTCGCGCAAGGCCAAGATGGTCAAGTTCGTCGACCCGATGAAGTACCAGGAGCAGTTCGTCTTAGTCTCTGGGAGCCGGCTGGCGGTGGTGTCGAGGGGTCAGGCGTTCTCCGTCCCGGCGTGGGAGGGGCTGTGGCGCAGCTTGGCGCCAGAGACGGAGCTGAGGTATAAACACATATCCACCGACGGGGAGAGCGTTGAAAAAATTGAGAAAAAGAGAGTTGTGGCCCACGAAGAAGCTATGCTTCCTCCTAGATGAGAACTATGAGGTCATCCAAGAATGGGTGTTGGTCGATCTAGGAGCTTCATACATTGCGTGTGAAACCGTGGCAAGACAGAGGTGCTGGAAGGTGCCGAAACCACTAATCCATGGGTCCCTGCGGCAAAAGGGAATTGACAAGGTCAAAATATCATGCGCTTAATTCTCCACCTTTTTCTATGCCCTCTTTTTACAAACTACTCTGTAGCAGATAAGCTCTTAAACCAACAGAAACATATGGACATGGAATGCCAAACGCCGCAATGCAGGAGGGAGTGTAAAGCATACATCTTCCTTATGCCTCTAGTCTGGGTGCTTCCATCGATACTTGTCTTTGAGTTGCCCATCACCGCTGAGCTTAAGCGGCAGACTGACGTCGGCGGCTTGTGGCTTGAGGTGATTGAGTTCATGTGGCTAACGGCGTGGTCGTTGCTCGCCATGTTGCTGTATTTGAACTGGGTCAGGATAAGGGGTTGTTGGTGGCGTGTTGAGAGCTGAGCGATCCCCATATTAAAAAGGGGATGTTTAGAGTCAGGAATCGCCGTCTCCACTTTCGACGGCGCCGTGGAGGTGTACACGGCAGACGGCGTCTTGTTGAAGCGACTGGAGCCGAGGGTGGGGCTGGTGGAGGCCTTGGCGCTTAAGTGGCCGAGGCTGGCGGCGGCGAACCACAAAGGCGAGCTTTGGCTCATCGACCTCGAGACCAGCGCCGCATCTCTCATGAACAGGGGCGAATACGGCCTAATCACCGACAGGGCCTGGCACCCACCAGGCCGCTGGCTAGCCTACGCAAAGCCAGCGGGGGTCTACGTCCAGAACATAAGGCTCTACGACGCGGCCGGGGGCGGGACCTACGACGTGACCAGCCCCACCGCCTACGACTACTCGCCGTCTTTCGACCCCGAGGGGCGTTTTCTCTACTTCCTCTCCCGGAGGGCGTTGAACCCCTCTATGGACCCCGTCCAGTTCGTCTACTCCTTCGCCAAGCCCTCAAAGCCCTACCTCGTGGCGCTCCGCCGTGGCGACCCCTCCCCAACCTGCATTGGACAAGCCTCAAACACTGCCTCCGAAATATGCATCTATAAAAAGTTGCGTATAGATGAATGTAAAGGGTGATTACGAAGATAGACGCGGCCGACGGAAGCCGGACGGCGAGGCTGGCGACATAAACATGTCAGATACCTCGTTTACAAACATAAAAACGTGTAACAGCACGTCTAGCCACGTACAACACGAGACTCAGCCAGCAACAGACACCGCCGCGCCTACGAGATTCTACTACGCCAACGCCGCTTACGGCGTTATCCTTTGCCACTCTACTTACCGTCAGCTGATCGACGATGGATATGTAGCCTCACGAGACTCCAAGAGACAACTCCCAACCAGGCACGCCCTCGAAAATAGTTTCAACCCCTCTTGAGATTCTAGGTCTACCAAGCTATGCGCTCCGCCCAGCCGCACGCCTTCTCGAGACGTTTCAACCCTTCCTGAGATTCTAGAAGACGGCAAAAGTGCTGAAGACGCGGGTGGCGGAATTCGACGAAGTTTCAACCCTTCTTGAGATTCTAGCGGAGGCACACCGACGGCCCAGCAACGCATGGCGGCCCTCAAGCAGTTTTAACCCTTCTTGAGATTCTAGGGCTTGTGTATCAAGTTCTTTTGGGTTTTAAGTTTTTCTTTGGTTTTTATCTTCTCGGCGGTCGGTTTGAGGCTTCGCTTTACATTCATTTCACACGGCGTTGGGTAAAATCGTCGCGCCATTCTTCGGCGCCCCGAAGAAACGAAGACGAGAAATAAAGGCGAAAAAGAACGCCATTTTTCGCAGTGCCGAGCGCCGAATTTGAGGCTTGTGGGGTGGTATGTGTCGCGGTTGCGCCGGGAGCTCTTATATTGGGCTTCGCCGGTGTCGATGCACTGTCTCAGCGCTGGTCAGTGTTTAGGTCGGCGCGGCGGAGGCTGAGGTCGGCGTCGCAGAGGTCGTAAAGGGCACTGTGTCTCCACCCACGCCGGGCGCAGAGACGCGGCGAGCCGCCGTATACGCTACGTGAGAGGTCCAGTACGTAGGCGAGACGGTCAGCTGGGCCGACCTGCTGACAAAAAGGCCTAGGCGGTCTTCAGCTCCTCCAGCGGCTTGACCCACCTCTCCCCCCTCCGGTCGAATCTAAAGCCAAGCCTCCTACACGCCTCGGTGTATTTCTTGAACTGCCTCTGGTCCATAGGCGCAGTCCTCTTCACGTAGACGTAGCCGTCCTCCACCCCCACGTTGACGGGGAGGCCGGAGAACTCCCTCCTCACCTCCTCCAAAAGACGCTCCACCCCGCCTTCTTCTTCGCCTCTACGCATAGCGCCCCCCGCCGCACCTGCGCCGGTTGCAACCTTCTCCGCCGCCTCCGCGCCGGCGCTGGCCAACTCACCGACGCCAGCTCTCTTGCTGGCCTGGGCCGTCTTTTCAAGCCTATAGCCCGGCGCTACGCCTTCAAAAACCGCCTCTACGCCCACGTCGAGGGCGGCTCTGCACCTCACTGCGGCCACCTTTCCGCCTTGGTCCACGGTCGCCTCTATCTTCGGTAGAGGAGCTTCAACAACTTCAAGCCTGAGGCCGAATAGGCGGCTTCTAGCCGCCTCGAGAAGCTCGCCAGCCTCCGCGCCTTCGGCGAACTGTCTCTTGATTCGCGCGTAGACGGCCGTCGCAATCCTAAACCACTTGTCTTTATACAGGATATCCCTAACCGCAGACAGCTCCTCCGCCTGCCTCTTCGCGCCGACGCGCCTAGCCGTTGCCAGCTCTATCTCCACCTGCTTAATCTCGGACTCCACCTCCTCAGCCACACGACGCAACAACCACCTGAGATCAAAATCCATAAAGAGGCTCGGGGAGAAGTTTAAAACTTTCAGCCCTACACGAAAGCGGCAGAGCGCCAGCTGGCTATAATTTCCCAACGTCAAGTATATATCAAACTCCAAGGCGCCTCCAGGCATTGCCCCTCCGCCTTGCCAGGCGGCAAGGCCCTTAAGGACGCAACATCTGAGGCGAGCGGCACCGGCGGGCCGCGCCGCCTCTGCAGGCTGGCGCAGAAGCTCGCGAGGGAGAAGACTGACGCATCAGCGGCGGCAGGAAGAGGCGGCTCTGCGGAAACTGCGGCCTCTTCTCCGCCGTAATCGAAGACGCCGCAGAACACCTCCGCCCACCACTGCGGCGGGACTCCGGCGGAGGACAGATGCCCGCGGCGCGGGCGGAGTCCAGCCGACCCTCCCCGGCGGAGTCGCTGAAACGCAGAACTCCCGGCCCTCTTACCTGTAGAGCTTAACACCTGCGTCTCGCCCCCGTGGCAGAGGCGGATAGCCGAAGTCCGAGGTCTTCCAGGAATACAAAAGCCGATGCGCGCCCTCTGGCAACTGGCAAACCCCCGGCGAAGGAGCCAAAGACGATACAGAGCCCCTCTGGAATAGCGTCGGGGAGTTGCTAGACTCCTCTGTGCCGCGTCTGGGGCGGCAGGGTTTTGAAGACTACGGCGTGTGTCCTGTAGATAGAGCTCTTTGCCACGGCGGCTCCGCTTTGGGCGTAGGCCAGCTCCCCGGCGGTATTCTGCCATGTCTACGCGTTTAAGCACCATGCGCCCCTCATGGCTATTTTGGTGAGCTGGCTCAAGTCGTTGAGGTCGGCGGGGCTGTGGTCGGCGAAGACTACGCCCATCCTCCTCAGTTGTTTGCCACGGCCTCCTCGTTGAAGTCCTCTCGGGCGCCCACCTGTGGGAAGTAGTAGTAACCTCGTCGATGGACATGGGCGAAGGCGCGGCGCCTCTCGCAAGCTCCTCATCCCGCGCCTCAAACGCCCTAGACAGCACTCTATACACCACCGCCGACGCCACCGACGGCGCCTCCCTAAACCCGCGAAAGTCGACAACAACGAGACCCCCAGCTCCATGTAGACTCGCCAAACGCGGCGAAGGCCCTCTGGCTGTCGTGCTCGGCAACGGCGTAGGAGACGTCGAAGAGGCCAGTCTCGTAGATCATGTTCATCCCCCTAACGACATCCACCTGGCTTTTGTGAAGCCTATCTTCCACACACTATTATTATACTCCTTAGCCGTCTCGGACTCCACTCTCTTCATTACTGTGTCTATATCCCGCAGGTTTTTCCCCGCCAACTTCTCCAACAACCTGCGGAACAGTATAGACACCCGCTCGCTGAAGAAAGGGAAGAACCGCGGAATCGCCAGGTAGAGCTCCTCAAACCTCATAGCCGAAGCGTAAAGACCCGGCCTTCACCTCGGCCGCCACCTCCACCAGCTGTTTGTCCTCTGTCTTAGTCTCTGCGTCTAGGACCTTGGCGCCTGGATACGTCTCCTCTACGAAGAGCTCAGCCAAGGCGCGGCCCACAAGCTCTGCTACCTCTCTTTCACGTCCAGGGGGCTGCACTTCTTGGCGAGCTTCTCCTCGGCTTAGGTTCTGAGGCGGCGTCCACGGCGGCGTCTTCAGCCAGCGGCTGGGCTTTCCTCCATAGCTCGTGGAAGTATCCCTCGGCCTCCTTCAGCAGGGCTGGGGGCGCCAGCGCAATGAAGTTCGCGGCGGCGGGGTTGCGGAGCCCGGCGGCGGTGAGGGGGGCGCCGCCCGTCGCCAGGCCCCTGGCGCCTATGTAGAGGTTGACCACGTGGCCTGGGTATATGCGGACGGCGTCGCGCCACTTCTCGTACACCTCGCGGGAGACCGCGTAGTCCCCCACGACAACCCTCACCGCTTCTGCAGCCTTGGCGAGCTCCTCCAGCGCCTCCGCGTCCACGAAGCTGGTGACGACGCTGAGGCTCTCAACGCCTATCTCAGCCAGGCACTTGACCAGCGGCCTGCAGAGGCGGAGCTCCAGCCGGAACATACAACCTCCGGCGCGGCCTATAAAAACTGTGTAATGCGGCCGGTCGAGGATGGGCGCACCTCGCCCTTAGAGGGCTGGGGCCCGGAGGCACGTCACCTGCTACAGATCCCGGCAGGCTCCGCGGCGTTCGAGACGCCATTGCCTAGGCGGTCTCTCCGCGATGTCTGCAAGATGTAGCAATCTCGACGGCGAGAGGTGCAGGCTTGCCCTCCTCAAGCTGTACCACTGACCGTCTTGGACTTTTGTTCTCTAACGTCCTGCCAGCCGCGAGACGTAGCTCGCCCCTCCGGCATCTTCACCGCGAAGTGGACGTGCTTCACAAAATTACCACGCGTGGTAGTGTTAAGAGTAGACGTAATGTCAGTCGCTGGTATGCATTATTCCAATCCCCACCATGCTTAACCATATGGATAAAGTTTAAAAACCCGTTTATCGCATTACAGTTGATGGGTCAAGTGGGTGTGTCGAACTTTAGGGATGAGCTGGAGGAAGTTTGGGTTCCTAAGGATGCAGGTGAGCTTAAGGATCTCCTCTTGACAATCCAAAACGAGCCCGGCAGGAAAATACTAAAGCACAAGATACAACAGGCACTAAGAGAAAAAAGATATGACAATTGGTCCGATGATGGGGACGATGATACCGGTGGTTATGCTAGTGAACCCCCCTGGCCCAATGATGGAGATTACGATGATGGGGATGATGATACTGGCGGTAATGCCATGCCGATGCGGGTCTGATTCAGATTGGAGGCAGAAGTTTGATTAGGGGAACGTTATGGAAGTTCATTGGCAACAACAAGGAGAAGAAAGGGTCCATAACGCCACAGTGAAAGTGCAGGCAGGCAGATACGCCAAGCGCGGTTTATCCCTCATAATTAAGGTTGTGAGCACTTGCAATCTTGCTTGCAGGTACTGTGACGCTGACATATACTCAAACCGCCGGATGTCTTTAGACACGGTTTCCCAAATTATTACAAAGGCGCTGGATTACGCGGATCGCGTCGAGTTCATATGGCATGGCGGCGAGCCGTTACTGATGGGCATCCAGTTTTACGAAAAGGTCGTTGAGTTGCAGAAAAGGTATAAGCGCGAGGGTCAAACAATTAAGAATACTCTGCAGACTAATGGTACGCTAATTAGTCAGAAATGGGTCGACTTCTTTAAGGCCAATGATTTCCACATTGGAGTTAGTCTTGATGGGTCTCCTGAAGTCCACAACGCAAACAGGGTATTTAAGAGTGGCCAGGGGAGCTTTGAGCAGGTGATGAGGGGGATACGACTGCTCAGGGAGAATGGTGTAAAGTTCGGGGTTTTGGCGGTTATAACGAAGGAAACGGTGAGACTAGGGGCTAAGAGGTTCCTCGACTTCTTCATAGAAAACGGAATATTCAAAATCGGTATTCTGCCGCAGAGGCCTGCGCTGAATATAGGGAGGACTGACGCCTTGCCGAGGGAGGAGTTTGAAAAATTCGCCATAGAGCTATTCGACTATTGGTACAGCCTAGATGATCCTAGGATAAGGATAAGGGAGTTTGACGCTATCTTAAGCAGTATTTTAGGCGTTGGAAGCGGAGTCTGTATTTTCAGCGGAGACTGCGTAGGCAAGTATTTAGGGATTACTCCTGATGGTGACGTTTACCATTGTGATGAGTTCATGTTCGATTATAGATATAAGCTGGGGAATGTAAGGGAGCAGACCTTTGAGGAGATACTTAATCCGATGAACCCCAAGCTGATACGCATTAGGTTAGAGACTAAGGGGACTAAAAAATCTATAAGTTGTAAGTACTCGAAAATTTGTAACTACGGCTGTCCAAAGGACAGATACGTCCTTTCGAGAGTCTATAACGAAGAGGGAACCTGCGGATGGTGTAACGTCATAGACCACATATACAAGAGAGTCATGAAGGACTTGGGAAAAATAAAGGAATGAGGATCCGCATATGTGAATAGATCCTTTACAGGCTGAACCTGAAGACCTCCCTCCCCTTCTGATACACTGCGACGTCTCTCCCGTCGGTCAGGGCATAGCATCTGAACCTAGCCGAGCTAACCACCCTTATTCTCCACTTGAATTCGTAATAGGAGTAGCATCTGCCGGCCATGTGCCCGCTGAAGTGTAGCCTAGGCCTTATCCGCTCCAGCGCCTGCGCCATGAGCATCGCCGGCTCGTCATCCCTCATGTTGGGGTAGAGTTCGGGAATGTATGGCGGCTGGTGGGTTGCGAAGACGTCTACCCCCTTGATTTTGTTCACTATTCTCATAAACCTCCCTGGCGGTATGCCATAGTCCCTATCATGCCCTATCAGGCCGTTGATACCTGAAACTCTCAACTCTCCAACCCTCACCACCTGTCCATCTCTTATCGAGAGGTTCTTTATTATTGTGAAACTCTCGTGGTTTCCGTAAACCGTTATCAGCCTAGCCCTCGCGAGGATTTCGGAAAAATCTTCTGCAGTCATCGCCTTTCCCCAATCCCCTGCCCCGATTAAATACTCCGGCCTCAGCTAGTCTAAGACGTCGAGTAGCCACTTGACTGAGTTCATTTCCTCCATGATGTCGAGGCTTTTGTGTAGATCACTTATCAGGATCATCACGTCTTCGTGGCTAAACGCTGGTTAGATAAGGATGTCGAGAACGAAAACGGGTATTGTCTAAAAGGCATCAAGGACTACTTGCGGAGCTTCTACGTGAAAAGGCTAGTCGTTATGGAGCTCGTGCATGCCATCGGCTTTAGCTGAGGTGTTGACCAAAGAGATAGTGCGGTGGTTATGTCGATAATAGGCTACCAATAACGATCGAGGCGTGAAGCTTAAATAGGAGTAGCCCCAATCACTGCCTACCTTTCATCTTTTCTCACAGGCGTAGACCAAGTCTGTGGAGGTGTACCATGGAGAGTCTCGCCATCCTTCCTACGAATTCGTATGCATAGGTCTTAAAGAGAACCTAGCTCATACTGCCCAGCTGTGGCGGGAGGATCTGCCAGACGATGCCGTATCCATGCATAATAGTGTACGTGCGCAATAGGGTCAACATGCTGAGAAAAGAGCTCGTCTGCAGTTGCTAGCCGTATCTCGTTCTCCGCTCTGCCGCTATCCTCCTGGCCGCCTCCTCAGCGCTTAGTCTCCGCCAATACTCTAGCTCTAGGGCGGTCTCAAGAAGTCAGAAAGACCCAGCGGTCCAGTCTCCCTCGCCGTCTTCTCCAACCTGTCCCGGCTCCACCCGGCGACGTCCACAGTCTCACTTCCTCTCAAGGCGAACGCGAAATTAGCCAACTGGTAGACGTCTACCCGGTCTTCGAAGCCTTTAACCTAGCTTCAGCCCCAGCCGCAGACCCAACAGCATGCAGAGGCCAGAAGTACAGACGCAGGTCCAGTTGCCACAAAGCCAGGTAGAAGCTACCTCACCGACGTCACCGGCGATTTCCTCCCGCGATGATCACGTCGTCTGGCTTCAAGTCGCCGTGTATCACCCCGCGGCCGTGGAGATGGCGCAGACCCCATGCCACGTGGACAAAGACCTTCGATGCATCTCCATCAGACAATTTCTAATCCCTCAGAAACCCCCCGTCGTCTCACTCGTACGCCAAACGCCGTGTCTAGGCTAGGCGGCGGCGAGGCGGAGGACGTTTCTATCAACGACCTAACGGCCTCCAGCTCCTTGAGGACTGCGGGAGGCGCCCGGGTGAGGCGGGGCGCCTCTCTCGAAATCCGCCCTATACTAGACATCTTCACAGCCACCTGCGCCCCGTTCAGAACGCAACGGTATATGCAGAAGTAGGTGCCACATCTAAAAACGCCGCTGGGACGGCCCCCCACTCCGCCTCAGCCACTTCTCAATGAGAGAAACAATCCCATGATAACCCTCAGCTCTAGCTAAGTCGAGAGGAGTCTTCCCGTCCTCGTCCTTTACGGTCGGACCCGCCCCATGCTCCAAGAGAAGCTTCACAATGTCAAAATGGCCCCAAGACGCCGCATTGTGTAGCGGCGTGTTGCCGTATTTATCTTGGATGTTTGGATCGGCGCCGTGTTCCAAGAGAAGCTTCACAAAGTCGACATGGCCCATATACGCCGCCTCGTGCAACGGCGTCCGGCCGTCTTTATCTTTGGTGTTTGGGTCGATGCCGTGTTCTAAGAGAAGCTTCACAATATCAAAATGGCCCCTAGACGCCGCCATATGTAGCGGCGTCTGGCCCTTTTCATCTTGGGCATTTGGATCGGCGCCTTTTTTCAAAAGCTCTTTCACCCTCTCCGCATCGCCCACGAGGGCGGCGTGGTGAAGGTCGGTCCGGTCCATAGTGTGTCTTGTGCCGTTTTTAATATTTTTGGTGTTGCTTTTGTTGGAATTTTGTAGGTTTGAGGTTCTGCGCCGTGTTGAAGGTTTGTTTGACGTCTTCTCAAGAACGGGGGGTTGGTATAGGTGTTGTTCTCGGCGGCGAAAGCGCGTGACGCCGTCCCGCGGCATCTGCCGTTCTTTTTTATTGAGGGTCAGCCGCGTGGAGCTCGCGGCCCGTATGTGGACGCTTCGGCGTGTTGGCGGCTTAGAGGCCACTAGTAATGTATTGAGGGGTGTGGGTGGGCGTTTCTGGTTCTAGAGGCCGCCGTAGTTTTCGTATGCATCCCGGAAAAGACGCAGAGCGGCTACGTCGCGGAGCCGCCGCAGGCCGCACGGCCTAACCGCCTCACTGCCATGTATAGGCTTTTGCGGTGAGAAGGCTGGCAGTTCCCGAGAGCCTCTGGGCGCTAAGGCCTGGACAGGAGCCGCCTCACCAGCCCTATACAGCACACGCCTCTGGTACTTCTCTACTTTCGGCGGCTTCTCGACGTCTTGTGCGGGAGAGACAGAGCTGGGGTAACAGCGCCGGGTTTTGCAACGGCCTGGCGGCTCTCGCCGTTGTTCCCTTGCTTGGCCTTCTAGTAGCGGCGTCTCGGGATGCGTAAATAGGCTCAGAGCAATATACAAGACGTCAGCAACCCCCTTGTCTGGACTAGTTGAGACGCTTAGCGGAGGTTGCGGCAAAGACGGCTTCTTCCTCCGTCTCAGCCTAAATTACAGAAACAACTCTGCGGCGGTACTCCTTTCTTGCGGCGTCGTGGGGAGTCTTCCCGCATCTTATGGATGAGTCTGCTCCGTGTTGCAGGGGGAGTTATCGGCGCGGCTCCAGAACACCGCTAAACAGAGTCTCGCCTTCTCTATTTCAGGCATTTAGATATGCTCCTTAAGAAAATTTTCACGACCTCGACGCCGCCTAGCGGCGTCCAGCTACTTATACCTGGCGTTTAGATCTGCCCCATCTCTAGCCCTCCACGCGCTCCGCATCGCCCTCGTAGGCGGCGTCGTAGAGCTCTGTTGAGTCCACATGACGCATGGGGCGCCGTTTTTTAGCTCTTCTGCCGTCGACGGAGGGGGCGCGGAGGAGCAACAAGCAGTCTCTCCGGTGTTGACATATTGCAGTGAAGTTTTTAAACCAGCGCCGCGCTGGACATGGTGATTCTGTTGATAAGCGATTTGCACAAGACTTTGAAGAGCGCCGAGGAGGTGGAGTCTGTGAAGTGGCTTCTCGGTCTTTTGGAGGCAGTGAGGCCGGAGGTTTTGGTGTCGGCGGGGGACTGGGGAGAGGCTATGACGGTGGATGACTTTTTTCAGATAGCGTCTCGGGTGAGGCTGGTCACGGTGTATGGGAACCACGAGAACTTTCCAGTCGTAAGAAGCTTCGCCTTAAGAGATGGCGAGGTGGTGGAGGTCGGCGGCTTCAGGTTCGCCGGCGTAAATGGCTTGGTCTGCGGCGGCGGAGAGTACTGTACGCCGCCGGGGAGGTTTAGAAGGGTTGTGTCTATGGTCGGCTCTGTGGATATCTTCGTGTCGCATCAGCCCCCCTCCGCCCCCTACCCACAGCTGGAAGGCGA